>Ga0078894_10003102_pt1 | contig 12582 bp, 10 predicted proteins | sample LauGreSu1BDMLBSD_2_FD_67506 | JGI IMG/M metagenome (GOLD analysis project Ga0078894, IMG submission 67506) | Freshwater lake microbial communities from Lake Michigan, USA - Su13.BD.MLB.SD (version 4) (version 4) | ecosystem: Environmental > Aquatic > Freshwater > Lake | place: Lake Michigan...
GGTAGTGGTATATCAAGCACAGTTTTTTCAGAATATTACATATAATTACTAGTGAGTCAAAAGAGTTATAGAAATTTTTTAATTAATAATTCTGATTATGTACAAAGAATGTTTGGGAGGGGTAGTGTTTAAGAGATTTTTGGTTTTCTCGAGAGTATTTTATAGATACCCGAGATTTAGATTTGAGGCTTTAAGCAAGTTTTATTTTATCAGCTGACTTTTTACCTTTATTTGTTACTAGCTCATAGCTAATTTTCTGTCCTTCCTTAAGAGTTTTTATACCAGCTTTTTCTAGTGAGCTAATATGTACAAATACGTCTGGGCCGCCATTTTCTGGTTGAACAAAACCAAAACCTTTGGTCTCATTGAACCACTTTACAGTACCGTTTTTCATTATTAATAATTTAAATTTATTTAGTTGAGAGTAGTAGGACTAGAAATAGTAAAGAGTGGATTGTACCAAGACTTTTATTATTAGAAGACATAAAACTCAATAGAAGTAGTGTACACTAATCCTATTGGTCAGTCAATACCAACTAGGCTGCTGGTGCTGCTACTTTTTCAATAATAGGAAAGTCAGTTTGTTGACATAATTCTGGGTTGTCTTCACAAGCAACTTGTACAACCTTAACTCCACCGTCAATTAGTTCAGGAAGTTTGTCCAATAGGTAGAAGAATGTTTCTACAATTAATCCCTCATAGACTCCTGCAAAAGCTGAACTCTCGCACAAATATTCACCATCTGATTTCCAAGGCAATTTTGAAGTGAGACCTGCTACAATTGTATTTGTGTCTGCATACATAATATTTTCAGCAATTCCCTTCATTATCTTTGTATTAATTTCTCCAGGCTTGTGTTGAGAAGGTCGTAATATACCACTTAATGCTTGCTTTAATGGAGCAGCGGTAAGGGCACTCACCACAACTGAGTCAAATGTGTCTTTTTCTGTATCTTTATAACTTCCAGCAACGTTTCTAGAGACAGCCCCAGAAATAAATCCAGTATTTAACTTCCATGAAGTTGACTCATATTTTCCGCCTTTAACTGCAGTTTTAATGTCTCCTTCAATAGTCTCAACAAGATTTGGTAAGTAGTCATAAGCCAAAACAAAGTTTGTTTTGAGTTGCCCTGGAAGCATGTTGCATGCGTAGGTATAGATTGGGACATTGTTCCAAGTATCTAGTAAACCAACAACAAAATCACCAGTCCATTTAGCATAAGGATTTTCAATTTTCTCAACAAAATCCTTTGCATAGGTTAAACCAATTTGTGTTGCTCCATAGGCACCAACAACAGCTGGCCCCCATTTATAGAAAATTTTTTCGGATGGTTTATATGTTTTTGAGTCAGCTGTAAAACACATGACTCCACCAACTGCAAGTGGAATTAGTCCTATTGCTCTATCGACCCAAGGATAAGCTGATTCTGATTTTGGAGTAGTGAAAGTTTTAAAACTCTCTTGTATTTTTTTTAACATCTGATTTTGTTTTTACATTCAAGGCTAATTGTAGTGGTTAATGTTTAAGTTTTTGTTACAATTAGACGTTACATTAAGTTTTAATATAAAATATCTCTGTGTCAAGAAAAATTTTTGACAAATTAGTCATCAATATGTAAAAACAAAATAAAAGATCTGTGTTACAAGAAAATATAAGTAGAAGAGGACTAATGTTCGTCCTCTCAGCCCCGTCAGGCACAGGAAAAACAAGTATGGCACGGAAGTTAATGGAGATTGATAACCATATTCATTGGTCAGTCTCAGTTACAACTAGGCAAATGCGAGGTAATGAAAGGAATGGTATAGATTACCACTTTGTATCACATGAAAAGTTTAAGGAAATGGTTGCAAATGGTGAGCTACTTGAGTATGCCGAGGTTTTCGGGAACTTCTATGGAACGCCTCGCGCACAGGTTGAAGAGTTCCTAAATTGCGGTGAAGATGTAATTTTCGACATAGAGTGGCAAGGACATAGACAGCTTGTTAGTTCAGCAAGGGAAGATGTAGCAAGTGTCTTTATATTACCACCAACAAAGAAAGAGCTAATGAATAGGCTACAACTGAGAAATACAGATTGCCTCAATACAATCAATAAAAGGATGGATCATGCAAATTTCGAACTTAGCCATTGGCATGAGTATGATTATCATATAATAAATAGAAACTTAGATGAGAGTGTTGAGAAGCTATATGCAGTTCTCCGCGCAGAAAGACTTAAGAAGAAAAGAAGAATTGGACTTGCTAACTTTGTTGGCGATCTATTGAGGGAAGAAATAAATGAAATGTTATAAATAATGAGTAAAACAGCAATAATTATTCCATCAAGAATCGGCTCTACTAGACTTTCAAGGAAACCACTAATTGACATTGACGGTAAGCCAATGCTTATCTCCTGTGCTGACCAAGCTAAAGAGGCAAATGCAGGCGACTTATACATAGCCTGTGACTGTAACGAATTGGCAGCACTATGTGAAAAGTACCGATATAGATATATATTAACTGACCCAGCCATACCAACTGGCAGCGATAGGGTCTATGCAGCTTCTAAACTCTTGCCCAGAGAATATGACATTATAGTTAACCTACAGGGCGACATGCCTAAGATAAAGCCAAGTACAATTAAACTTACAGTTGATGCATTAGTTAATGATGCTGAGAAAAAATTCGATATAATGTCTGCCATCACAAACTTTTCAGATGATGCGGAAAAGGAAGATATAAATAATGTCAGTGCAATTGTTGGCCATGGAAATGTATCAGAACTAAATGAAGGTGATGTAGTAAATTCCCTATACTTCACAAGGACTTCTAATCCTTATCCTAAATCAGTTTATAAGCATATAGGGATCTACGCCTATAGAGCTCCAGCCCTTGAGAAGTTTGTGTCACTCCCACAGTCACGGCTAGAAATTGAAGAGAAACTTGAGCAGCTGAGAGCCCTTGAAAATGGGTTAAAGATAGGCTGTGTCTTTGTTAATGATCACGTAATATCAATTGACACAGAAAAGGATCTGAAAAGGTTATTAAAAAAGTGATGATCTTCCTTGTGATGGATCTCTGTTCTTGGATTGTTGGTCCAGTTTCTCTGTAAAGCTTTTAGCAGTCTTTGAAAGACGACTTTCACCAACCTCTGAAAACTTACCTTGGAAAATTGCCTTGACTGCCTCTATTATTTTTTCCCAGAGGTTTTGCACCTGCGGGTCGTTTTGAATTACTCCGACAGTATTTGCGAGTCTTTCGTTTAGTTTATCTAAGCTTGAACCTTGTGCTTGTAACTCTTTGTTTAATCTGCCTACTGAGTGGCTTGCAATTAATAAAATTTCTAGTCTGTTTTCTTGTTTTGCATCTCTGGTTGTACTGTTTTCTAACTGCTTTAGTTCTTCAAAACTCTGTGCTGATAATCCCCACTGAACTTTTCCTTCTGGTGTAAACTGCAACTCTATGAGGTCAAATGCCTCATTGATATTTTTGATGACAGTTTCATTGTACAGTTTATCTTGGCCTTCTAAAACTTGTTTCCTTGCAACTTCTTTGCTTTTGTAAATAGTTTCATATTCTGGACTGCTCATTATGGCAGCCATGTTTCTTTTTACCTCTTGATCGATTTGAAATTGAAGTTTTGCAAAATCTTCAAGTGTGTTTTCAACACCACCATTTAATCCTGTTACAAGTGTACTTAAGCGTTCTTGCTGTTCTTTATTTAGTTCTACTCCATTGATCTCTTTTGGTATGATTATGCTTCCACTATCAATTTTAATACCATTTATGCTATCCACTGATAAAACTTCTACAATTGCATCTGACAAAGTCATCCTTTGTCCATTTAATGCTGCACCTAACATTTGACCGATGACGCCCTGCAAGATTTTTTCTTCTGTATCTTTAAGAGCTTTTTCACCTGCTTTCTCAAGTTCTTTTCTTTCAGCTTCAAGTGCTTTTAATTGATTTTGCTTTTTCTTAAATTCACTTTGTGCAGTTTTTAATGCCTCTTTTGCAGTATCTAATTGTTGTTGTGCAGTATCTAATTGTTGTTGTGCTCTTTCTAAATTATCTTGTGCTTCATTTTTGACTATTTTTGCGGCATCAGTAACTGTTGAATGAGACGACGCGTATTGATTAAGTGATACACTCCTACCTGCCTTAGTATTTTTTTCTTTAGCGTCATCTCTTGCTTTTTTGCTTAGTTTGACAACGTCTTCTAGACCCACGATATTTTGTTGTTTTTCTTCTATCTGACTTCCAGAATCACCTATTGATTTTTTTAAGCTTTCAATTTCTTGATTAATCTCTGCAAATTTTCTTTGCTGTCTGTTTACTGATTTTATCATGTTTTTTTATTTTTTTGTTGTTGACTGTTGTCATGTAGATTATAACCTAATTTCTACATAAATGTAAAGATTTTTTTCTTTTGTGATTTTACAACTTCCATAAGCATATAGGAATTTACGCATATAGAGCTCCAGCCCTTGAGAGCCCTTGAAAATGGGTTAAAGATAGGCTGTGTCTTTGTTAATGATCACGTAATATCAATTGACACAGCAGAGGATCTGAAAAGGTTATTAAAAAACTTATGATATTTGTGTTTGTTCAGATCTGTTCTTGGATTCTTGCACTTTCTCTGCGAAATTAGTTTTCTTACTAGCTGCTCTGATCTTTGCGAAATCACTTGTCTTAGCTATATCTTTAACTTGTCTAAAATTTTTACCTTCAAATACTGCTTTAAACACTTCTTTGACTGCTTCCACAAATGCTTTCCATGCACTTTGAATTTCAGGAGATTTCTCTACTCTTTCCACAAGTCTTTTAAACTCTTGGCTTAACTTGTTAAGATTTGATTTTTGATTTGCAGAATTTAGCTCATTATTGAGTTCGGATAAAATCTTCTTATCATCTAAAAAATTAAATGTTTTTGATGTGTTTAACTTCCACTCTAGCAATTTAGTGTCGGGATTTAGCTTAAGTGTCATACACTCTTTAAGCATTTTTGCTTCTTCATGCTTTTCAAAATTATTCTTTATAGGATGGTTTTTCAATTTATAATATATCTTTGAATCCAACTGTTTAAGAACTTCTTTATAGGCTCCGGTATTTTTGAGAACTTCAACTTGCTCTGCTGTCTTTTTACCTATTATTGTTTCTAAGTTTTGTCGTAATTCCTTTACTCCCGGTACTTCTACTTCCTGATTTTGTAAGGCTAAAATAAAAGTTTTAAACTCGTCCCTTTGTTGTGGAGTTAAACCTTTTGCTGTTAGACCACTAATTTTTTCTATGCTTTCGGATGCTTTTTTCATAGCATCATTTATACTCATATCACTACCAACTAGTTGCGATACAGCTCCTTGACGTATAATCTCTCCTAATACAGCTTCTTCTAATCTTTTTAATGTTTTTTTACCTCTTTCTTGAACTTTTTTTATTTCATTATTGAGTTTTTTTATTTCTTTCTCCCCATTCTCCAATTCCTTTTTTGTTGTTTTAAGTAATTTTTGTAGATGAGTTAATCTATCATTTTGTTTTTCTAATTCTTTCTCTGTTAGCTTTTTTTCTGCAGCTATGCCTGATTGTAATTTTTGTGCAGTTTCGTTGTAACCCGAATTGAATACTGCAGCTAAAACTCCACCAAATCCTGTGTTCAATTTGTTAACTGTTTGAGATAGCTTTTTAGATTCTAGGTGGGCAACATTTGCCTTTATTTCCTTTATTTCTGCTTTTGAATAGCTAATTATTGCCTCATAAACATGAGTCAGGTCTTGGCTTATCTCAAGTTCTTCCTGCTTTTGTTCGAATGTTAGTGCTTTTTGTGATTGTTTTTTTACAAATAGTTCATCACGAGTAATCATAAGTTGTTGTAGATTCTCTTGTCTTTTTTCATAGAATTTATCTAATATATCGCCAAAAAGTGGCCCCTTTCTTTCTTGTGTGTCTTCCTGTGTTTTGAGTTGAAGGTCTTCAAATATACTTGATAAAATATTTTCTTGAGTGTTTGTGACCGAATATGTAAAAACTTTTTGTTGTCCTTTATACTGATTTTCATAATAAATGCCATCTTCTTTTTGGGTAAATGCTTGAGTAAGCATGTATGGTTTTATTTCACTACTATTTTCAAACAAATCATTGTTTGCTTTTTGTATTTGTTGTACTATATCTTGTGTGGATTGAGTTTTCATAATATATTCTATTTTTTGTTTTGTTTTTGTCTACGACTCTTTAGTCAAAAAATAGAATAACACTCTTTTCAGTTGTGTGTCAATTGATTTTTATATTTTTGTTAGAATTTTTCTCTTTAAGTTAGAAGTGTTGTTTTTATCTTCTCAATGACAATATCTAGATTTCTTTCATCTTTTCCTTCTGCCATGATTCTAATGACATTTTCTGTGCCTGACTTCCTTATAATTAGTCTTATATTGGGATTTTCAGATTTGATCTTATCTATTAGAGCTACTTTGTCACTATTCTTTAGGGGATTCTCATTGTCATCTATGGCTATGCTCACTGTTTTTTGTGGAGTTAGCTGAAATGGATGTAGTAAATCGCTTGCTGCTCCGCCATTTTCCTTTAGGTAAGCAAGTATTTGTAGTGCTGATATTATACCATCTCCAGTTGAAGCATAATCACCTAATATTATATGCCCTGATGTTTCTCCTCCGAAATTGCAACCTTGTTTCCTCATTTCATATGAAACATTTTTATCGCCTACTTCAGTTACATGTATGTTTAATCCTAGGTTCTGCAAATATTTCTCAAGTCCACTATTGGATAATTTTGTAACTACAACGCCATTACCTCTTAACCTTCCCTTGCTTTGTAGAAATTTAGCTATAATTGCAATTACATGGTCACCATTTATTATTTTCCCCATTTCATCACATACAAGGAGCCTATCTCCATCTCCATCAAGTGCTATGCCTATATTGCTTCTAGTTTCAATTACCTTGGCAGATAGAAGCCCAGGATGGATTGCACCACATCCCTCATTTATATTAATTCCATTGGGCTCAACCCCAACTGCAACTACTTCAGCACCTAATTCCCAAAAGACACTTGGTGCTATTTTGTAGCTAGCACCATTTGCACAGTCAACTACAAGTCTCATGCCTTCTAGGCTTAGATCTTTAGGAAAACAGCTTTTAACATATTCTATATACCTACCATGTACATCTTCTAGACGATTTACTTTGCCAAGTTCAGATGGGTCAGCAAAGACTGATTCTTCCTCCTGTATCGTCTGTATGCTCTCTTCATTTTCCTTTAGGAGCTTATATCCATTCTCATCAAATATTTTAAGTCCATTGTCATAAAATGGGTTATGAGAAGCTGTAATCATAATACCTAAATCTGCCCTAATTGATTTAATCAACATTGGTACTGAAGCAGTGGGCATTGGTCCAACTAATGTTACATTAACACCAACTGCAGCCAACCCTGCTGTTAGAGCTGATTCTATTATGTAGCCTGAGAGTCTTGTATCCTTTGCAATTATAACCTTTGGTTTGTACCCTTTTTCATGCTTTGCCTCACTAATTTTTTGAAGCATTGAACCTATGGCTAAACTAAACTTTAAAATCTCACATGGTAGCATTGGATACTTATTAATTGTACCTCTGATACCATCCGTCCCAAATAACATCTACATCATATATAATTATTGCACTGTCTATATATGAAAAACTATTAATTTTCAATGAATTTCTCTATGCTGAGCCAGAGTAATGCACCAGACCATGGTGTTTTCCTATTCCAATGCTTTTTATAACACTATTCCATATTGTATCACCTCTCTTTTGAGAGAAAACCAAATCACTTGATGGTTCAACTATAAGCCAGTCATTTGCTTCAACTTCTTCATCAAGCTGATAACTATCCCATGCAGTAACACCTTTAGCTAATATGAACTTTTCTAGTGGATCTTTCTTATCCTTCAAAAAGCTAAAGATATCAGTATAAACAGAAAAGTCTTTTGAGATTAAGTAATTATCGTCTTCCTGTTTTTTACTTAATATAATAAGCATGTCTGTATTAACTGGTCCGCCAAACATTAGAGGGATCTTTTTGTTTTTAGGCAGATAACTATCATATTTCATTCCAAAAAATAAATCTTTCGATGAGACCATACCTATTTTATGATTAATTATGATACCTACTGCACCATCTTCATCATGTGCACAAATATATATAAGTGATTTAGAGAAACACGGGTCATCAAGATGAGGTGATGCAACTATTAGCTTACCCTCAAGTGATTCATATTGCCTATCTCCTAAATAATTCCTTGTCATCTCATTTATATCCATTGTACTTCCGGAGGTAATGACATTAAAATGGCTTCAACATTACCATTGGTCATTAACCCAAATCTAGTACCTCTATCATATAGCAGATTAAACTCAACGTATCTACCTCTTTTCAACAATTGTTTCTTTTTCTCCTCTTCATTCCAAGGTTGAGTAAGTCTTGTTTTTACTATTGGAACAAATGCTTCTATAAATGCTTTACCGACTTCCTTTGTGAAATCAAAGTCTTGATCCCAATCTCCACTATTTAAGTAATCATAAAATATGCCACCTATGCCTCTAGGTTCATTTCTATGTTTTAAAAAGAAATATTCGTCACACCAAGTTTTATATTTAGGGTAGTAATTTGGATCAAACTTGTCACATGCTGCTTTCAAAGTTTTGTGGAAGTGTTCACTGTCTTCACTATATGGAAATGTCGGTGTTAGATCAGTTCCACCACCAAACCACTCCTTAGATGTAACAATGTATCTTGTATTCATATGTACAGCTGGAACATGTGGTGATCTCATGTGAGCTACTAGTGATATACCACTTGCCCAAAAGGAACCATCACTGTCAGCACCTGGTATTTCCTTTGCGAATTCACTGCTGAAGTTACCATATACAGTAGAAATGTTTACTCCAACCTTTTCAAATATCTTACCATTCATTAATGATATTTCACCGCCACCACCACCAGATCTGTCCCAGTGAGTTCTAACAAATTTGCATGAAGAACCATTTTCTTCTTCAATTTTTTCAAATTCATTACATATTGAATCTCTCAGGGATCTGAACCATTGACTTGCTTTTGTTTTTCTGTCGTTGGTCATTTTTGTGTCATGTTATTTATTTGATAGAAGAGTGGTAGCATTTAATGAATCATGGAGATTAATGTTACTGAGTAACTTAATCATCCCATAATGCCTATCCATGTAACACATTATAGCATAAGATTTTATAAAAAACACTACCTCTTTTCAAAATTTTTTACTTTTTTTATTAAAAATTCAATATTCTCTATTTTGGTGGTAGGTAGGCATCCATGTCCTAAATTGAAAATAAAGCGTCCTGGAGAGTGATTTGTTAAATTTGTGAGTATTTTCTCAGCTGCTTTGCTTATCGGTTCTTCTGCATAGTCTAAATCTAAAGTAAGTAGTATATTATCTAGGTTCCCTTGGACTACAGTTCGTTTTTGCAATGAATCTCTTATGAAATTAATTGGTAATGTATGATCAACTGCAACACAATCAACTTTTGTTTGCTCTACAAATGGTTCATATAGCAGCCCAGCTCTCCTTGGGAACCCAATTATTGGCATATTTGGATAAGCTCCTTTTATTGCTTTGACTATCTTACATAGTGGTTTTACAACAAATGACATAAAGCTACTTTCCCCCAAAAGACCACCATGGGAATCAAAAAGTTTTATAGCTTCAGCTCCAGCTTTTATTTGAGCTATGAGAAAATCTATTGTTGCATCTGTTATAGCATCTAAGAATTTCTCAAACTGTAGTGGAAACTGATATGCAATTTGCCTTGCCTCTTCAAATTCACTTCCCTTTTTTCTATTTCTTTCAAGCATATAGCATGCCACAGTCCAAGGAGCACCAGCAAAACCAATTGTAGCTACTTTACTGCCAGAGAGAGACTTCTTCACTAGAGATATAGTGCTACAGACTCTATCTACAACACTATTGAATTTCTCATCTCTATAAAGGTTAGACGTGGGATTGCTATGATTAAAGTCATAGTTAACTACTGGTCCTATTCCCTCATGAAATTGCACATCTACTCCCATTGCATAAGGTAGAACCAATATATCTGAAAAGATTATAGCTGCATCAAGATCAAAGCGTCTCAGAGGTTGAAGAGTTATTTCACTAGCTATTTCAGGTGTCAAAACTGCTTCCATAAAGCTCTTGGTTTTACTGCGGAGCTCTCTATATTCAGGCAAGTATCTACCAGCTTGCCTCATAAACCATATGGGAATTGAATCACATTCCCTATTGTTCAACACTTCAATTAGTGGTTTGACTTTCAATTGAATTTTCTGGGAAGTTCTACATCAAATTATTCTCTAGCACAATTGCTTTAGACAAAATGTTCAAAACCTGCCTCCCTATATAAGGTATAGCACTATAGATATATAGTATATAGTTATATATATAAGGCCCCCCTAAAATGTTCAAAACTTTCTACATTTCGCCAGAAAACCCCCATTCTGTAGCCATTTTTTCAATGTTCAAAAAATGTTCAAAAATGTTCAAAACTCATTTAGTGTAGTAGTAAGCAATAACGCTTTTGTTCAAAAATGTTCAAAGAATGTAGAGAAAATGTTCAAAGAATGTTCAAAACTTTTTAATTAAAATGATCTTTAGTAGTTTAAGAGTTGATGACATCGCTTTCGAGTTGCCTTTGATTTTCCATGATTAACACATAACTGCAATTGGATGAATCTTCTCAAGCACTGTTTCTTCATTGCTTGCACATATATTTAAAAGAGAAACTTTAACTAGGAGAAGAGATTAGGGAGTTTATTTTATCAATCCTTATTAAATATATGGCTTTAAATCCTTCTGAGGCAATTTATTTTTAAGGAAATCAAAAAATATTAAAAAAATGTTAAAAATTTTTGAAAATGCACTTGACAGGCCTGAAAATGGCATGTATAAATATTTCTCGTGAGACACAAATCACAAAACAAATTCAAAATGTTTAAAAAGTTCGTAGCAAACATAAAAGACAGTGGTAATTCCATAGAGAATACATAAATTAATATTTCAAGTTAATTACTTAATGAGTAATACAGGATAAAACATGAGAGTTTGATCCTGGCTCAGAGTGAACGCTGGCGGCATGCCTAACACATGCAAGTCGAACGAATAAATCTGGTTCGCCAGGTTTGTTAGTGGCAGACGGGTGAGTAATACATAGGAATCTGCCTTGTAGAGAAGGATAACTGTTGGAGACAACAGCTAATACTTCATATTGCCGAGAGGTGAAAGATTTATCGCTACAAGATGAGCCTATGCAGGATTAGCTAGTTGGTGGGGTAAAAGCCTACCAAGGCTATGATCTTTAGTTGGTCTGAGAGGATGATCAGCCACACTGGAACTGAGACACGGTCCAGACTCCTACGGGAGGCAGCAGTGGGGAATTTTTGACAATGGGCGAAAGCCTGATCGAGCAATGCCGCGTGAGTGATGAAGGCCTTAGGGTTGTAAAGCTCTTTTAGTAGGGAAGATTATGACGGTACCTACAGAAAAAGTCCCGGCTAACTTCGTGCCAGCAGCCGCGGTAATACGAAGGGGGCTAGCGTTACTCGGAATTACTGGGCGTAAAGCGTGCGTAGGCTGTTTTGTAAGTTGGTAGTTAAATTCTCGAGCTCAACTCGAGGCCTGCTATCAAGACTGCAAGACTAGAGTACTGGAGAAGATAGTGGAATTCCTAGTGTAGAGGTGAAATTCATAGATATTAGGAGGAACACCAGAGGCGAAAGCGACTATCTGGCCAGAAACTGACGCTGTTGCACGAAAGCGTGGGGAGCAAACAGGATTAGATACCCTGGTAGTCCACGCAGTAAACGATGAGTGCTAGGTGTTGGGACCAAGGTCTCGGTGCCGCAGCTAACGCGTTAAGCACTCCGCCTGAAGAGTACGGTCGCAAGATTAAAACTCAAAGGAATTGACGGGGACCCGCACAAGCGGTGGAACATGTGGTTTAATTCGATGCTACGCGAGAAACCTTACCAGGTCTTGACATGATAGTTATATCCCTAAGAAACTAGGGAGTCATTTAGTTGGACTATCACAGGTGTTGCATGGCTGTCGTCAGCTCGTGTCGTGAGATGTTGGGTTAAGTCCCGCAACGAGCGCAACCCTCTCCCTTAGTTACTAACAGTTCGGCTGAGGACTTTAAGGGTACTGCTAGCGAAAGCTAGAGGAAGGCGAGGATGATGTCAAGTCATCATGGCCCATACGGCCTGGGCTACACACGTGTTACAATGGTGGTTACAAAGGGCAGCAACAGGGCGACCTGAAGCAAATCCCAAAAAACCATCTCAGTTCGGATTGCACCCTGCAACTCGGGTGCATGAAGTCGGAATCGCTAGTAATCGCAGATCAGCATGCTGCGGTGAATACGTTCCCGGGTCTTGTACACACTGCCCGTCACTCCGTGGGAGTTGGTTTTGCCTTAAGTGGGTGTGCTAACCGAAAGGGGGCAGCTCATCACGGCAAGGTCGATGACTAGGGGGAAGTCGTAACAAGGTAGCCGTAGGGGAACCTGCGGCTGGATTACCTCCAAAG
>Ga0078894_10003103_pt1 | contig 12581 bp, 18 predicted proteins | sample LauGreSu1BDMLBSD_2_FD_67506 | JGI IMG/M metagenome (GOLD analysis project Ga0078894, IMG submission 67506) | Freshwater lake microbial communities from Lake Michigan, USA - Su13.BD.MLB.SD (version 4) (version 4) | ecosystem: Environmental > Aquatic > Freshwater > Lake | place: Lake Michigan...
GATGTTGAAGAAAGATATTTAGAGGCAAAATCTAAGTTTAATCCTGACATTGTAGTAGTGGACTATCTTGGACTGTTAGAAGATAAAGAAGCTTCTGGTGATGACTGGCTAAAGCTAGGTCATATCGCAGGTAAGCTTCATGAGCTGTCTCGTGTGTATGGATGCGCTATGCTAACAGCGGTACAATTAAATAGATTAGCAAAAAATTCTGATAATCGAATTGGTTTGCATCGATTTGGAAGGTCTAGTCTTATCGCTACTCATGCAACACTGTGTTTACAAATTGAAACTAGACCTGATGAAAATCAATTTGGAGACATGGTTGTTCACATTATTAAAAATAGAAACGGATCACTGGGGCAATTTTCTTTGCAAAGAGATTTTTCCAGGTCTTTACTTTTGGATTATGATGAGGTATTCTTGCCTTCTGGAAAAGAACCTAAAGTTCTATTGCCTTCAGACGTTGCAGATGTATCGAAATTATTAGAAAAATATAATTGGATTTAATATGTCAAAATTATTGCCCAATCAAGTCGTAGCTGAAATGATAAGAATGGAAACTAAAACTAGTACAGGTCAATTATATTTAATCTTCGAGGTGAACGACCCTCTCTTCAAACAAGAGATGTTAAAGGATTGGACGCAAGATTTTGAATTGAAAATTACGGGAACTAAATTACTATATGTAAGGAAAGGTTAATATATGCCTACATACGAACATCTATGCTTAGAATGTAAACACGAATGGGAAGACGCTTATAGCATAAAAGCAGATCCTCCTACTGTTTGTCCCAGCTGCAATGCCGAAGGAAAAGTAAAACGATTAATTTCTGGGGGTTCAGGTAAGGGAAAAGTTGAGCTTACTGGACATGAATATAAAGAAAAAGTTATGTCGGATGCTGCCGCTTTGAAACGAGAGGCTTATCGCAATGAAAATGTTATGGCAAATTTGGTTGGTGAAAGCAAATACCATCGAGAGCGAAGCGGCAGGTGATGTATGAATTTCACACAAGAACAGCTTGAACAAATGGCAGTAGACTATCTTTCTATTCTAGAAAATATGAAGTCTACTAAAGATTCTAATGATATTAGAAAATTAAAAAATGAACAAGAAAACATAATTAAAAATTTAAAATGTTTAGTTAATATTCGTTCTTTTAGATACAAGAAATTTTCTAATTTTCCAGATCTAGAACAAGAAGGTCTAGAGGCTTTAATAATGGCTCTTAATACTTTTAAACCTAACAAGTCATCTTTTACTTGGTGGGCTGATAAGTATATTAGTACTAGATTGTCTAGGGCGGCTAATGCTCATTCTACAGTTAGGGTTCCTATTAAGCATGCCAGAGAGATGAAGCCTTTAAAATCATCTGTTATTCCACTCATCATTGATGAGAGAAATGGATATACAAGCTTAGAGTCAAAAGATTTAGAAAAACGCATATTATTCGCAGTAAATCAACTTCCTGAGATGAATAAAAAAATTATTTCTATGCTGTATGGTCTTAATGGAATAAGACAATATAATATTACTCAGTTATGTGAAAAGTTTTCTTTGAACAAGTCTGAATCATTAAAAATAATTAATGATTCAAAAAAGAAGTTAAAAAATATTTTGGAAACATATGAAAAAGCATAATAACAAAATATTTGACTGGATGAGATTAGATTATTTAGTTTTTAATTATTTGTGATTTAAATAAAAATATGTTTATCAAACGAGCTATTAATTAGCTCATGGATACTTTTACTTTTTAGGAGAAACGAATGAGCATTTTAACGCCAAGAGTAACTTACGGACCCTTTGAATATCCACAATTTTATGATATGTGGCTTAAACAACAGGCTTCATTTTGGATGTTCACTGAAGTTCAAATGTCCAGTGACATTAACGATTTTAAATTAAATTTAACAGAGTCAGAAAGAAATGTCATTGGAAATACGTTAAAGGGATTCGTTCAGGCGGAAATCTTTATTGAAGATTACTGGAGTTCAAAAGTTTCTCGCTGGTTTAAAAAACCAGAAATTCAAATGATGTCATCTGCATTTGCTTCTTTTGAAAGTATCCATGCAACAGCCTATTCTTATTTAGAAGAATCTCTTGGCATTCAAAATTATGAAGCGTTTTTGCATGAACCAACTTCCAAAGCAAAAATTGATCGATTGATTAATATTAAAGGAAAGTCAAAAGAAGACATTGCTAAAAGTTTAGCAGTTTTTTCTGCCTTTAACGAAGGCGTTAATTTATTTTCTTCTTTTAGTATTTTGCTTAGTTTTTCTCGCAGAAATCTTTTAAAAGGTGTCGGTAAAATTATTGAATGGTCTATTCGTGATGAGAGTTTGCACTCTAAAGCTGGATGTATGTTATTTAAAATTTTAGTAACAGAGCATCCGGAAGTATTAACGGATGAATTAAAGAAAGATATTTATGATGCTGCCAGATTGACAGTTCAGCTTGAAGATGCTTTTATTGATAAAGCTTTTGAGCTAGGACCAATCGAAGGTCTTGACCCCAAAGATCTTAAGAACTATATTAGGTATCGTACCAATACGAAACTTCAAGAGCTAGGGCTTAAAAGCAATTGGAAAAATATTGACAAAGAAGCTCTTGAAAGATTGAGCTGGTTTGATGTATTGAGTAACGGCGTAACATTACAAGATTTCTTTGCAAGTCGAGAGACTGCATACGCAAAATCAATTGTAGATTTTGAAGATATTTGGAACGGAGAAAATAATGGATGAATTAGAATTATTAAAACAAAAGGGTGAAGCGCCAGAATGGTTAACTTCTGAAGGTTTTACGACTTTGAAAAATGGGTATCTCCTTCCGGGAGAGACGCCTGTGCAGCTTTATAAACGAGTAGCTGATGCTTCTGCATCTAGACTTAACAAACCTGAATTAGCTTCTAAATTTTTTAATTACATTTTTAATAATTGGATTTGTTTAGCTACTCCAGTTGCAGCTAATTTAGGCGCTGAGCGTGGTCTTCCAATTTCTTGTTTTAGCACTCATGTCCATGATACCACTGATGATATTTTTAAATCATATCATGAAGTTGCCATGTTAACAAAACATGGTGGTGGAATCGGTAAATATTGGGGTGACGTTCGTGGTCGAGGAGTTCCAATTAAAGGAGGCGGTGCAAGTGAAGGAATTATTCCTTGGTTAAAAATTGAGGAAACGGTTCTTCAAGCAGTTTCTCAATCAGGAACTCGTAGAGGAGCAGGGGCTAATTATTTAGATATTGAACATCCAGATGCTGATGAGTTTATTGATATTCGTAGACCTACTGGAGATCTTACTCGCCGATGCCTAACAAGCAACTTTCATCATGCTATTAAAGTTACAGATAATTTCATGCAAAGTATGATGGATGGTAATGAAAAAAATCGAGAACTTTGGGTTAAATTACTAAAAGCCAGAGTGGAAACTGGTGAGCCTTATGTTATGTTTACAGACAATTCGAATAGTAATTTGCCACAGGCATATATAAATAACAATTTAAAAGTAAGCACTAGTAATTTATGTTCTGAAATTTTTCTTCATACAGATAAAGATCATACTTTTGTTTGTTGTCTCAGCAGTTTAAATCTTGCTAGATATGATGAATGGAAAGACACTGATGTAGTAGAAACTGCGATTTGGTTTCTTGATGGCGTCATGGAAGAATTTATTATCAAAGCAAGTAAATTGCCAGGCTTCGAGAAAGCTGTTCGCTTTGCAGTTAAATCTAGGGCTCTAGGTCTTGGTGTTCTTGGATGGCATACATTGCTTCAAGCAAAGCTAATTGCATTTGATAGTTTTGATGCAATGAAGCTCAATGCTGAAGTTTTTAGAAAAATTAAAGCAGACGCAGAAAAAGCAAGCAGAGATTTGGCTCAACAATATGGAGAGCCAGAATGGTGCAAAGGTACTGGCATGAGAAACACTCATACTTGCGCAATTGCTCCAACGGTCTCTAATTCTTTAATTTCCGGTGGTGTATCTCAGGGGGTCGAGCCTATCATTGCAAATTATTATGCTCAGAAATCTGCTAAAGGTACATTTATTAGAAAAAACCCAATATTAGAAAAGTTGCTTAACGAAACTAATAGAAACTCACCTGAAGTATGGCAGCAAGTTTCAGTTGATTCCGGATCTGTTAAAAATGTTTCATGTTTGTCAGATCATGAAAAGGAAGTCTTTCAAACAGCAAGAGAAATTAATCAATTTGCCATTGTTCGTCAGGCAGCTCAGCGTCAAAAATATATTGATCAAGGTCAAAGTATTAATCTTTTCTTTGCAGCTCCTTCGGACATACAAGACGTATCCATTAAAAAACGCCTAGCTCAATATATTCACGATGTACATTTAGAAGCCTGGCAAGGTGGAGTTAAGAGTTTATATTATTTAAGAGTGGATTCTGTTTTAAAGGGAGACTCAGTATTTAAGGAGGCTTCTGACTGCAAAGCGTGTGAGGCATGAAGTATTCTGTAATTACAAATTATGATATCAAATCAATTTCAGACGCTATAGAAGAAGAAAAGCTTCAGTTTCTAGTTTTTGTTTTAGATTCTATGGGAGTTGCTTTAGAAGGATGTTTTCCAGATCCTTTAGACCCTAAATTAATTACTGTAGATCATAGAACTAAATTAAGAGATATATTAGAAAAATATAACATTGTTATCTTAGATAACAAAGATAAAACTTTCGATCTTTATCTTGAAAAAGATAAAATCGCATCTTGGAAAAAACATTGGGTTGAATTAAAGAAAGATTTTTCTGAAATAGACCCAAAGCGCAAGATATATGTAAACATACATTTAGAATGTTGGTCATTATTTGAACAAGTAAAGGATAAAAACAATGAGTGATGCAAAAAAAGCAGATAAAATTACAGTAGAAGAATTACATTTTCTTGAAACTCTCAAGAAAGAATTTAACATGCTTAATTTAAAAGTTGATAATACTAAACTTCAATATGAAAATGCTCTCTTTAAAATCATGAGAAAATATGATTTAAAGGAGTCGGATTCTATTGATGAAACTACTGGTAATATTATTCGACGAACTCCTCCAGCTCCAGTGGCACCTCCGCCACCTCCTCCTCCGCCATCAGTTCCAGCCTTGCCCCCACAAGGTTTTGAAACTCCAGAACCAGCACCAGCACCAGCACCAGAACCAGAACCAGCACCGGCAAAAGCTAAAAAAGGAAAAAGAGATTCTAAATGAACTCAAATAATTTACACGCATTAATAGTGCTTAGAAATCACGCCCAAGCCATTCTTAATGGGGCAAGGGCAGACCTCAAGCTCACAAGAGAAGATAAAGCTTCATTAATGAATGGTCTTAAAAAGGTTGATGAAGTTTTTATTAAAAACTTTGAAAACTGTGTTGACGCATCTAATGTATCTACCAAAGTTAGAAGCTGGACTTCAACTGAAAGTGAAGAAAGCGTCTTGTCAAGAGCTATGGGTTTATCTGTTGCGGCAGCTGCATCTGATGAGTCGGTTAAGGCTGCTGAATTGGCAACGAATGAAGTGACTAAACCTTCAACATCTAAGTCTGGATTATTTTCAAGGGCACATGTCTCTATGAAGGAAGAGCCTCAAGTAACGAAGGCTCTTAAAGGATTAGGTGTAGAACCTTCAACTGTAACAGAAGGAAATCCCTCTGAAACTGTTACAGTCCCTGTAGTTACTACAAAAAATAGCGTTGATAAGAAAGCAAAAAGAGGTCCTAAACGGGCATGAGCTTAACAAGATCATTTTCAGATCATCAATTAGTTGTTCTGCAAGATGATGAATGGCTGGAGCGACAGCGAATAGCTGGTCGCTCCGTTGTTTTTTGTTTAGAATCATCTAAATCAATGATTGAAAATAGAAAAGAATTAAGCATTTCCACTTTAAAAGGAGAGATGGTTCTTTTAATGAAAGGATTTGATTGCAGCCAAGCTTCAACAAAAGACAAATCTCACAAGTCATCTGTCAATGTTTATGTTAATGACAATCTCTTTTTCAAAGAGAAAGAAGATTATAAATTTCAAGAAGGTGATGTTGTAAAAATAGAAATTGCCTGTAGCTATAAAGGAGCAGTTGCCAAATCAACAATTACTTTAATTAAAGGCAACTCTAAACATTCTAATCATTGTGAAATGTTAAGAATTTGTCAAGAAGCATTGCACAATGCAATTTCACAGATTGAAGTTGGTAAAAAAATAGGAACTATTGGTTCCGGAATTAATCACGTTATTAAGAATAGCTATTTTAAAATAATTCAAGATCGTACCGGTGTTGGATTAGATGAAGATAATATTTTTGCCCAGCCAATGGTTTTAAATAAATCCCAATCTAATTTGGGGATCAGAATTCAGCCAGGTATGACCTTTACTGTATCCCCGGCTATTGCATCAAACAATATAAATTGTTGTTTTGAAAAAACTGTCTTTGTACACAAAGATAAAATAGAAATAATAACTCCTTGGAGTCAGGTGAATTAAAATGAAGATCTCTTTCGAGTCAGGTGAGTATGTAGAAACTAGTATGAGTAAGGGGAAAGTGATGCTATCAATAGCTTCACGGCATCCTTCTAAACCTAAGTCTCTGCTTGTAAATTCAGCAGAGCTTACACAAGAACAATTAAAACAATTATTATTAGACATTATTCAGGAGAAAGAAATATGACAATTAGCAAACGTACACGTCAAATGGTTTCATCAGTAGATTCACGCCGTATTCGTAACAACACTCAGCGTGTTCTTTTAGCCCTTCTTCGTGCAGAAGGCGAATGGGTTCCTCGCACTACTGTCCGAGTTGCAAATGCAACTTCTCGTATGCGAGAACTTCGCCGCCCAGAATATGGCGGATTTGATGTTCAGGTAGCTACAGCCTCAGAGCTTGGTCGTCCAGGCGGCGCACGTCGAACCTATTATCGTCTAAATCCTCGTACGATTACATCAGATCGAATTGTCACGGTTCTTCGTGACGCTGTAACCGGCTGAAAAAACTTAAAATAATTAAATCTTAGCTTAATTTAAAAGCCTACTATTATCTAGTAGGCTTTTTATTTTTGCGCATATTATTGTATTTCTTGGTAAGGAATAACAACTATGGGCACTAGCTTATATCCAAATCAAATAGATAACTCTACGTCTATACCTATTGCTACAGACGGAGTAACACCTGTTAACGCCGAAGTTGTTAATAGATTAAGAGATGCTATTATCTCTATTGAGTCTGAAGGTGGGTTAAATCCATCTGGCACATATGGCACTATAAGAGACAGATTAGATGCCATGGACGCTACTATTGCTGGTCTTGGCGGCGGTGGCGGAGGCGGCGGTACAATTTCTGTTCAGGATAATGGCTCCACAATAGTTAGTTTGGCTTCTATTCTTAATTTTACTGGAACTGGGGTTTCTGTTACTAGTCCAAGCACAGGGCTTGCAGAAATTAGTATTACTACAGGCTCTAGCCTAACTGTTAAGGACAATGGAACTACGTTGGATTCTAGCGTATCCATTCTAGATGTTATTGGTAAGGCAATTTCTAGTTCTGTTGCGCCTGGAACTATCCAATTAGAGGTTCCAGAGTCAAAAATTAGAGCTTACAGATCTGGATCTAATTTTTCTGGAGCATCTCCTGGGACAGATCAGATAGTTGCATGGAATGCAACTTCTTCATTTGTTACTTCCGCCAATGCATCTCTAGCAATGAATCAGTTAAGTCCAACAAAATCTGGATTATTTATGGTTCAGGGTCAATTAACTATACAGCCGACCGTGGATTCTATTAGCGGAATTATTATTAAAATAATTCATAATGGATTAACCGATGTGCATACAATTTATGATGCTGGTGCAGTTTGGAGCGTAGGAACTAATCGCTCTTTTAGTTTTAATTTTCCCATGGAATTATCGGCTTCTGATACTTTGGAAGTTTCTTGGCAACATACTGGCTCAATTTCATCAGCTACCGATGTCATATTTGGTGATGATTTATCTTGGTTCTCTATTACTTTGGTTTGATAATTATATAAGTAAAAACTTAGGACAACAATGAATCCAAGGATAAATGAATTTATATCTTTATTAAAAGAGAAATATTTTTTTAATATTTATTATAAAAACTCTTCAAAATTAATGAAACTTTTATCAAAAATTTTATTTTTTGTTCCAGATTTTTTAACTAGATTTACAACCACTATTGGAAACAATATTTATTTTCCATCTGAAGATTCTCTTAAAGACGAATCTAAAATTTCTACGCTAGCACATGAAGTTCGTCATATTCATGATAGTCAATTAGACAAATTATATAATTTAAAATATTTATTTCCTCAAATTTTTTCAATTTTATTTTTTGTTTTAAGTTTTATTTCGTTTTGGTTTTTGATTCCAGCTTTAGCTTTATTAGCTCCGCTGCCAGCTTATTGGAGAATGAAGATTGAGCTAAATGGTTACACAACTTCTTTATTTGTTTTGAATTTAAAGTTAAAAGAAAAAAATGTTCATATCGAAGAAAGATTGGACAATCTTTTAGATGCAGTGATAAAAATTGATAAAAATTTCACTGGATCTTCATATTATTTTATGTGGATTCCTGGTGTTAAAAAAGAATTAGCAGATCGAGTCTATGAAATATTAGAAGAGAGAATTGAGAAAGAAGATTCCTTTTATCTTTTTATAAAAAATTGTTTTAATCAATCTAAAAATATTTAGTTTGGCTTGATATATTTAGCCAGTAAATAAACTCTTGGAGAATAAGATATGGTTTATGATTTAGCCATTATTGGCGCTGGCGTTGCTGGCTGCTTTGCAGCACAAAGATTAGAAGAAAATTATAATTTAAAAATTTTATTATTAGACTTAGGAAGACCTTTTGCTAAGCGCCGTCGTCAAATTGAAGGAGCGATGGGTTGTTTACCATCAGGAGATGGTAAATGGTATTGCTCTCATTTATCTCAATTTAGTCATTTAGATGGAAGAAAAACTAATGCTGCTAAAAAATGGTTAGATAAAAAATTTGAAGAATGTGGTAATTTAAAAGTTATTAAAGATTCTTTGCCTCAAGCTTCTCTGAGGGGTAGGGTTTCCAAGTTAGGATATGAAATTAAAAATAATGATTATATTCAGTGGAAACCGGAAAATATACATAAATTAAGTAAAATTTTCAACGACACTTTTGAAAATAGTAAAAATATTAAATTACAGTTTGACACCGAAGTATTTAAAATATTAAAAAAGAAAAATCAATTCGTAATTCATACAGAAGCTCAAGATTTCATGGCTAAAAAAATCTTGTTTGCCCCTGGCAGATCTGGTTGGAGATGGGCAAATGATTTTTATAAAGAGCTTGGCATGGAAGTCCAGGATGATTATTCTTATTATGGTGTGAAATTTGAAATTGCAGGTCAACATGTAAAAGAGCTTCAGAAAACTAATTGCTCTTTTTATAAAGATGATGTTGAAATTGGACCTTTTTTGTGGAATGGCACCGTAATTCCCGAAGATCATGCAGATATGGTCATTTCATCATTCCGCTCAAATGAAGAAAGATGGAAAAGTGAAAAAGTATTTTTTTCATATATTAACAAATTTAAATTTGAAAATGATGGTGTAAATCAAACGGAAAGAATTGCTAAATTAACTTATTTATTATTTAATGATCGCGTAAGTCGTGAGAAGAATAAAATTTATCTAAAAGGGAATAGTCAGCTTAATTTATTACCAGAATATAATTGGCTTAAAAAAGCTATAGAAGAAGTTGGGGTAATATTGCCTGAATTTGTTTTAAAGGGCTACTATCACATACCTGAAATCTTGCCACTACCTGGAAAAATAGAATTGGATGAGAATCACATGTCAGAAGTTTCTAATTTATTCGTGGCAGGAGAAAGTGCAGGTTATCAAGGGTTAATGGGAGCTGCAATGTCAGGTATCCTCGCAGCAGAAGGAGTTGTCAAATGAGAGATGATGATTTTGGCGTAGGCAATTCAGAAGTCAGAAATTTTGCTTATCATTTAACAAAAGCGGAAAATGAATTCTTTAAAGAAGATCTTTATAAGCCCAACTCTATACTTAGAGTTAAAAGAAAGTCTTCTAAAAAGAACGGAGAAGAGTGGCAAATTCTCCAGGATGGTCAATTGGTCTTGACATTAAAAGAAAGTCGGTTTAATATAGCTGAAAAAAACTTCTTACGTTCTGCTGATGGCATGCAATTTTTGATTGCTTCTTTTAAATCGGGACTTTGTTCTGTTTCTAAAATAAAAGAATCATTAAAAGAAAAATTATGATTATATTTAATAAGTTATATAAAAAAAATAAACAAAACTTTATTTCTTTTGTTAATGAAAAAGGCTGGGAAGTTTCAATTCCAATTGATTTTTTTCATGCCGATAGAATTTCTTTATATTTGGAACAAATAGCAAAAATTTCCAACCCATTTACTTTTCAAGAACAAGAAGAAGTAATTCAAGAAGAATCAGATCAAGAAGAGGAAGAAAATAATACATGAGTGATTCGTATGTGATTTATGTTATTGATACTGAGACTACAGGCTTTGATCCTGTATCAAATGATATTATTGAGTTGTCCGCTCTTAGATTAATTCGGGATGGTGATGATTTTAAGCGAGAACAAAAAACTTGGTTTATTAAACCAACTAATGTTCATAATATTTCCGACGAAGCTTTAAAAGTTAACGGACACAAAAAAGAAGATATTTTAGGCGAAACCAAAGAGGGCAAAGAAAAATATCTTGATTTAAAAGATGTCGTATCTGATTTTGAATTATGGATTATGGAAGATTGCGCCTCTGTAATGGATCGTATTTTTGCGGGGCATAACCCTGTCTTCGATGCTAATTTTATGAAAGCTTCGTGGGCAAAAGCAAATTCTGAATCCACATTTCCTTTTGACCTCACTGCAAATAATAGAATTCTTGACACGAAACAAATTGTTATTTTTATTGATATTTGTACGGGCAAGCGAAGAGCCAAATACAACCTTTCTGAAGTTGTTAAGTGCTTTGATATTAAAAAAGGAAAAGCCCACAGGGCAGATGAAGATACAAGAATGACAGCAGATTTTTTGGAAAAAATTGTTAAATCAGCTTCATCCACTTTTACTGAACTGTACAAAGATTCTTACAAAGAAGCGTGAAAATTTTATATGCAATATCTGATCGACCGGGGGCTTGGATTCAAGCTTCTATCGTCTTGTCAGAATTAAGAACTAAACATCAGGTTAAATTTGCGGGATATAACTCTTTATATCCGCATATAAAAAACATTGATTATAACTTATCAGCTTTAAAAATAAATTCTGAAAATATTGGAAAAAAATATAATATTACATTGACTCCTTGCAGTCAAAAAATATTCAAATCTTATTTGCGCAATATTTATGAATTTGCTCCAGATTTAATAATTTCAGATCATGAAGAGTATACGTTAGCAGCTGCCCACATATTAAAAATTACTTCATGGAATGTTTCTCCGTTGAATTTAATATATTATTGGTTTCCCGTTGCTATGAGATATCATTACGATTTTATTTTATATTATTATAAAAGACAAACTCTTAGATATAATAGAGAATTTTTTTGGGGAAATTTAAATTTGACTTATTCTCCTTTGTGTCACATGAAAATTCCAATGGACTGGAGAGAGAGAAAGGTTGACTGGGTAAAGCCTTTTGTTCCTAATATTACTTATGTAGAAGATTCTGTTAGTGTTCTACATACTCATAATAGAAAAAAATTAGAAAACTACTTTGATCAGGTTCCTAAGATATATAATCAATTTAACCCAGACCCATTTAATATTGTTGTTAGTAATAATATTAATTTCTCTTCAGGGGAAAGTGGATATTTATATGGTTTATTGAATAATAAGTTCCACATTACAGAAAATGAAAATTATAGAGTAAATATTGCTCCTAATTTTAATGATGTAGAGACTTTAATAAACGCAATTGTATTAAGAAATAATAAATTAGGGGTAGATTTAGGTCAAGTGGAAAACATGAATGATTATGCAATTACTCGTGTAGATTCTGTTTTAAATAGACCGGAGAAATTACCAATAAATTTGAAGCTTTCGCATTCTCCCAAATATCGTAATTCAATTAAATTTTCTTTATTAGAAAGGTTAGATTATCATGAAAGCAATTTTGGACATAGGAAACGTATTAGTCCACGTTCAATTGAATTCTTTTCTTGAAAAATTCTCAAAATTAATTCCAGAAGATCATGATCCCTTATTGTTTTTAGAAACAATTCAAGGTATGCATGATATTGGATTGATTACTATGGAGCAAGCTTTTAGAGATAAGTACGAACTTTCTCATTCAAAAACTTTTTCTGTAGAAGAATTATTAAAAATGTGGAATGATGTTGTTGTTCGCAATGAATTTATGATTAATTTAATGAAGGACTTGCATTTTCAGGGAGTTAGATTTGCTTTAGTTTCTAATATTGGTGATGAGCATCATCAACATTTAGAAAAAATTTGTCCTGAAATTTTTGAACTATCAGAGATTCATCATTTATCTTATCAGGTAGGCGCTAGAAAGCCAAGCAAATTATATTTCCAATCGTTT
>Ga0078894_10003104_pt1 | contig 12580 bp, 8 predicted proteins | sample LauGreSu1BDMLBSD_2_FD_67506 | JGI IMG/M metagenome (GOLD analysis project Ga0078894, IMG submission 67506) | Freshwater lake microbial communities from Lake Michigan, USA - Su13.BD.MLB.SD (version 4) (version 4) | ecosystem: Environmental > Aquatic > Freshwater > Lake | place: Lake Michigan, USA...
TTATTACGTAGATTTAGTTACTAATAATGTATATGGTCCTAAATCGTCTGTAGAATTATGGGGTACTAATAATTTTACAAGTGCAGGAGCTCCGGTTACAAATGCTGGAGTGACAAATAGTCAAACAACTGGCATGGCTGATCAAGCAGGTGCAGCACAATCGCCAAATAATAGCGACGCTAGATCTGAGTAAATATTCTGTGTCTGTAATATTTATATAAAAATGAATATTATGGACACAAAAACATTAGTAAAAGCACTTAAAGTAGCTGTACGTGAAGTTATAAAAGAGGAATTGACTGAAATTCTTAAAGAAGGGTTACAGTCGACGATTAATGAAATGAAACAACCTAAACGTACAACAAATATGCCAGGTCACAGAACACCCCCGCCGGCACCTAAACGTAAAACATCTGTACAATTCCAAGAAAATAAATGGGCATCGATTCTTAATCAAACAGATCCTATTATTGAAACCGAACCAATTGGGGTAAACAGTTTTGCAGAAATAATGAATGAATCATATGATACATTATCATTTACATCGCAAGATGCACAAGGGTTTGGTATGAATCGAAAAAATATATCGAACCCATCTAATATACCATCTAAAATGGAAGATCCGGAAACTGGAAAAGTATATGATGTTGCACCTGAAGTACAACAAGCATTGACACGCGATTATTCTGCGCTAATGGCTGCTATGAATAAAAAGAAAGGTAATTAATGGGCTTCATTTTCGAAACCGTTACTAAAGAAGACGATAAAATAGATGTTGGCTTAGGTGTAAAAATAACCAATGCTTCTTCTATTTTTAAATCGTTATACAATATTACAGACCAATCTCGAGAAAATTTAAAATCATTATTATTAACTAGAGTTGGCGAACGTTATATGTTACCTGAATTTGGTACTACTTTATTAAATTCATTATTTGAACCAATTACATATGAGTTTAATGATAATGTTCGTCGATCGATTCAATCTGCTATACGTAAATGGTTACCATACATTAATATTAATGAATTAGAAATAGTAACTGCATTAGATGATCCGACGTTGCAACATATGGTTGAAATTACAATTACATACTCAGTACGTAATTTTAGTACGGAAACTATAAAAATATATGCTAGCGAAACTGGCGAAATTACTGTACAATAAACAATAGGAAATAATGGAGACAAAAAAAGATATATCATATATAGGGAAAGATTTTGGTCAGTTCAAAAAAAATCTAGTAGATTTTACTAAACAATATTTTCCAACAACATATACCGATTTTAATGAATCTGACCCAGGTTCTATTTTTATAGAATTAGCTGCATATGTAGGAGATGTATTATCATTTTATGCTGATACTAATTTAAAAGAATCTATAATAGAACAAGCACAAGAGCGAGGTAATATTTATGATTTGGCACGAGCATTGGGATATGTTCCTAATAATGTTGTTCCTGCTCACGTAATGTTAAATGTATGGCAAATAATTCCGGCATCTGGATCAGCACATGAACCAGATTATAGATATGCATTAAAAATTAAACCAGGGATGGAAGTATCGCAGAATGGAGGCCCGGCTATTTTTCGTACTTTAGATTCTGTAGATTTTCAGTTTTCATCATCATATGATACTACAGAAAAAACAGTATATGAAACTGATACTATAACCGGTGACCCTGTATATTTTTTATTGAAAAAATCAGTAAAAGCAGTTAGTGGCGATACAAAAACAGCAACATTTACTTTTAATAGTCCAGTACCATATGATAAAATTGTATTGCCAGATACTAATATTATAGAAATTATTTCGGTTACTGAGTCAGACGGCGATTCTTGGTATCAAGTTCCATATTTAGCTCAAGACACAATATTTGAAGACGTACCAAATTTAATTGAAAATGATCCAGACTTATATCAATATCGAGGTGAAACACCTAGTTTATTGAAACTAAAAAAAGCATCTAAACGTTTTATTACTAGAATGCGTAGTGATAATAGAATGGAGATACAATTTGGAGCAGGAATATCTAGCAATAATGATGAGGAAATTATACCAAATCCGAGCAATGTAGGAAATGGATTATCAGCATTTCGTCGTTCTGTAGATATTGATATCGATCCATCTAATTTTTTATATACAAGAACATACGGACAAGCTCCATCAAATACTACATTAACGATTAAATATACAGTTGGGAATGGATTATCAGATAATGTCCCTGCTGAAACATTAACAGTTGTTAAAAATGTAGAATTTAGTGAAAATATTAATTCTACGGCAAATACATCTTTAATTAATTTTGTAAAAAGTACGATTGCAGTTAAAAATACAGATCCGGCAACTGGAGCTAAAACTTCTGATTCGATTCAGGATATAAAAAATAATGCAGCTGCATCGTTTGCTACACAAAATCGTTTAGTAACTAAAGATGATTATATTATACGAACGTATTCAATGCCATCTAAATATGGTAGTGTATCTAAAGCATATATTGTACCTGACGACCAAATATCACAAAAAGAATTTGATATAGCATCGAGAATTGCGAATCCATTGGCGTTAAATATGTATGTAATGGGGTATAATTCAAATAAACAATTAACCGAATTAAATTTAGCTGTAAAAGAGAATTTAAAAACATATTTAAATTACTATAGAATATTAACGGATGCGATTAATATAAAAGATGCATTTATCATTAATATCGGTATAGATTTTGAAATTTCAGTATTACCTAATTATAATAGTAATGAAGTTTTATTAAAAACTATACAAGTTGTTAAAGATTTTTTTAATATTGATCGTTGGCAAATTAATCAACCAATTGTAAAATCTGATATTATGACTACGATAGCTAATGTAAAGGGAGTTCAATCAGTTATTGGAGTTAACATTATAAATTTATATGATACCGAAACTGGGTATTCTGGTAATAGATATGGTATACAACCTGCAACACGAAATGGTGTAATATATCCATCATTAGATCCTAGTATATTCGAAGTAAAATATCCAAACCAAGATATCCGCGGTAGGGTAGTTAATTATTAAGGAGTGTGAATGTTTAAGATATTTTATGCCGAAAAAGATTCGACAATTTATGAAGCAGCCGAATCATATAATACCGGTTTAGATGAATTATTAGAAATTGGAAAACGTATCGGATCTACTACCGGTACTTTGCAAAAATCAAGAGCGTTAGTTAAATTTGATACAACCGAAATTTCTGCATCATTAGCAAAGCATAGTAAAACCGTAAATGATTGTAAATTTATATTACAATTATACACATCTCATGCAAAAAATTTACCAGCTGAATATGATATAGTTGCAAAATTAGTTGCACAAAATTGGGAGAATGGTACTGGGTATGACTCAGATCCAACTACCGATGGGGTATCTTGGAAATACTCTACTTCTGGAAGTTTGTGGACATCAGGTAGCCAAAATGTACAAATTGGTTCTAGTACATTATATGTTTCAGGATCTGGTGCTGGTGGCTCGTGGATGTATCAAACTAATCCATCTGGTTCATCTGTTGGATTATTTACATCACAATCATTTTCATATAGAACTACCGATCTTAATATCGATGTTACTAACTCACTAAAAATTTGGTTAAGTGGTAGTGGCGGAGCTGTTATTCCGAATCACGGATTTTTATTACAATTTTCAGATGTTAATGAATTAAACGATGCAATGTCTGGATTTATTAGATTTTTTAGTAGAGATACACATACAATTTATGTGCCTAAACTAATAATGTATTGGGATAATAGCACTTTTACAACAGGATCGTTAACCCCGGCAAATACAGAATCATTTATTACATATACGAATGTTAAACCAACGTATAAAGATACTGAAATTGCTAAAATACGAATATATGGTAGAGATAAATATCCACAAAAATCAGCTACGAATTTATTTCCTATACAAACAATAAAATACCTTCCTAGCTCATCATATTATACAGTATTAGACGCTAGTACAGACGAGACTATAATTCCATACGATGATATTTATACTAAATTAAGTTGCGATTCTACTAGTAATTTTATATATTTAGATCTTAATGGATTTATGCCTGAAAGATATTATCGTTTAGAATTAAAAGTAAAAGATGGAATCACAGAACAATATATAACAGACCAAATATATTTTAAAGTAGTTAGATAATGCCAAATATTAAAGATTATTTAGCAAATGGATTAACATTCATGTCCGATAAATCAGGCGTACATCCTCGCGATGCTGCCGGTAACATAATTTTAAAAGATTATGATAAAAATGATGTATCGACTTATATCGATAATCCTACATTGCTTATAGAAAAAAATAAATTTAATTATACAGTCGAATCTGTTAATCGACTTATAGAAACTAGATTTCAATATTTTCAATTTCCGGTTATTGTAAATACATCTACTGCAGTACCAGAATTAAATTTTGATGATGTAGACGGAGCTGTTAATGATCCATTTGCCTTTGATAATGATATTATAAGCGGTAGATTTAGGGTAGTTCCAAATGTAGATGCATATGGACAGTCAGTCACATATCATCGAGTTAATACATCATATGCATCTGATTGGTTTAAAAATGGAGCCGGTCAAGATTCAGGATTTAAACGATTACAATTTACTACAAATGAATTTGCAGAAGCCGGGTACCCGGGTACATATTTAATTACTAAAGACCGAATTGATTATTTAAAATCTAAAAATAAAACTATTCGTTTTAGAATATTTATACAGTTTAGATCTAGTAGATTTGATGGAAAAACAAATACAGGATTTGTAGCTAAACTTAACAGGCGCGAAGGTAATATAGGATGGACTGGTGGATTTTATAATGGAAGACGTCAGCCGGTATTATATACAGAAGATAACGGTATTTTTGGAACAAATGAATATCCTTGTTTATACATGGAATATGTTCTTCACCCAAACGATACATGGGAAGATTATAGATACGAAATAGAAGTAGTAACAGGTAATCCATCATGGGTGTTAACTGACAATTGTTTGTGGGAAGTTGATATGGTTGATATTCCGACTCTAGATCCGTCTGATCGTCCGTTGTGGGGTAATTCTGATGGACCTACTAATATATCTCCTACTAAAAATTATGGGGTATATGATATTGGTAGTAAAACTGAATTACGAAATGGAAATGGTAAAACAATAGGTCGTAGAAACGATAATAATTCTGGATTTGTAATGTTGGGTCAATTAGCTGATGATGTTAATTCAGTTCAAAGTAGCATCGATCAATTCCAGGCGTATTTACAATCAAAAATTCTTCAAGCTACAGTTATAAATACAACAAAAACAGCTGGATTGCGCGCACAAGTTTCTATATTAAATGTTAAATTAGAATTTGCAAAAACTAAATTAAAAACAGCATTAAAAACAGTATCAGTTAATAATCCTATAGCAGTAGCTATACAGAAAAGTATTGATGAACATCGAACTAAAATTAAGACTTTACAAACAGAAATAGATACTATTATGAATAGTGATAGTGGTTTAAAATCAGCTCTGGCACAAATAACTATTTTAGAAACTCAATTACAAAAACTTGAAGATAAATTCGTAACAAACCTTACTCAAGAAGATCGATTAAAATTGCAACAACAATATGATGCAACTAAAAAAGCTTTGTTAGAGTTAAAAAGTAAATACAAATAAAAAAGTAATAATATATGTTAACTCAATATGAAAATATCGATGATATATTAAATGCTACCGGATCTATGACCGGGCAGCGTATAGCATCACGTGTAATTCAGAATTTACAATACGCAGTACCACAAGTATCGTGGGATAGTGAGATTGGTAGTACTGGAAATAATGTAATTGAGTTGCATGTTTATGCAAATGATACTTGGATAACTGGTAATCATCGAATGCTTAATAAAAATATTGATATTAATGCATTAAAAGACCCAATTAATAACCAACCTATTAAATTTGATTATAGCCCGGTAAAATTAGATTTATATAATGCATTATCTAAATTAAAAATTAATGCAGGTAAATTTAACTTTGCAATTAATTTTCATAAAAATTTAATAGGTAGTTATGAAAAACAATATTTGGCAATTGATCAAATATCAGAAGATCGTACAGAATTACGATTATTATTTACAGATCCGAGTGCAGCAACATTTAAACATGAATTGCAAGTATTTATTCAAACAGTTGCAAACGGATATCAAACTGCACTTAAAACTGGAAATACTCCTAATAAATATAAATCATACTTATTAAATTTTAGTAGGAATCAAACAGTAGTATTTGTTAATAGTGTTGTATATAATAATCATTTGTATGTAAAATTATTAAAACCACTTCCAGAAGAGTTTGATACACTTTTTAAATGTTGGGTTGTTGAAGAACAAAAACCAACATTTATAGATCGAGTATCGGTACTCCCTTATATTAAAACAAAATCAACATACAGAGATTTATCATCTCCTAACTGGTATGCTAATTCAAATTTAAATACTTCGGTTGAAACTGATTTTAAAACGTGGACAGATTTATTAGGTCCGGGTATTCAAACATCCGAACAAATAATTAATGCGTATTTTTCTGGTAGTTTAGGTACAAATTTAAATATAGATTTTTCTGATTTTAATAATTTTATTTTTTATAGTTCGGCTGAAGAACGAGTTAAAAATTTTAAATATAAATTAGAATTATTAAATTATTACGATAATCAAATATCTAATATTTCAGTTGTACCTGGTAATATTGCATCGACAAATGTAATTGAATATACTACTTTAAAAAATAATTTAATAGGCGGATTTGACGGTTTTGAAAAACATTTATATTATGAATCGTCATCTAAATTAACAACTCATGATATACCATTAGAAAATCCTACGGTTGCAAATTTAACGGGAAGTTATATAACTCCGTTGCCTAAACAAAACAGTATAATACCGTATATAAATTATAGTGTTACAAGTTCACAGTTTACATCATGGTATACTGGGCTATTAGACTCGGCATCATTATATGATTCTATGAATTTTAATGCACTACGATATGCAATTCCAGAATTCGTTCGTATTAATAAACAAGATTCGGGTCTAGATCTTTTCATTAACATGTTAGGTCATCATTATGATATACTATATACGTATATTAATCATATGACTAAAATACATAAGCGAGAAGAAAATCCTAAACTAGGAATGCCAAATGAATTATTATATTCGGTTGCTAAACAGTTTGGTTGGAATTTGACTAATGGTAATCAATATCAAGAATTATGGTCATATTTATTTGGTTCTGATGAATATGGAATTCCATTAACCGGGTCTTTGTCTGTAAATGGTACATCGTTATCTGGACAAACAATGACACACACCGTTTGGCGTAGAATTGTTAATAATTTACCATTATTATTAAAATCAAAAGGAACTAAACGAAGTATTAATGCATTACTTTCTTGTTATGGTATTCCAAATTCTATCATAACAATTAATGAATATGGTGGTCCTAGAATTGACCGTGCTCCGGTTTATGAAAAAGTTAATTTTGATTATGCATTAGATTTAATTAATAATACAGCTGGATCAGTTAATATAAATTATTCGCATTCATTGAATGCTGTAGAGCTACGTTTCCGCACGGATAATGTAGTTACTAATCCATTGGTGCCAAGCACAATGACATTATATACGGTTGGCTCAAACGCAGTAACAATTGATTATACGAGCGGTACGTTAGGTACGATACGAATTAATGGAACTGCATCTGCAGATATTGAAATGTTTGATGGAGGTTGGTTAAATACAGTATTACGTACTTCAGGTAATAAATTAGAAATAGTTGCTAAACGTGCAAAATACGGAAAAATTGTATCTGCAGTTTCGGCTTCAGCAACAGCTTCGTTTATTGCATCTGGTTCTGTTATTCTAGGTGGAACAAGTGCCGGATCGGTACGATTACAAGGTCAATTGCAAGAATTTCGTTTATGGTCATCATCATTGAATGATTCTGCGTTTAATAATCATGTTAAAGCTCCCGGAGCATATAATGGAAATACAGATGCATATGATGAATTATTATTTAGGTTACCATTAACACAAAAAATTAATCATGCATCTACTTCATCGTTAACTGGCGCTCAGCCTATGACAATGTTAACATCGGCTTCGTTTAGTGGATGGTCAAATGCAGAGCCATATGATTCAATTGAAGAAACATATTATTATGATGCAATTTCTTTAGGTGCAGGATCATTTGATGATAATAAAGTGCGAATTGAAGAAAATGAATTAATTCAAAATTTAGATGTCAAACAGCGTGCAGAACGTAGTCAATATGATAAAGCACCATTAGACAGTAATAAATTAGGAATTTATTTTTCGCCGCAAACAATGATCAATGAAGATATAATTTCTCAGTTAGGTTTTATATCATTAGATGATTATATCGGAGATCCTGGAGAAACTGACAAAAAATCATACCCTAAATTAATTGACAAAGCACATGATTATTGGAAAAAATATTCATCTAAAAATGATATTAATTCCTATATAAAAATGTTTACATTATTTGATTTATCATTTTTTAGACAATTAGAACAACTATTGCCGGCGCGTGCACATGCAGTTACTGGACTATTGATACAGCCGAATATATTAGAACGAAGTAAAGATTCTGCATTACCTGATTTACAAAAACTAGATTTAACATATGAAGGAATAATATATGATACTCAGCCTGATGCAAATGCATTATATCCAGTATATACCGGCACAATTAATGATTCAAAATTAGGTATTATTACAGCTACCGATGATGACCAATTAACTGCATATTTAACTGCGTCAAATGATTCAAAATATAGCGGAACTAAATATAAACGAACTTATTTATACAGAACCGGGTCTACGTATATGACAGGATCAACTCCATATTGGCAAAGTGAAGGAGTTTTACCGGTTATAACAGGATCTTCGAAATCTGAGTATAAACGATTTAAAAAGAATTCAACATATTCATATTTTGGGTCTACATATGGTTCTGCTATATACGGAACTAGTGTATATGCTATTTCAGTAGGAAGTATACAAACAGGATCTATTTCAGATACTCAAGATTATTTACCATATGGATTAAATAATTTATGGTTTGCTGGATGTAAATTAGTTTCTCGAGATTTTAATATTGGTTCAACTGATACTGTTGATGGCGGTCCTGTTGTTGAATGGAGGTTAGCAAACGGAAATCAATTGATATATCAATCAGTTAATCAAGATGGTGCATTTAAATTATCAGGAAACCAGTCCGTAACTCCAAATGATGCACCGGCAAATGGAAACCAACCAACTATATAATTATAATTACATCAATAATTAATTATAGTAATATTTATTAATAAAAATAGGAATAAAATGGGATACTTAGATAATAGTACAGTTACAGTCGATGCAATTTTAACATTGAAAGGGAGACAGTTACTAGCACAAGGTAGTGATGCGTTTAAAATTACGCAATTTGCATTAGGCGATGATGAAATTGATTACTCATTATGGAATACCGATCATCCATTAGGAACAGATTATTATGGTATTATCATAGAGAATATGCCAATTGTAGAAGCTTCTCCGGATGAAACACAAGCACTGAGATCGAAATTAATTACATTACCACCAACAACACAATATATACCAGTTATTAATGTAGGAGTATCTAGTTTTACTTTCGATTCACCAGCAAAAGTTTTATCGATTGTACCGACTACATCTACAAAAGGTTCAACTACCGCGTTAAGTGGGGCTAATAAAACATATGGATATACAGTAATATTATCAGACTCATCTATCGCAAATATTACCGTTACTAAAGCAATTAGTGCAGAAGATGCACCAACTGCTCCTTCGTTTGCTGGTGATAGTACATCTATATCTTCAATATCAGCAATTGGATTAGAATTTAAAATTACTCCTAAAGTTGGATTATCTGAAACTAAAGTAGCAACGGTAACTATATTTGCAAATGAAACAGGAGGTAGTGTTACAGTACCAATTACGGTAAATAAAAATCTAGGCGTAGTATAATAATAAAAAGGTAATGTTAAATAATATGAAACATTTTATAAATAAATTAAGAAAACAGGAAAGATTAGGACAAACAATTAGTACATTTGTTAGATTTAATCTAGGTACTGATGTTGTAGCAACTAACGAAGAAACTGTGACAGCTGGTGTTTGGAGTGAAAATATTTCTAGTTTAGATACGCATTTTACGTCATCGGTTGCAACTAATGCACAACGACAATATTATATTGATGTATATCAAGACGACCCGGCAAACGAAGGCTCAGCGGTTCAATATAGTTTAGCATATGGTCATGCATTTGGTAGTGGATCTAATTCAACCGGCCAATTAAATGATTCGCCATCTCGAGCAATATATGCACAATATAGATCACTATTATTGAATCGAGGGGATAGTAGATTTACAACCCCATCTGGTAGTACAAATTCGATTTATATTATAAACTTTAAACGTAACCGACTAAAAGAACGTTTAGATCCGGGAAATTTTGAAATACCGTTATCTGCTATTTCTGCTAGATCTACAAATGCAACTGGATCTGTTACTACCGATTCTAGTAATATAATTACATTAATTGATAATTCATCATTAACATCTGCGACGGTTGGAGAAGCTGGTAAAGTTTATTATATAGTATCTGGTTCTATTAATAACGGTGTATATAATTCAACATCTCCAGTATATTATGGATTAGCATATCCAGATCACGGTGTTTTAATATTAGATGCTAATAAATTAGATCAATCATTAGCATTTAAAACAAATGTTAGTTCGAGTTCAGAAGCAAATAATCATTTTGCATTATATAAATCTATATCTGGATCTGGAGCTGTAACTAATCCATCGACGTCTGACCCATATGGCTTTTTAGCTAGAAATTCAGAAACTGTTAAAAGTATGCATTATTTTGTTCGTGTTACAAATGGACAATTTAATTATTCAAATAATCCAACATATGTAACCGGGTCTGAAGGTTTAATTTCCCAACCTAGTTTCCGTAAAGATCCAAAAACATATATAACAACTATTGGATTATATAACGATCAACAAGAGTTATTAGCAGTTGCTAAATTAAGTAAACCATTATTAAAATCTAAAACACGAGAAGCATTAATTCGAGTTAAATTAGATTTTTAATTGTTTAAAAATTTCATGATTTAAGCCTTGTTATATTTATTATAAAATATAGCAAGGTTTTTACTTTTATGGGTGAAATAAAATTATCTGACGTTGATTTAAATCGTGATACCAGTACACCATATGTTTTTAAAAACATAGATTCTTCTGATACATCACTTACTCCGTTTACTATACACAAATCGTGGACTGTTACATCAGGCAGTTCTACTTCTAGTTGTTTACCATTAAATGCTATTTATTTTGATACAAATGTGTTACCTGCGTTAGGATCTACTTCGGTATATAATGATGCTAGTAATATAGATGGTAGTTTGCAAACTGTCATATATTATTCAATAAATAAATTATTTTATAAAAATAAACAAAACTTATATGTTACGTTAGGACCTAATAATCCATATTTTCATAAATATTTATACACATCAGCATCTATATTATCATTTCCATATTTAAAAGTAGGCGAAGGTATTAAATCAAAATCATTTCAATTCCAAACTATAACTGGTAGTTATTCATTTAATTTTCAGTCTGATGAATATGGTAATGTTTATGATACTCAATTGAATTCTTCTAGTATAATATCCAATTGTAAATTTTATGATGGATTTAATCAATATTTTGATACTACGATATTATCTAATTCATCAAATTTAAATGATACGTTTAAATTAAATGATCGATATATTACAGGATCTGTTTTATTTACCGATGGAATAAAATCTACATCGGGCCAATTAAAACATATAGGTCATTCTGCGGTATTTAATCAAACCGGATATTTTATTATTCCTAATTCAAAAATTGATGGAGTATATGATCGAGATAGTAATTATGCAATTTCGTTTTTTATATCAGCATCAACATCAAATTCAAATAAACAAACTGTAATTACTAAACGAGATACTCGTAGTCCATATGATATTATTTTATTAGCTAATAAACGTATTGCATTTTACATACATGAACAAGTTGATAAAAATAATGTTAATTTAAATTATGATACATTTAAATCTATGTATGTTACTAGTAGTACTGCAGTATCATCTAGTTGGAATCATGTAGTATGCCAAAAATCTGGTAGTTATATGCAAATCTATGTTAATGGCTCATTACAAACAAATGTAAATATGCCATTATTAAAAAAACCATTATCTAATTCGACAGCATCTGCTCGTATCGATTCAACAGCAGATACTTATATTGGGGGTCGTAGTTTATCATCGACGTCGTATAATTATGATGGAAAATTAGATGAAGTTAGAATTTATAATAAATCGTTAACGCCAACTCAAGTTAATTATTTATATGATTTAAATGAAACGGGTTCAATGTTGCAATCGAATATTAT
>Ga0078894_10003105_pt1 | contig 12577 bp, 12 predicted proteins | sample LauGreSu1BDMLBSD_2_FD_67506 | JGI IMG/M metagenome (GOLD analysis project Ga0078894, IMG submission 67506) | Freshwater lake microbial communities from Lake Michigan, USA - Su13.BD.MLB.SD (version 4) (version 4) | ecosystem: Environmental > Aquatic > Freshwater > Lake | place: Lake Michigan...
TAAGGGGAGTTCCTCTCCTTCGCCTGGAGCTATTGTGAGCCACGACCACGCGAGAAGAATCACAAGGACACCCCCTCGCGTGGAGGAGGGCTGGCGCATCTATTTACGCATCGAGTGGCGAAAGCTTCGGTTCACCATCTCTTCGGTGCGGATCGAGCGATTGTTGGCCTCTTGCGCGGTAGTCAGCGCTTGCTCGGCGACGCGATGAGCGTCTCGCGCCTCATCTTTGGCTTTCGCGACAGACGATGTAGTTGCGCATCCTGAGAGAGAACCGGCCGCGAGAATGAGAGCTGAGAAAATAAAAGAGTATGAACGCATATGCCTCCGACATTTGTAGTGACTAGGTGTGGATGTAGCAAGACGAGCCGGGAAGCGCCGTGATGGCACTCATAAAGCGTGAGCGATTATCCCTGCCGTTTCACTACTGAGCGTTATCGTAAGCGAAGTTTATCGATCTCGTTTCGAGCAAGCTCATCACACCGTTCATTTTCGGGATGTCCGGCGTGCCCCTTAAGCCAGTGCCACTGAATTGTGTGTTCAAGAACTAATCCGTCGAGGGCGACCCACAGCTCCTGATTTTTTACAGGCTTTTTGTCAGCGGTCTTCCATCCGTTCTTTTTCCAGTTGTGGATCCACTGGGTGATCCCCTGCCGCAGGTATTGTGAATCAGTGTAGAGATCCACAATGCACGGTTCCTTGAGCGCTCGAAGAGCCTCAATCGCCGCTTGAAGCTCCATTTGGTTGTTGGTAGTGGTGGGGTGCCCACCGGAGATCTCTTTATCCTTGCCTTGAAATCTCAGGACCGCGCCCCATCCTCCAGGTCCTGGATTTCCGGAGCACGCTCCGTCGGTGTAGATCTCAACTCTTTTTGTCGCTGACGCTGTTGTGGATTCGGACATATCGCTACCGCAGGGATCTCTTGAAAGCGAGGCCTAGTGTAGCGATTGCGGTTGTGTGAGGAAAGGGCGGGAATACGAATTTAAATTTCCCCAATCCCGCGTACCAGCCGTCAGTATCAGTGCACCTCTATTGCACAGGTGAGGAGCCCTCAGGGATTGGAGGGGTAAATAGATTTTCCACCCGCTTGACCCCTCGAACTCGTTCGGTCGCCCGAATCACGCTGCCTGCTTCATGCGCGGCAAGGGGACCTTTCAGAGAAACTCGTCCTCCCTGAACTTCGACGGTGATAGTATGTGCGTGTCTCGTGGCGCGACCGAGCGCTGAACGAACGCGCGCCTCGACCTTATCGTCCGAATCTATCGCCTCTGGTCGTATGAGGTCCGCGGTTACCGCGACGAGTCCTTGAAGACGGTTTCGAAGGTGTCGAGAGAGTTTGTTACCTAAAACCACTGAGCGATGGGTTAGCCGAATTGCCTTATCTCGCAAAATAGCTTGCCGCCTCAAACGTGTTCGCGGCTCAAGCAAATACATTAAGGTAGCGCCGACCGCGATTCCAGTGAGCAATATGAGTCCGACCCGTGGGGTGCGTCCTAAGCGGAGGAGGGAGTATCTGTTGAGTGGTTCTTTCATAAGGCCCCGGCATACTAGACAGGATTAAGGAGGATGCGGTCATGAGGATGGGGCGCATTGAAGTCCTGAGCTATGAGCTGGCTAATGGTCATGGAGACGTTCGAGAGAGGTGATATGAAGAAGCGCATGTCTTGTCGGTCTGAGTGACGTCACAATAGTGGCCGAACTATGTGGAAAAGAGTTTTATGACCGAAGTGGGACATTTCTCCGTTGTTTTTCACTCGATGGAACCGTCAGAGGCTGTACGCCAAAGAGGGGAGGCATTGTTGGGGCGCCTCGCGCATGTCTCGCCTGATATCATGAGGGGAAGGATGGTTATCGAGGCCCGGCATCGTCACCATCATCAAGGCAATCTCTATCATGTATCAATACGGCTGCATCTGCCGGGCTTGGATGTCGAGGTAACGCATGACCCTGAGATGAATCACGCGCATGAAGATGTGTACGTCGCGATGCGTGACGCTTGTCGGGCGGCTCGACGCCAGCTGACAGCGTACGAGGCTCGACGGGGTCCAAAGGCTTCGCGGCATGAGCGCGAACGATTCAACAACCGACCTGAACGACAAGCCGACTAGATCTTTCCCTCTTATTGCTCGTTCGGGTCATCGCGAATAGGCATGCTGATAGAAAAAGGGGCTGAGCGAAAACGCCCAGCCCCCGGTGTGTGGATACGCTTTTAGCGAACGGTGATTCGTCGAGATCGAGCTCCTGTCGCGTCCTCGGCGTAGCAACGAACCGGTCTCGATGGTCTTCGGAAGACGAATTCATAGTAGCCTTCGAGGTCAGTTCTCCTAGTCGCGACCACGCGTCCTCCGCAATTCATCTTTACAGAGAGCTCAGCCTGAGGCACGTCGGTATCATCAAGGACCTCGCCGAACACGTAGACACGGGTGCGGGTTCGTTCCGTTCCGATTGAGACACTATTGGGGTTAGGTTCGGATTGAGCTGGAGTATCCATCGCCGGAGGCGTCGGTGCTGGCGTATCGGTCATCGTCGGAATAGCGGTCGGCGCGATCGTTGGTGCCTTGGTCGGTGTCGATGTTGGTGGTGGAGTAGCTGTGGCTTGCTTGGTGGGCGTCAACGTTGGGGCAATTGTCTCTGTTGAGATAGGGGTCGATGTCGGGGTGCGAGTCGGTGTCACTGTCGCGCTCGCTGTCGGAAGAGGAGTTGGGGTCTGTCCCGTTTGCGCTTGTACCACCGCTTTATACAGATTCGCTCGACCTCCTGACGCAAGCTTTCCCGACATGGATGGTATGGGGTCCACGGTTCCGATCAAGATCGATTTTATAGACGAGTAGGAGAGGTTCGGATTAACCGCGAGGAGTAGCGCCGCCATACCGGCAACGTGAGGGGCCGCCATCGAGGTTCCGCTCGCGTACGCGTACTGACCACCGATGTAGGTGCTGAGGATGCTATCTCCTGGCGCCGCAAGGTCGACAGTATTCGCTCCGTAATTCGAGAAATACGCAAGCGTGTCTGAAGAGTTGCTGGCGGCGATCGCGAGAACGTTATCTTGAGGAAGCGCCGATGGATATTGGGGATACAGATCGGTGTCCTGGGAGCTGTTGCCGGCTGCCGCCACGACAAGCACTCCAGAGTTACGCGCGTTGATGACCGCGTTTTCAAGGGTTGAGCTGTAAGAGGGTGTCCCCAGCGACAGGCTCATAATCTTGACGCCACGTTTAACAGCGTAGTTCATGCCGGCCGCTACTGAGGCGAGCGTACCGGAACCGGAAGCGTTAAGAACCTTGATCGGCATTAGTTTCACGGTCCAGTTGACACCGGTAACGCCCCTGCTGTTATTTCCCTTCGCTCCAACCGTGCCCGCGCAATGCGTACCGTGGTAGTGATCGTCGAGTGGGTTTGAGTCGTTATTGATAAAATCGTATCCGTAGTAATCGTCGATATAGCCGTTCGCGTCATCGTCTACGCCGTTGTTTGGGATCTCTCGGGAATTAGTGGCGATGTTATCGAGGAGATCAGGATGCGTGTAATCAATACCTGTATCGATAATCGCGACCACAGAGCTCGTCGAGCCGGTTGAGATATCCCAGGCGAGATTGGCGCTTATCCTCGTCATCCCGTAGAGCGCGCCGTATTGGGTATCGTTGGGTGTGATGTTTGCCTCAACTAGCGAGTTGGCTTCGCAGGTAATATCAACTCCGGTATTGGCGGCACGAATCGAAGCGCACATCGCCTGAACGCTAGCGGCGGTTATTTCAACTGGTTCTGTTCCCTGGACTCCCAAAGTAGCGCTCGATGAGAATACTCCGAGACGGTCTTCAGAGAGACTCCTCGCGAGTCTGGTTCCGCTACCAGCAGTGAGGCCTGAAATCTTAGCTGAAGCGCGCGTTGAAAATCCCCCGCTCATTGAGGGAAAAGAGACGACGATCTCTTGTCCCCGCAGGACCTTTTTGGGATGGGTATCGACGGAAGATCTCGATTGCGCTGAAGCAGGTGAAGAAAGGAGAACAAGCAGTCCCGCAAGGAATAATACCCCGGTTCGAAGTGATAGAAATGATACGGTAGGACACATCATAACGGGGCTCCGAACAGCAGGGCATATACCGGCGGCATGAGACCCGGGGCAAGCCCCGAGCCAAGAGCCCGCGGCAAGCGAAAATCAATAGTTAGGGTGAAAAGAGGAGCTGAAAATTGGAAGCTTCATTCCCAGCCCGACACCTTTTTGCGTACTGGAAATGCGCTTCGACGGTCTTCGTTACGCCTTACTACGGCTCACGCGTCGATTGTCCAAACTCCGGGAGCGGCTTCGATCTCTTGAGAGAAGAGACTGTGATGGAGGCCCACTCTTGCGAGCGTCAAGGAATGTTGTTTGATTTAAAAGCTAAACTCGATCTCGAGCTGCGGCGAATCCAGCGGAGTGGGCGCAATGGGCGCCGCAGAAGTATTTATTGTCGTGCTCAACCCCGTGACCTATGATCCGACACCCACAGCCGAGACACGTTGGGGCAAGCGCTTGAATGGCGCACTCAAAACAATCAAAGGTATAGGTGTGCCCCGCCTGGATAATGTCGAACGTCTTGTCGTATCTGTTATGGCAAATAGTGCAGGTTCCCATAGCCCGTGGAGCTCCTTGGTTGATAGACATAACCTCTTTCGATTGAGGGTAGAGAGTATCGAGACGTAGGGCGGGTGGGGATGAGATCAGTCAGGTTGGCTCCTCAAGTCACGCTCCCCATCTTTGGTATTCACCTCAGCCCGCGTGGTGTGGTACTCACCTGATGAGTGATGCGCCTGGCATCCCACTTTCTCAAGAGGTCATCGAGTATATGAGAACCCTTCCCAAGCTCCTCTCTTCCACCCTTTATGTAAGCGCGCTTTTGTGCGGGTCGGTGCTTATGGGATGTCGTGCGAAGGCGCTTCCAGACGCGGGCTTCTTGGATCAGCCTCAACTCTTGCAGGCGAATAAGCAGATTCCCTTCAACGCCGCCTGGATCAAGGATGATGCTGATCTTCTCTCGTATAAAAAGGTGTATGTGGCTCCGGTCGATACTACGCACCTTTTGAAACTTGATTGGTGGCAAAAAGCCTCCCTTGAGCCAGGAGATCAGCAAAAGTGGGCCGACGACCTGGCGAATTACTTCAGAGACAAGATGAAAGCGCAGTTTACTGACGATGACCCAAATAAGTATCAGGTTGTCGACACTCCAGATGATGAGACCCTAATGATCGAGCTTGCGATTGTAGAGGTCGTTCCGACGAAGGTATGGCTCAATACGATTGGCTACATCGTCGCGGGCGCTTTAGATCAGGGAGAGACGGGATTCGAGGGACGTCTTCGTGATGGAAAAACAAAACGTGTTATCGCCGAGTTTAAAGACCATGAATATGGTCAATTTGATGTCGTGAGCGTTCGAGATCTTCAGTGGGCGGGCCATTCCCGCCACACGCTTCAACGATGGAGTGATAAGCTTGAGGAGATCTGCTATCGCCAGCCAGACCAGGTCGTCTCTGGCATATCTCCGGTGACATTGTTGCCCTGGTAGCTGACCTCCTGTTTCTACAGGCGCGCGACACGCTCAGCCGCTAGGAGGCGCCGTTTTGCTTCGATTCCCCATCGATAGCCGCCAAGCGATCCATCGCTTCTGATCACTCGATGGCACGGGATGAGAAGCGCTATGGAATTGGCGCCACATGCCCTGGCCACAGCGCGCGTGGAACGCGGAGCCTTAAGGGCGCGAGCTACCTCTAAGTATGATCGCACCTCTCCCAAAGGAATCGAACGGAGGTATTATTGAAGAAAGCAAACTCCAGCAGGAGAGAGCGCCAGCAAGGCGAGTCCTAAATCTGTTGGGGCGTGATGGTAAGAGATATCCATAAGAGGTGGTACCGTTATAGCTCCGCGGGAGGGGGCGGATGCAAGGAGCGAAAAGGGGGAAATGCTCCTACGAACCGGAGGGTGGGGAGGCGGCAGATACGCCAGGTTGGTTGCCTATGAGCAAAAATATCTGATTTGAGCCCCCTGGGTTCTTTACTCAGGGTCAAGGGGTGGTGAATAGTGTAGTCGTTAGAACCGCTTCCTGTGCTCTGACGGTTTTCGAGAATCCGTAAGTAGCTACCGGGAACAGGAGTCAGAGGTCCTCATGAGATCTATGCCACGATTAGATAGTATCCGTTTGCTCGCATGTTGCGCTGTCGCGCTACTCTCCGCCTGTGGTGGAGGGGGCGGAGGAGGAGGTGGTGGTGGCGGCGGTAACTCCGAAGGAGATAGCGCGTACGGTGTAAGAGTTCTCCACGCCGCGATTGATGGGGTTCCCGTCGATCTATCTTCGTCCGCTTCGACGAGCCCGATACTCTCACAACAGGTATTCGCTGGAACAAAAGGATACCGGTCCCTGTCGGGGTCCGTTCAGACCCTATCATTGACTCGTACACAGACCCCAACAGATGTAATGGGTAATTTCTCGGTGGCCGCGTCATCCAAGGACCGTTACACCATCCTTCTGTACGGTGACACCACAACCTTTGGGCTTCGAACCCGTTTGATCAAGGACGAGATTCCGGAGATGAGTGGGAATGCTGTTCTTCGCGTTATAAACGGAGTAACCCAAGCGGCAAATGTGACGGTTTCTATTGGCACCGCACCCGCGCAGTCAATTGCCTTCGGAGGGGATTCTGGATACACCGCCACCCCCGGTGGCGCGGTTAACGTTACCGCGGTACGAAGTATTGATGGCTCTCCACTCCAATCGGGGGCCGTCACCCTAGAGGTTGGCAAGGCATATACCCTTCTTTTGGCGGGCGAGGTCGGATATTTCGTTAAGAGTGTATTGTTCACGGACGGACAGTAACGTTCCCAATAACGGAGATCTTGAGATGGGCCATGTAAAGGGGCTCAAAGTGAAGCTCCCCACTAAGGTGTGCCCGGTGTGTAACCGTCCGTTCTCGTGGCGCAAGCGATGGCGATTAACGTGGGATAGAGTTATCTATTGTAGCGAGCGATGTCAGCGGAGTAGAAAACGTAAGGAAGAGGTGTGAAGCAACAAATACTCCGGCTCATCCTCGGTGACCAGCTCAACATTCAACATTCATGGTTCTCGGAAGATCCGAGCGTCGCCGAGTACGTCTTGATGGAGGTTCGTGAAGAGGCGACCTATGTCAGACATCACATTCAGAAGATTATCGGCTTCTTTCTCGCGATGCGCGCCTTCGCGAAGGAGTTAGAGAACAGGGGATTCTCAGTTCGATATATCGCTCTCGATGACCCCACGAATAGACACTCTTTCGCGGAAAATATCGAAACGCTCCTCGCGAGCGGTCGCTACTCCTCGGGTCAATATCAAGCGCCCGATGAATACCGCGTCGCTGAAGCGTTGAGGGATATCTCGTCCCGCGCGTCGGTGCCAATGCAGGTTGTCGATTCCGAACACTTCCTGACAACCCCTGAGTTCTTTCAAGGGGTTTTTAAGGGTCATAAGCGGTATGTCATGGAGCTCTTCTATCGAGAGGTGCGGCGGAAATACGATCTCTTAATGGATGATGGTGAGCCGATCGGTGGTCGTTGGAACTATGACGCCGAGAACCGAAAGAAACTTCCCAAGGATGTCACGCCACCGCCACCTTTAGAATTCGAGCGAGATGTCACTGAACTCGTCGCACTGTTGCGAACGTTAAAGATTCCCTCAATCGGTAGCGTAGACGCTCGTCGTTTTACCTGGCCGGTGACCCGTGAGGAATCGTTGCGAGCGCTCAAGTATTTCTGTGAAAAGCTACTTCCTGACTTCGGTTCCTATCAGGACGCGATGCATACGGAGTATCGGTTCCTTTTCCATTCAAAGATATCCTTCTCGATGAATGTGAAGTTGATCTCTCCGCTAGAAGTTATTGAGGCGGCTATCAACGCATGGCGCAAGAGCAAAGGAGCGATCTCGATCGAGCAGATCGAGGGCTTTGTGCGGCAAATCGCGGGATGGCGCGAATTTATGCGTGGGGTCTATTGGGCGCATATGCCTCGCTACAAAACACTCAATTTCTTTGGCGCAAAACGCCCACTGCCCCACTATTTTTGGGATGGGGACACTAAGATGCGGTGTGTGAAGCACGCTGTTGACCAATCTCTCGAGGAATCATACGCCCACCACATTCAACGGCTGATGGTTACCGGCAACTTCACCATCCTCGCTGGAATCAATCCTGATGAGGTGGATGCCTGGTATCTTGGCATCTACGCCGACGCTCTTGAATGGGTGCAGCTCCCCAACACCCGCGGAATGAGTCAATTCGCGGATGGTGGAATTGTTGGCACCAAGCCTTACACCTCAAGCGCCGCGTATATCAACAAGATGTCGAACTACTGTTCAGGGTGTCACTACAATTTTAAGGAAAAGTACGGAGAGCGGGGATGTCCATTCAATACGCTCTACTGGGATTTCCTTATTCGGAATAGGAAGTTGCTTGAGAATAATCCCCGTATCGGTATGGGGTATCGTCAGATTGACAAGATGAGTGAGCGCGAGATCTCCGACATAACTACCAAAGCATCGGACCTTCTCAAGGAAATCGAGGAGCTTTAAAAGTGGTTGGTGGGGGGGAGAGGTGAATAGTGACAACTACGCGAACTACCGAGCGGATGACCTCCGAGGTGTGGTATCCTTCCGGAGCGATGTCGATTTGGGGGGTGTCACGAACGAGAGTTTTAAGTCGTTCTTGGTCCTCCTCCTAAATTGTATTTTGACTTCGAACAGCAACCTACTCTACAACGTTCGAAAGCGCTAACGTGAGCCTGGTCCGTGCGTTAATCGGGCGACTATGTCTTTACCTCTATGGTGAACCAAAGCTTCGGTCCAAGCGATAGGCCCTCAGGGGGCCGCCCACGGGGCGGCGAAGGTTTTCCTCAAGCGATCCATCGAGCGCTCGACACCCTTGATGCCCAGCGCATTCGAACTCTCACTCAAGAGCCCGGCGCGCAGGAGGCTCTACGGGACCCCGGTTTTATATTTCAGCGAATGCAACGGGAGATTAACGCCGACCAACCGGTTGATCGCCTCGTTAAAGTTTGGCCGGTTCTGGACGCCCTTTCGCAAACTATCCTCCGTAACGACCGTCGTCTTTTGATATCCGCTCAACGGTGTGTTGTTGAATTGCAGGGTAAGGATCCCGCTTCCGCCGTCTCTGTCGCCCATCAAGCTCTCGACAGAGGACTTGCGCTAGCCCCTCAAACAATTGTAACGACAGTGAGTAAAGCGTGGGTCCGCGCGGAGACGCTTGGAAGCCTCGACTCATGTGTCTCTCTATTGGAATTCGCGTTGAAAAGGGGAGCGTTTGATCGCACCGACCGCCATGCCGTAGGCCAATGTGATGCGCTGCTCGCGATATTGTGCGATCCGACTCCGTGCCACCGAAGGATCTCCTCCCGATATAGATCTGAAACGACCCTGGCTGACATTAGCGCTCGCATGGTACTGGGGGCGCGGTTAGCGCAGGCCGTGGTTGAGGCAGGACTAGTATTCAACGAGATTCGGAACGTTGAGCGAATCAGCATGACAATTCGGGCGCTGTCAACCGTCGGCGTTATCGCGTCTTTGCAGGCGAGCTACAAAGCCGGTGAGATATCGCGCGCTGGATTGATGACGGCCGCTCACGAGGCAAAGCTTCAGTTTACCGATCTAGATGCGAGAGACGCGACCTATGACCCTCAACAGGAGGCAGCGGTTGGTCCCACACTTATGAAGGCGGCGCTTACACTTGCGTATCAGTGCTTTGGCTCCGAGCCGGCCCAGGACGGCACGGCCAGGACATTTCGTCGCTATGCTCTACCGGGAGCCACAGTAGGGACGCTCTTTCGAGCCTTGGAAGGTGGCAAATTGCATTTGGAGGATCTGGAGCGCGAATGGATAGCGGTGATTGCGTTTTGCGCGCTTGAGTTGGAGCACGGTCAGAGGGAGGACGTAGTGCGAGCTGCTACCCTAAATTCCGCTCTTGGATTGGTTGTAAGAAGGCCCCTCGATCTACCGGACGGGAAAGAATCCGCAGAGACCGCCATAAGGAGGGCGAGTTGCGTCTCTTATCTCCTCTACCACGCGTTGCCAAGGATAACGGAGGTCTCGTTCCTGAACTCAGCGATAGAGGTGCTGGCGGCGGCGTTCGATGCGAATCCAGACGGAGCGAACGAATATTCAGTTTGGCATGACGCCATTGAGAAGCGGCTCGCAGAGATCCAAAGGGCCAGAGACGAAAAGGTGAGGTCCCCGTCAGCGTCTCGACCCCCTCAAGGGACTACAGGATGGTTTTCAAAGGCTCTTAAAGAGGGTTATGACAACTCATGATCCCTCCCATTCACCGCGATCTCGCTCGGACTCGACCTCTTGCGTCGGGGTAGGCGGTCACGGTGCTTTGGGATACGAGATTTTAAGAGAGGCCGCTCGAAATCAAGGGCTTCCGCAAACGCTCGTGGATATCCCTCTCGAACGTGGCCTCGGAGTTGTTTCTCCGGCTATCGCTCCGGAGATAGCGCGTCATTTCTCGATGAGGCTCTCATTGCTAAAGGAAGCTCTCTCGATCATTGAGCATCGTATAGCTCGCGTGGAATCTTCAATAGCGCTCCAAGCGCTCCATCAAGGACTGAACGATGAACTCCGCCTCTTACCGAGCCGCTTCTCGGAGGTGCGCGATCCGGTAGGTATTCTAAGGGCGCTCCACAAGGTTCCTGACGCGGTCGTAGCGCCGGAATTTGTGTCGGCGATACTTGGGATACATGATGAGCGGATCGGAGGAGATATTGAACGGTACTCTCGGGAGCAGTTGAAAACCGAATACGCTGAGGGTGGCTTTATGTACCAACCCTCTGAGATCGCCGATATCTGGCCAGTATTCGAGCACCTCTCCTTTGCGGCGGGCTCTCGCTTCTATGATCTCGGGTCAGGATACGGACACTCGCTCTTCTATGGGGCTGCGTTGCGCCCCGATATCTCCTTTAAAGGGATCGAGATCATGAGTGTCCGGGTAGATGAGTGCCGTTCAGTAGCGTCCCGGTTGGGGCTGGGAAACATAACGTTCGCTGCCGGCGATGTTTCAGAGGGGGGATTCAGCGACGCCGACATTATCTTCCTCTTTAACCCATTCCCGCCTGACACGGAGGAGGAGGTTCGGCGACAGATAGCGGTACTCGCCTGCGCGAAGCCGCTCGTTGTGCTCGACTATCGAGGATTAGTAACTCGGGCGATGCCAGATCTTCGTTCCATACCGTTGGATGAGGTAATGCCGTATCGACTCTCGGTATCGTGTGGATTTTACGAGGCGTCGTGCGCGCTCGCCGGTATTCCTTCAAGACGAGAGTAGTGGGCAAAGGTGTGATGAGTTTGGCCTTCGAATCCCTTTCGGTTGGCATTAAAAAACGGTCGTTTGTTTTTTCACCCCCGCGGACAGGGGTTTACCACCTCCATTTGTAGGGGAGGGGGCTTATCGGGTACACTGGGACGAGGCACTCAAGCCTCTTAATCGTCGAAACAATCGATCGCTCTCTATGCCATCAGGACTCGTTGCTACCTCTGAATACATCCCTAAACGTGAGGGCCTCCTCGTTCGGGTCGACATGTCGGACTACCTTATTGATTACTACCTTCACCGCAAGGATGTGGCCCCCGATACAAAGGCTGAACATGATGAGAAACTCAAGGAGTTGATCGCGTGCTTCGCCATCCATCTCGCCGCTCGAACGGGAAGAGAGACCCACGCCTGGACGGTGCACATCGCGGCCGCCGAGCCATACTCCCTTTTTGTAACGGGCAACACCGGAGAGATAGACGATGCGGGGGTCGCGAAGGGATACATCGTTGGACATATCCTAACCGATCACATTCGGCGCACAGAGGTACATTCGATCCACGCTCAATTTACCAATCGTGGACAGACCTTCAGGAGCATGGTTCCGTGCGACAGCGATGATATTCGCAAGATGGTTGAGCAGTTTTACGCTCAAAGTGAGCAACACCCTTTTCGCATCGAGCTCTCTTCGACGAGTGACACCGCGATCGGGCTTGTGGCGCTACCTGAGTATGACGAGGAGTGGATCCAATCGGTTGAGTTGAACTACGCTGCGGAGAGTCCTGAGGTAACTCGAAACCCGATGCGGACGTGTGAATTCGCTTTTGTGTGTGATTGCTCGCCTGAGAAGTTGATGCCGTTTTTCCGTTCACTCTCGCAAGCTTCACTTGACGATCTATACGGAGAGGATCAGGAGCTTCAGATCTCATGTCCTCGGTGTGGCAAACAGTTCGAGATTAAGCGATCTGAGTTCGCCCCGGAGCAGTGAGATCGCCCCTTTCGCGGGGATTCGGGGCCTTTCTCTGTACCCGGGCTACCCGATAAGAGAGCACGAAATCGACTAGCAAAGGCAGCCACAGCTCATCGTGGAGACGAGGCCTTCATGACCAATTCTAGCGCTTGGATCAGGACTTTAGATACACGTATCCCCCGCGAACCGGAGATCGCAAAAATCTGGTAGGTGGAAAGCCTAGCGTGCAAGCACGTTGGCGAGCTTCGGCATAGAAGGTGGATACAACCCAGGGGGATACGGAACCGTAACATC
>Ga0078894_10003106_pt1 | contig 12576 bp, 9 predicted proteins | sample LauGreSu1BDMLBSD_2_FD_67506 | JGI IMG/M metagenome (GOLD analysis project Ga0078894, IMG submission 67506) | Freshwater lake microbial communities from Lake Michigan, USA - Su13.BD.MLB.SD (version 4) (version 4) | ecosystem: Environmental > Aquatic > Freshwater > Lake | place: Lake Michigan, USA...
CCAGACGCCCAAAGACGCGCCGCTGCGAGGCAGCGGCAATGCCGACAAGCCGTTCGGCTTCTACGATGCCACGGTGGACGGTGGCTGGCGCGTACCTGGTGAGCCATTCACCACGGCGCCCGGCTCGAACTTCCAGTGGTGGCGGGCGCGCATGCTCGGCGGCCGCACCAATCACTGGGGGCGCATCTCGCTCCGCATGGGCCCCTACGATTTCAAGCCCAAGTCGCGTGACGGCCTCGGCGAAGACTGGCCGATGACATACGAGACGATGGCGCCGTACTACGACAAGACCGAGTTGCTGATCGGCGTGTACGGTGGCGACGACGATCTCGAGAACACGCCGCGTTCGTCGCCGGGCGTACTGCAGCCGCCTCCGGCGGCGCGCACCTACGAACTGCTCACGAAGCAGGCGTGCGATCATCTCAAGATCCCGGTCATCCCGGCCCATCGTGCGGTACTCACGCAGCGGCAGGACTCGGTGCGGTTGCCCCAGAAGCTGCACCCGGGCAACCGATTGGCGCAGCGCGTGCTGCGTGACAGCATGAACTCGCGGATGGCGTGCTTCTACGCGACCGACTGTGGGCGCGGGTGCTCCATCAAGGCGAACTTCCAGAGCACCACGGTGCTGATCCCGCCCGCCATGGCTACCGGCAATGTCACACTCGTGACCGATGCCATGGTGCGCGAGGTGACCGTGGACAAGCAGGGGCGTGCGAGCGGCGTGCACTACATCGACAAGCTCACGCACGTGGATCATCACGTGACCGCCAAGGTGGTGGTGTTGGCGGCCAGTGCCTGCGAGACGTCGCGCATCATGCTCAACTCCAAGAGCGCCCTCTTCCCCAACGGCATCGCCAACGGCAGTGGCGTGGTGGGCAAGTACCTCATGGACACGGTGGGCGCCGGTCTTTCGGCACAGATCCCGCGTCTCGAAGGGCTGCCGCCGATCAACGAGGACGGGACCGCCGGCATCCATATGTACATGCCGTGGTGGCTGTACGGTGATCAGGCAACAGGGAAGATGAACTTCGCGCGCGGCTATCACATCGAATTCGGTGGCGGCCGCAACATGCCGGGGCCCGGCATCTTCGGCGGGCTCGAGTCGTTCACCGGCGGCGCCTACGGCAAGAAGTTCAAGGAAGAAGCGCGCCGATACTACGGGTCGTTCATGTACTTCGACGGCCGTGGCGAGATGATCCCCAATGAGGACTCCTACTGCGAGATCGATCCGGTCGCGGTGGACCAGTGGGGGATCCCGGTGCTGCGTTTCCACTGGAAGTGGTCGGAGCACGAGATCAATCAGGCTGCGCACATGCACAAGACGTTCGCCGAGATCATCGACACGATGGGCGGCACGGTGCAGGGGACCGTCCAGACGGATGGCAATAAGGCGATCGCGGCCGGCGGGTCGATCATCCACGAAGTGGGCACGGTGCGTATGGGGACGGACCCGAAAAAATCGGTGCTCAACGAGTTCGGCCAGTCGTGGGAGGTGAAGAACCTGTTCGTGACCGACGGTGCCACGTTCGTGAGCAACGCCGACAAGAACCCGACGTTGTCGATCCTTGCACTCGCGTGGCGCAGCTGTGATTACCTGGTTGACGAACTGAAGAAGGGGACCGTCTGATGCGCGACGAAACGAACAACACCGGCGGTGTGGGTCGCCGCGATGCGCTCAAGGTCATGGCGGCGGCAGCGGTGGTGCCAATGCTCCCCGACGCGGCCGCCGCGGCATCGGCACCCGTGCGTCGTGAACCGCTGCCGCTGCTCGACGAGCAGCAGCGCCCCGTCAAGCGCAAGGGACCGCGCGGCACGCCGAGCGATCCGGTGCTACAGGTGGCGAAGGCCGACTGGCCCATGAAGCTCTCGCTGCGTGAGCTCACCACGCTGGGTGCACTGTGCGATATGATCATCCCCGCCGACGACAAGAGTCCGTCGGCGTCGGCCGTGGGGGCGCCCGGCTACATCAACGAGTGGGCCAGCCGTCCCGGTGGTGATGCGTCCCTCGTACGCGTACGGGGCGGGCTCGCCTGGCTCGATCGCGAGAGTCAGTCGCGCTTCGGCACGCGCTTCCATCTTGCTACCACGGCGCAGCGCACGCAGATCTGCGACGAGATCTGCTACCTGCCGAAGGCGAAGCCGGAGCACCAGTTCGCCGCGCAATTCTTCGACACCATCCGCGACCAGACCGCCACGGCGTTCTACACGACACCGTCGGGCTGGAAGGACCTCGGCTACATCGGCAATGTGGCGATCCCGAAGTTTGAGGGGCCGAACGCGGCGGTGAGGAAGCAGATTGGGCTGGACTAACGGAGGTCGTGGTCTGGGTCGGGGTACTGCCACGACGGTCTGGGCACTGCGACTACGGTCTGGCCACTGCAGAAACGGTCGGGGTCTTCCCACGGTCGGAGTCGCTGCTCGGGCGGCGCGGCGCTGCGCTGGCGCGTCGTGGTCGTGGTCGTGGTCCTAGTCGGGGGTGGCGCTAGATGTCGAGGTCTGGGTCTGCGTTTGTGCCCAGACCTTGAGCGCCACCTCAGACCCCGACCAGGACCCCGCCTCCGACGCGCCAGCGCCGCTCCAGCGCAGCGCCGCGTCGCCCGAGCCGCGACTCCGACCGTGGGAAGACCCCGACCGTTGTTGCTGTGCCCCGACCGCAGTGGCAGTACCCCGACCGTCGTGGCAGTGCCCCGACTACGACCCAGACCAAGACCACGACCGTGAAAGCACGCGTATTCGCCGCCATGCTGTTGGCGGCTCCACTCTCCGCGCAGCGCTCCCCCGTCGGCCCCGCCACGCGCAGCTACGTGCGCTTCGACACCACCGTGCTCGCGCTCACCAACGTGCGCGTGATCGACGGCACCGGTGCGGCGCCGCGCGAGAATCAGACGCTCATCATCCGCGACGGCCGCATCGCGGCAATCGGTCCTGCGCCGAGCACCGCCGTCCCCGCCGGCGCGCAGCAGCTCGATCTGGCCGGGAAGACCGTCATGCCGGGGCTCGTCATGGTGCACGAGCATCTCTACTATCCGGTGGGTAGCGGCACCTACGCCAACCTCACCGAGAGCTTCTCGCGGCTCTATCTCGCCGGCGGCGTGACCAGCATGCGCACCGGTGGCAACATGAACGGCATGGCCGAGATTCTCGTAGCCAAGGCCATCGCGCGCGGGGAGAAGCCCGGGCCGTTCATCGATGCCACCGCGCCGTATCTCGAAGGGCCCGGTATGGGGTTCAATCAGGTGGTGCCGCTGCGTGACACCACCGATGCGAAGCAGCTGGTGGCCTATTGGGCCGATCAGGGCGCCACGAGCTTCAAGGCCTACATGAACATCTCGCGCGACGAACTGCGCGTGGCGGCACGTGAGGTCCATGCGCGCGGACTGAAGATCACCGGGCATCTGTGCTCCGTCACGTATCGCGAAGCCGCCGACGCCGGCATCGATGATCTCGAGCACGGCTTCTTCTCGATGAACGACTTCGTGCCCACCAAGCCGGTCGACAAGTGCATCGGGCGCGGCGGTGCCGCCACGAGCAGCATGGCGGCGCTCGATCCCAACAGCAGTGAGGTGCAGGCGCTGTTCCGGCATCTCATCGAGAAGAAGGTGGCGGTGACCAGCACGCTCACCATCTTCGAGACCTTCACCCCAGGGCGGCCCCTGCCGCGCGGGCTCGACGTGCTGCTGCCACAGCTCAAGGACGAGTACGAGCGCCGGTACGCCGGCACTCAGCGTAACACCCAGTCGCCGTATCTCAAGGCGTTTCCCAACGGCATGGCGTTCGAGCGCGCGTTCGTGAAAGCCGGGGGTACGCTCATCGTCGGGACCGACCCCACCGGCGGCGGCGGCCTCGTACCCGGCTTCAGCAACCAGCGCGCCGTCGAACTGCTGGTGGAAGCCGGCTTCACGCCGCTCGAAGCGATCCGCATTGCCACGCTCAACGGCGCACAGTACATGGGGCGCGGCGCACTCACCGGGTCGCTCGAAACTGGCAAGCTCGCCGATCTCGTCGTGCTCGACGGCAACCCCGCCGCCAACATCGCCGACGTGCGCACCGTGCAGTGGGTGTTCAGGCAAGGTGTGGGGTACGATCCCCGGGCGCTGATCGAGAGCGTACGGGGGAAGGCAGGACTCTGGTAGTTCCTGACGTGCGGGGCTTGCCCCTCCTTCTCCCCCGCTGAACATTGGGCGACCGCCGGGCCGCTGGGCGCCTGCGCCCTCCCTCCGTCCTTCCTCCTGCCGGAGCCGCCAGATGACCCCGTCGCACGTCGTACGTAGTCCGTACGCCGAGATTGACATTCCCAACACGCCGCTCGTGCCATTCATCATGCACCGGGCGGCGCAGCACCCCGACAAGCCGGCCATCAAGTGCGCGGCCACGGGTCGGCAACTCACCTACGGTGAGCTCGATCGGTCCATTCGGCAGGTGGCGGCGGGGCTGCAGGCTCACGGCATCAGCAAGGGTGACGTGGTGGGCCTGGTAAGCCCCAACCTTCCCGATTTCGCGGTGGTTTTTTACGCCGTCACGCTTCTCGGCGCGATCTGCTCCACGGTCAATCCCATCGCAACCGCGGAGGAGATCGGTGTGCAGTTCGCCGACAGCGAGGCGGTCATGATCGTGACCATCCCCGACCTCCTTGAGAAGTGCTCGGCCGCGACCCGAGTCGCGAGCACCGTACGCGAGATCGTCGTCTTCGGCAACGCCGACGGAGCCACCAGTTACGCGTCGCTGTTCACGCACGGTGACGCATCCCCGGTGGTGGATATCGACCCGGCGCAGGATGTCTGTGCCCTGCCGTATTCGAGCGGCACCTCGGGGATCCCCAAGGGCGTGATGCTCACGCATCGCAACATCGTAGCGAATCTGCTGCAGAGCGAGTCGGCCGGCATGGCCATCCGCCCAGACGACGTCCTTTTGGGGGTGCTGCCGTTCTTCCACATCTACGGTATGGTGGTAGTTCTCGGGGGCGCACTCCGCCAGGGCGCCACGATCGTGTCCATGCCGCGCTTCGACCTCGAGCAGTGCCTGAGCGTCATCCAAACGTACCGCGTGACATATGCCCATCTCGTCCCGCCGATCATCTTGGCGCTGGCCAAGCATCCGTTGGTGGCTCACTTCGATGTCTCCAGCGTGCGCACCATCATGAGCGGCGCCGCGCCACTCAGCGCGGAGTTGGCCGATGCCTGCAGCGCCCGGCTGGGGTGCATTGTGAGACAGGGCTACGGACTCACCGAAACGAGCCCTGTGACGCACTTCCATCCCTTCGAGGGCTCGAAGGTGGATGCCGGTATGGTGGGCCCCTGTCTCGCCAATACCACCTGCCGGATCGTGGATGCCGAGACCGGCGAAGACATGCCGGTTGGGGAGCGCGGCGAATTGTGGATCCACGGGCCGCAGGTGATGAAGGGGTACTTCAAGAAGCCCGAAGCCACGGCTGCGTGCATGACCGACGACGGCTGGTTCATGACCGGCGACGTGGCGACCGTGGACGCGGATGGCTGGTTTCGCATCGTGGACCGTGTCAAGGAGCTCATCAAGTACAAGGGGCTGCAGGTGGCACCAGCAGAGCTCGAGGCGGTGCTGCTTGCCAATCCGCTCATCGCCGATGTGGCCGTAATTCCTGCCCCCGACGTCGACGCCGGTGAGATCCCGAAGGCCTTCGTGGTGAAGCGCGGTGAGATCGATGCCGAGCAGGTCATGGCGTGGGTGGCCGAGCGCGTATCACCGTACAAAAAGGTGCGCCAGGTCGAGTTTGTGGACACCATCCCCAAGTCGCCGTCGGGCAAGATTCTGCGTCGGCTGTTGCGCGATCGAGAGCGCGCCGCCGGCTGAGGGCATACGCCCTGTCCGCCGCGCTCGTTCGTGTGGTAACTTCGTAGGCATCGCGGTGCCTTCAGTTACGCCACCTCCCTGAACTACCACGCACGAATGTCAACCAATCGTCTCGGTATCGGTTTCATCGGTTCTGGCTTCAACGCGCGCTTCCACATGCAGGGCTTTCGCTACGTGCGCGATGCCGACGTGCTTGGTGTGTGGAGTCCCAATGCGAAGAACGCGGCATCGGCGGCCAAGTATGCACGCGACCTCGACGTGGGTGAGGCCAAGGCGTACAAGACCATTGCCGACATGGTTGCCGATCCGGCGATCGATGCGATCTGGTTGAACGGCCCCAATCACGCCCGTATCGAGAACGTCGAAGAGATCTGCGACGCGGTGATGTCCGGCAAGGGTACGCTCAAGGGGATCGCCTGTGAGAAGCCGCTCGGCCGCACCGTCGCTGAGGCGAAGCACATCCTCAAGCTCGTCGAGAAGGCCGGCATCATGAACGGCTATCTGGAGAACCAATTCTTTTCGCCGCAGGTGGCGGTTGGACACAACCTGATCTGGCAGCGCGGAGCGTCGGCCAGTGGGCGTCCGTACCTCGCGCGGGCGGCCGAGGAGCACAGCGGCCCGCACAGCCCGTGGTTCTGGAACGGCATGCAGCAGGGTGGCGGCGTCCTCAACGACATGATGTGCCATTCGGCGCTCGTCGTGCGTCAGCTGCTTTCGCAGCCCGGGAAGCCGCTGTCAGATCTCAAGGTCAAGCGCATTACCGGCCACATCGCGTCACTCAAATGGACACGTAAGGAATACGCAGCGCAGCTCAAGCGCGACATGAAGGTCGACTACCTCAAGGCGCCGTCGGAAGACTTCGCCAGTGTGAACATCGAGTTCGAGACGCCGGAAGGACGCATCGCTATCGGCGAGGCCACCACTTCGTGGAGTTTCGTGGGGCCGGGGCTGCGACTCAGTGCCGAGTTGCTCGGGCCCGAGTACTCGATGAAGTGGAACACGCTCGAGTCTGGGCTTGATCTCTTCTTCTCACGTGCCGTTCGCGGCAAGAGTGGCGAAGACATCGTCGAAAAGCAGATGGCCGAGCAGGGGCAGATGCCGGTGGTCGTGAACGAAGCGATCGCCTACGGCTACGAGGCCGAGAACAACCACTTCGTCCGCGCGTTCCTCGGCAAAGAGCCGCCGCTCCTTACGTGGCACGACGGGCTCGATGTGGTGCGTATTCTCATGCACGCCTACAAGAGCGCGGAACTGGGCAAGACGCTCGAGTACAAGGAGAATGGCGTGGACAAGTTCGTGCCGCAGGTTGGGCAGGGGACCTGGAAGCCGTAACTCGTTGAGCAGGCCGGAGCTGGATGCCTACGGCGTGATTGTCACCGTATCCAGTCTCCGGTAATTCACGTCCAGCGCATCAAGGCGCGTGAGGTGGACCGGCAGTCGCTGCATGAAGTTCGCGTAGTCACGGCGATCCTTGCTGCTCCACACCGCCTCGCTCAGCGCCACGAGCCGCGGGAAGGCCATGTATTCGAGGTGGCGCGGATTGGGGATGTACTCCGTCCACAGCTGTGACTGGGCACCAAGAATGTGCTTGGCCTGCTGCGGTGTAAGCTCCGTCGGCACCGGTTCGAACCCGTATACCCGCTCGATGTTGGTGAACCCGCCGATCGCCAGCGGTTCGCTCGCTTTGTCCCGCGATTGGTAATGATCGAAATAGGTATGGCTGCCCGGTGCCATGACGACGTCGTGTCCTTCTCTGGCAGCCGCAATGCCGCCAGCCATACCGCGCCAGCTCATGACGGTCGCGTTCTCGGCAAGGCCACCCTCGAGGATTTCGTCCCAGCCGATCAGACGACGGCCACGCTTGGAAAGAAACGTGTCCATTTGCCGGATGAACCAGCTCTGCAGCTCGTGTTCGTCCTTGAGACCAAGGGACGTTATCCGCGCCTGAATCTCCGGGCTCGCCTTCCACTGATCCTTGACCGCCTCGTCGCCCCCGATGTGGATCCACGGCGACGGGAACAGCTCCATCACCTCGGCCAGCACGTTCTGCATGAACGCCACGCTGCTGTCCGACGGATTAATGATGTACGGGCTCACGCCCCAGATGCGTCGCAATCCGGGGATGGGGTCCTTCGTGCTGGCGAGGAACGGGTAGGCATAAACGGCGGCCTGCGCGTGCCCCGGCATCTCGATCTCCGGCACCACGGTGATCATACGATCGGCCGCGTACGCCACGATCTCCCGCACATCGTCCTGCGAATAGGAGCCACAGTGCTGGCGCCCATCGAATACCTGCTTGGCCGGATCATCGGTGTGCGACCCTACCAAGGTGGACGTGCGGCATGAACCCACCTCGGTCAACCGCGGATACTGCCGGATCTGGAGGCGCCAGCCCTGGTCCTCGGTTAGGTGCCAGTGGAAGCGATTCAGCTTGTGGCGGGCGAGGAGATCGATGTACTTCTTGACGAACGCCTTGGGCTGGAAGTGCCGACCGACATCCATGTGCGATCCACGCCACGGAAAGCGTGGGGCATCTTCTACGTGGACAGCTGGAACGACCCACGCCACGCCGCGGATCTCCGCCTCGCGATAGATCGCAGGCGGGAGCAACTGCTTCACGGTTTCGAGTGCGTAGAACGCGCCTGCCGAATCGCTGGCGTGCACCATGATTCCCTGCGGGGTCACATCGAGGCGATAGCCCTCAAGCGGCAGCCCGGGCACTTTGCGTAGCGTGATGCCGCGCGTGCCTGGGGCGAGTGGCGCAACCGCGAGATCGAAACCGGTGGCGCCACCGATGTCGCGCGCAAAGCGGCGGGCCACCCGCCGGAATTCCGGGGACGTACGCACCACCGTGGCCGCCGTGATCGTGTAGCGCCCACGCGCCGGTGCGAGTACGGTGGGCCGGGGAATCACCGCGTAGTGCGAGTCGAACGTAGCGTCGCCAGCTGGCTGAGAGTGCAGCGGCTGTGTGTTCAGCAGTGCCGTCGCGGCGGCCGGGAGGAGTGCGCGGAGTACCGTATGCATAGACAGCCGTTAACGCTGACCGTTCAACGCCAGCACCACATCACGCAGGATCCCGGGATCGGTGGCGCGCGCATGTACCTGACGGACACCGGACCGTTGTACCAGTTCCTGGACGTTGCTGCCGCGCACCGAGCCGCCGGCAAGCACGGTGATACGGTCACCGCCCCGCGCCTGCAGCGTCCGCAAGGTATCGGCGCCTTCGAGTGCGGTATCTGCCTGCCCGCTGGTCAGCACGACATCCACGCCGGCAAGGAGTAGCAGGTGCAGTGCCGACAGCGCGTCCGGTGTGCGATCGAATGCTCGGTGGAAGGCCACCCGCATCGGACGCGCGATCTCGGTGAGCATCTGGAGCTGCGGCAGGTGCACGGTGTTGTCCCGCTGAAGCGGTCCGAGCACCACGCCATCCACGCCAAGCGTCCGCGCTGTGACAATGTCGTTGGCCATCACGTCGAGCTCGTCCTCGTGATACACGAAGTCACGGCTGTGCGGCCGGATCATGACGTGCAGAGGCACGCGGATGAGATCCCGGCATCTGGCAATCAGGCCGAGTGACGGCGTGGTGCCACCGTCGCCGGGGCCACACAGCTCGATCCGGCCGGCGCCGGCCTCTTGGGCGGCGCACGCCGTGTACACGGAATCGCAGCAGGCCTCGACCAGTACAGCGTCTGGCATCGTCATGGAGCCGACGGAGCCGTCGCCGCGCTGTGCGTGGTAGCCGACGGGCGGAAGAGAACGAAGAACACCGCGAACACTACGAGTGCTCCGATGGCGGCCGTCTGCCAGATCGGCAACCATGCGTGCGACGGGGCGCCCGCGGCCGTCGTCGTGGCATAGCGATTCACGACGCTGCCCGAGACCGATGCGCCCACAAAGTACCCCACGCCGTTTGTGACGAGGTTGAGGAAGCCCTGCGCCGCCGCGCGGATCTTCGGACCGGCGCGTTCGTCGGTGTAGATCTGGCCGGCGACGAAGAAGAAGTCGTAGCAGATGCCGTGGAGCAGGATGCCAGCATACACTAGCGGCATGACCGGCGTACCATTGCCGGTACCGTACCCGAACGCGAAGTAGCGGAGCCCCCACGCGAGCATGCCGACGAGCATGATCCATTTGATGCCGAGCGTCCGCAGCGCGAACGGCAGCAGCAGCATGAAGCCAATCTCGCTCATCTGACCAAAGGTCTGGATGAAGGCCGGCTCCGGCGCCCCGATCTCGTTGAGATACGGATTGGCGAACGCGTAGTAGAACTGCAGCGGAATACAGAGGAAGAACGACCCGAGCGTAAAAATCAGAAAGTCGCGATGGCGGAGCAGCTGCAGTGCGTCGAGCCCCAAGGCGTCGCGAGCGCTGAACGGCGCGCCCGCTGCTTTCGGCGGGGTGGAGGGCAATAGGAAGGAGAACAGGCCCAACGCGAGCGAGCCGCCTGCCGCCAGTACCATCGGCAGGTTGCTCTTGTCCGCCTGCAGGACCTTACCCACGACGATGCCGGCGGCGATCCAGCCAATGGTGCCCAGCACGCGAATGAGCGGGAAGTCTCGCGCCGAATCGGTGATGTGGTGGAACGAGATGGAGTTCGTGAGCGACAGCGTGGGCATGTAGCAGAACGCGTATGCGAGCAGGAACAGGTAGAACCCGCTCCACTCGGTCTGCTGCGACATCATGTACATCAAGCCGCCGCCCGCCAGATGCAGAATGGCCAGGAGCTTCTCGGACGCGAAGAAGCGGTCCGCCACGATGCCCATGAAGAACGGCGAGACGACGGCCGCGAGGGCGGTGGCACCGTACGCGGCGCCGATGTTCGTGTCGGTGAAGCCGCGCGTCTGCCCCAGATACGTCCCCATCGTCACGAACCATGACCCCCAGACGAAATACTGGAGGAACATCATGATGGAGAGGCGAGTCTTCGTACTCATTTACGGCAGCTCCCGGATGCGGACGTTTCGGAACTGGACGCGGTCCCCGTGGTCCTGCAGGGCAATGTGCCCACGCGCGGCGCGCCCGTACTGCGCCGCATCGGCAAACTTGCTGGCCTTGCGACGCGTCTCCCAATCGGCAGAGCCAAGTTCGTAGTCCACCACCTTCGTGCCGTTGAGCCAGTGCTCCACATGCGTGCCGTTCACGACGAGACGCACGGCGTTCCACTCCCCGGCGCCCTTGCTCACACCGGGGACCGCGGGATGCAGCGCGTAGTTCGCGCCGGCCGAGGTAAGCGGATTCCTGCCGTCGCGATGCACGGCGTCGTCGAGGATCTGCATCTCGGGGCCGCTCACGTAGCTCTTCTCACCGCGGTGATCGATGCGATAGATCACGCCGCTGTTGCCACCGGTCTCCACCTTCCACTCAAGTTCGAGTTCGAAATTGGCGTATTGCTTGTCGGTCGTGAGATCACCGCCGGGGCCAGTGCGCACCAACAGGCCATTGGCCACACTCCATCCGGTGACCGGCTTGCCGGGGGTGTCGTAATTGTGCCAACCGGCGAGGGACGTGCCCTTCACCAGCGGCGTCCAGGCCCCCGGCTTCGGCTGCGCGCCGGCGGTGACAGGATGCCACAGGGTCACGGCGATCAGGCCGGCTCGCAGCAGGCAGGCGGCACGGCGGCAGGCAGGGCCGATGGACTGGCTCCACGGGAAATACGACGGCATGGCAGCTCCAACAGCGGAGTAAGCAGGGCGGGGGGCTCCGGGCCAATGCTATGGCCGGTGACAGCAACGCGGAAGGCGGGCACCCAACTTCCATCGGCCGCCGACAGCCGCCGTCCGTCGGGCTGGGCCTCCGCCGTCCGTACCGCCCGCCCGTAGATTGCCACGGATGACAGCCTCCGCCGACCCGCACATCGACGCGTACCGCTTCCCTCTCGGCCGTTTCCAGCGCCAGGCCACCTACACCGCCGAGGAGCGCGCCTCCCACGTGGCGCGCATCGCCGAGCAGCCGGCGGCCTTGGCCGAGGTCCTCGACGGCCTCACCGAGGCGGATTTCGCCTCGCCCTACCGCCCGGGCGGGTGGACCGTGGGCCAGTTGGTCCACCACATCGCCGACAGCCACATCAACGCGTACATCCGCGTGAAACTGGGACTCACCGAAGAGACGCCCACGATCAAGCCGTATGATCAGGACGCGTGGGTCTCGCTCGCCGATGCCTCCCTGCCGCCGCATGTGTCGCTCGCATTGCTCGCCGCCACGCACGTGCGACTCGCGACCGTACTGGGCTCGATGGTGCCGGAGCAGTTTGCCCGGCAGATCATGCACCCCGAGAATGGGGTGATGACGCTCGATCAGGTGGCGGCGCTCTATGCCTGGCACGGCGATCACCACATCGCGCAGCTGCGCAGGTATCGCGAACGACGCTGACCCCGATCAGGGGGGCGTTTGCCCCTCGAAGATCCGGCCCCCTTCACCCACCGCGGCCACCGCCCCACCGGGCATGCCGGCCAGCGCGTACACGATCGATCGCCACGGCGCGGTGAGGGGGCGCCACTCGAGCCCGTTGAAACGCAGCACCGTGCCGCTGTCACCCACGGCATAGACGTCGGTGGGACCGCGCCCCCACAGCGTCCGCAGGTCCCGCTGGGTGACAGGGGGGTAGGCACGCCAGCGCACCCCATCGAAACGGAGGGTGGTGCCGGAGTCGCCCACCGCAAACACGTCGCTGGCGCCAGTCCCCCACACGGCGCGGAGGCGGCTTTGGGTCGGCGGGGCCATGGCCTGCCAGCGCCCGCCATCGAATCGCAG
>Ga0078894_10003108_pt1 | contig 12570 bp, 10 predicted proteins | sample LauGreSu1BDMLBSD_2_FD_67506 | JGI IMG/M metagenome (GOLD analysis project Ga0078894, IMG submission 67506) | Freshwater lake microbial communities from Lake Michigan, USA - Su13.BD.MLB.SD (version 4) (version 4) | ecosystem: Environmental > Aquatic > Freshwater > Lake | place: Lake Michigan...
ACTGCCAGCTTAGAGGCTAAGGGCGGAGCGCTGATTTTTGAGAGTGACTCAGGTCCCTCTGAGACTGGCACTGCTGGACTTACAGTGGCCAATTACGGAGAGGATAGTTCTTGGCGTCTTAGTTGGCAGCGCGGAGTAACTCGGCCACAGGGAAGTTTCGTGGTGACAGTGAGTGATGTGTTGGCGGCTAAGGTCAAATATAACCTCGCACCTAGTCATAGCCTTGAGGGCAATGCGGAATATCGTGATGAGAGTTGGGTACAAGGCTTTGCAGGACGGACCCCCGCAGCTAGTTCAAGTGCTGGGATTAAATACGTCGCTCAGCCTGCGATCGACCCGAAGGCGGGTGTGACTCCGAGTGGTTTCAGGTTCGCTGTCGATTTAAATGGTGAATTTATTCAACTCAAAGACGGTGTTGGTGCCGAGAGGCAAGTTGTCCGTCTCAGCGTAGAGCGGGTTTTTTGACGATGACTATGACGATGACTATAAGGAATGCGGCAATGACCAAGTGTGTTTCGCTATACCGAAGAATCTTACTTAGCATTGTCCTCCTTATCGGTGGTGAAGTCGTCGTGGCCGCGCCTATAACCTGTAGCCGCCAAGCATTTGACAGCTATGTTGCTGACGCGCAAGTCCTAAGTGTCGCAGCTATTAATGAGGGGAATGGTCTTCTACAGTGCCCATCACTCTCTGAGCCAGTTGTGCAATGGCAAGCATTTTTATTGAGCATGACTGGAAATCAAAACGCGGCGCGACAGCTCGATTTAAAGGTAAACGGAGCAAACCTAGATCCGTTCGTCGTCAAAGCGAAAGCTGGTGACTATACCAACCTGCTCCGGCAAGTTGATGCTCATGACATACGCTACAGCAATAATGCTGACGCTCTGTTAGCCCTAGCAAGGTCGCTGACACGTAAAGGGCAATTTGTCCGTGGGCGAGAAATTTATCAGACCTACTTGAAACTGCGGTCGGATGATGATGACGCTACTGCCGAATTTCTTTACTCATGGATCTGGCAAGGAGACTTGCCCTCAGCCGATGTACAGTTTACAGCTGCCAGTCGCTGGCGCAGCCGACCTGAATTTGCAGCTCAGGTAAAAAGAGGCCTCGATTTAATAAGTCAACTCAGGCAACTCAATGGTAGCACCACTGCCAAGGCGGAAACACTGCCAAGCACACCAAGGCCAGACTCAATCCTCTCCACCGGAGTTGGCGCATACGCCACCCAAGACGTCTATCTGCGGCACACCGCGTTTGCCGAATATGCAGGGCTAATTGACGTTAGAGTTGCTGGTCATCAAATTGAGGATTTAGCCCTGTCGCAGGATATCGAACTCGCCAGCGAAGCCTCGTTAGGATTTACGTTGAGTAGAACTCGTGGATACAGAGTCTCGGCCCATGTCGGCTATTTTAGCCTAGGTGAATCAAATATCTTCGGCGACCTCAGTGGTACCGTTCCTCTTAAGTGGCAGAGTCAACTGACTGTTGGTGGTTACAGGCGACCTCTTGCTTTGCTTTTGCCTCTCACGCCAGATGCTTCCGGCTATATGCGTGATGCCATCTATATTGGTGGAAAGTTGACGCGCTACGCTGAATTTCAAGTGGAGCTGCGAAAGGAGGAGTACTATGCCCCGCATGAATGGGATCAACTGATGTTCAAATGGCCATTTGTTGAGTCCACTACTGATGAAGTCACACTCAGATTGCCAATTCAGTACTTCAATCAGCCTCAACCTAATCCGGAATATGATACCTACGAAGTCACGACGCTTGTCGGTGCAGGTGTGGGGTGGCGAAGGCAGTTAGCGAATGGTTGGGATGTCAAACTGGAGGGGGATTACTATCTCGTCTTTATGACCCCAAGAATGGGGGGAGCTGATCAAGACCAAACAGGTTTTCTTTCGGCTAATGGCGAGATCAAGATACCAATCAACGAATTCTGGTCCTTAAATGCTAACGGCCGCTTAGCCTTGGCTCTTGACCCGGATTACGTTCGTCGTCGCGGAGAGATCAGCCATGGTACCGTGGGCCTGAGCTATGCCCACTGAGTCAATGAGGTGCCATTAAAGGTCGCAATCAGTAGGCTCCGTCAGCATTGATGACGACTTTTACGGTCTTCCAGATCAGAGTTAGGTCCAAACTTAAACTCCAATTGTCTATGTAGGCGATATCGAGTTTCATCCACTCGTCAAAGCTTAGATGACTGCGCCCTGAAATTTGCCAGGTGCATGTAAGGCCTGGTTTAACAGCCAGTCGTCGCAGATGCCATGATTCGTAGTTGAGTACTTCCTCGGGTAGTGGGGGGCGTGGACCAACCAGGCTCATATCACCAGAGAGGACATTAAATAGCTGCGGAAGCTCATCGAGACTGTGGCGACGCATAAATTTACCGACAGTGGTAATGCGTGGGTCCGACTTCATTTTGAATATGGGCCCGTCTTTTTCATTAAAAAGCTGCAACGACGACTTTATAGCGTCGGCGTCTGTGATCATGCTGCGAAACTTATAGAGTTTAAAAATCTTGCCACCCTGACCAACGCGACGTTGAACGAAAAAAATGGGGCCGGCAGAGTTGGCTTTAATGGCAATGATCAATAGGACCATGATTGGAAGTGAGGCTAGTAAAATTAGGCTACCTAATCCGAAGTCCATGATGCGCTTAGCCATGGCCTCTGCACCAGGACGGTGTGCCGTACCGATATAGGGCTGCAGGGTGATAATCTTATCGGCCTGGCTACCTAGGGCCTGGGTACGGGAGATTTGATTGACATCACCATCGATCATCGGGGTATTCCTCAGCTCAGATCAACTCAGCTCGGATCAGCTTGGCGCGCAACGGCGCCTAACCTAAGGAGCAAGCCCCATGCCACCAGTGGGCGCGGGAGGCATCTCTCTAAGGGCCTGAAATTGAGGCTGTAATTCTCATCGAGGGAAGGCTGGCTTTGACCTTTGGGAGTGGCTAATCTATTGACGATCGTTGTAATGCTAACTGGGGGGGATCTGTGAATTTAGGTCTAGCGACGCTGATGGCTTGGTGTCTGGGTGCAAGCTTAATGGTGGTGCCCGCTGGATCTGCCCATGCTTCAGAAAATGAAGTAAAACCAGTTTATTATGTGCCCAAGGTCCCGCAGGACATGAATGATCTTGATTTCTACCTGATGACTGGCGGTCCCGGTTATGAGGTCAACGATAGATTCGGTCACACGGCGATCAGAGTGGTGAATCGGGCTGAGGGTACGGATGTGGCCTTCAACTGGGGTAAATTTTCGTTTGATGACCCCGGATTTTTATGGAAGTTCTTTCGTGGTCAGCTTGATTACAGCATGGGAGTTAGAACCTTCGAACGTGACGTAGCGCTTTACGGTGAGATGGATCGTCGCGTTGTCATGGATCATCTAAACCTAACCTCGCAGCAAAAGCAAAGACTGATCAGCAAAATTGCCTGGAATGCGGTGCCGGAGCATCGGCGGTTTTCCTACCAGTATTGGTACAAGAACTGCGCCACGATCCCTCGAGATTATCTGAACGATGTTCTTGGTAATCAAATTTACCAACGCTTCGCAACTCAGCCAGCAAATCGTGTGTTTCGTGACTATGTGCGCCGTAATTTAACTTACTCGCCTTTTATCGTTCCGCTTTTAGATGTGCTGATGAACAGCAATATCGACCGGCCTATTTCGGCTTGGGAGGATATGTTCTTGCCGCACAATTTGCGTCGATGGTTGCTAACCATGCCCGCACTTGATGATCACGGGCAGCCAGTGAAAAATCAGAAGTTACTGAGCGATGAACGGGTGTTGCTCGATCATCCTGAAGTCTTCAAGCCTAAGTTTAATGATTTCTTGGCACTCTCGCTACCTGTCACCCTAGGTCTGATCTTTGCCGTATCTGTGCTGGTGCTTCGGCCAAGGAGAGAGAGCGTCGCTTATCGAGCGATTGGTGTGGCGACTTTTTGGTGGGCGCTCGTCAGCGGCCTTCTAGGCACAACTTTACTGCTCAATTGGTTCTTCTCTGGGCATCCTGACGGCTGGCATAATGCAAACCTCATGCTCTTTTGGCCAACGGATTGGCTCTTTGTTGCTGCAGGGTGGCACATGATGAGGTCGGGTAATCCAATGGTAGCTAGCGGTTTAGTTAGGCGCTACGGTCGGCTTTATGCATGGGGGCACTTACTGAGTCTAGTAGGTCTTTGTGGCTTGGTTGGAGCTGGTATCATCACGCAGAATGTTTGGCAGGTCCTCACTTGGTTCGGCGGTGCTACCATGGCTGTTATGTCCGTCCTGCTACTGACTAGCTTGCCCGTAGCTAGCGCACTGACGCGAGAACTTCCATCGGGTCAGGTGCCTTTAAAGTCTAGAAAAACAATGGCCTAATAAAAACCAAATATTTTAAGTGGTTGTGACCCTGATTTGGTTGGGGTTGCCGAGGTGAACCATAAAGCCAAGATCGATTTCGACCGAACAAACCCGCAGCATAAACTTATTTAGCTTGACGGGTGGGTACGCATGCGTGATTTTAACGACCGAGTGTACCAGGCGCTGGCAATCTATCTCAATCAAGGGCGTGCCGCACTCGCATCGTTACTCGATGCTGAGAGTGAAGAATTCTTCGATCTCATGAGCCAGCGCGAGGCAGCCTACCAAAACTTCTGTGCCCTAGATGGAGTCATCCAAGTGCTCCAGCTAGATGAAAAGTCGAAACATCAGGCCCGACGATTATGGCAAGAGGTGGATATCATAAACCGGACTTTATTCGGCCTGATGACAGACGTTCAGGCCCAAGTGAGCGGCGGCATACGCAAGGTACCGCAGCGCGCTAAAGTAAAGCGACAGTGGTCACATTCACTCCGCGTCATAAGGGCTGATCAGGAAGGATAGTTTAGCTCTATGCGAGCGGCAATTTTCATCGACGGCGGCTACCTGCTAAAGCAAGTGCAGGATGCGCGCCTCACCCCCGATTATCGAAATCTAGCAGCTTATCTGCTCAAACCGCTGCGACGAAATGTGCAGCTAGATCTGATGCGATGTTACTTTTACTACTGCCCACCGTGGATGTCGGAGCGCCCCACCGAAGCAGAGTTGCGACGAATGGCAGCCCATGAGCGTTTTATGGCTGAACTTCAGGAGCAATGCGATCGCTGGCAAGTGCGGCTCGGCAAGCTTGAGCGGCGTCGTGATGGAGACAAAGAGGTTTTTGCCCAAAAACGTGTCGATGTGCAGCTAAGCGTCGACATGGTGCAGCACGCTGCGGCAGGGCACATTCAGCATGCCGTGCTTGTGGCGGGTGATAGTGATTTTATTCCAGCAGTGATTGCGACTAAACAATCTGGAGCTACTCTGACGCTCTGGTGCGACAAGGATAGATCGGTGCACCGGGATCTGATCCTGCATGCCGACGAAGTCCACTATATCGACTGGCGTCAATTTCCAGGACGCAGAATTCAGCCTACACCAGCTCCAGAAACTCAACCTATCGTCCAAGGGCCCGTCCCCATCAATGAAGAGGGGGCTACTCTGCCCACGGAGGCGCCAGAGGAGGTTGCTCAGGAGGCCACTCTGGCTGCTGAAGCGCAATCCGCCGCTCTGGTGGAACCAGGAGCGCGTCCGCAAGGCACTGGAGGCCGGTCTCGTCGGCGTCGCGGCAGGCGACGCGGAGGTGCTAAGGCCCTGGATGCAAGCCAGCGGACCGATGAGCAAACCGTGCCCTCGGAACTCCCCGCTCAGGTGGAGGAGGCGCCGGTGGAGCCAATTGTCCCTGCGCCAGAATTGCCGACGGTCAGCGTCAGTCCCGAGACCGAGAACAAGAACGGGACCGAGACTGCGACCGAGTCCAAAGCTGAGCCTGCGCCTGACGCAGACCCTGCTGAGTCGACCGCAGGCCCGCGTCGGCGTGGTGGCCGAGGTCGTCGGCGAAAGAATTCCACTGGCACTCCACCCGTGGCAGAATAGGCGTCAGCTGATCACTGTGGTGGATGGTAACGCGGATGGTAAATATGAGCACAACAAAACGACGTTTGATTTGGTCCTTAATTTTGCTAGCGACATTGGCGGCGCTCGCAAGACTGCGCCAAGAAGTGCTGTTGGTGCCTCGAGTCCGAGTTGGTCCACTGCACGCCGATTTGCCGGCGAAGCCTAGGATGCGTTTTTTTGCACTCGGTGACACCGGTACCGGCGGACCTGAGCAGCTACAGGTGGCCAAGGCGATGAACGCTCGATGTCGTGAACTTGGTGGTATCGACGGTATTCTTCTTCTTGGCGATAATGCTTATCCCATCGGTGTCTCATCCGTACGAGATCAGCAGTGGCAAGATAAGGTGCTCGGGCCATACTCAAGCGACTGTCTAGGCCAGGCTAGGGTATACCCAGTACTTGGCAACCATGACTACAAAGACAATCCCACGGCTCAGATCGAATACTCGCTGATCGAGCCGCGCTGGTACCTTCCAAACCGCTTTTATAGCGTGAACTTTGGCAATCTATTAAAGCTTGTCGCCCTCGACTCTAATGTGTCCGAGGTCTGCTTTAACCCCGCCTTTTGCGGCATTGATTTTATGCACGAGAACTTATCTAAGGCGGATACCACGTGGACTATAGTCATGGCCCATCATCCGATCGCAAGCTCGAGTGACCGAGGCTTTTACTACCAAGGCGGCCTCCGCGGAGTCTGGCTTCGCCCCTATTTATGCAACCGTACGGATTTTTACCTCTCCGGTCATTCACATCACCTAGAACATCTGCATCCTGACGAGTGCCAGATGGATATATTTGTTGCCGGTGGTGGCGGTGCAAATCTAAATCAGCCACTGAGTCCGGCGCATGAGGCCAGTCGCTTTGCTCGCAGTGCGCATGGATTTCTCGACCTAGAATTTAGTCCTGAAATGGTAAACGCCCGCTTTGTGGCGGGCGATGGGACAGAGCTTTATTTGATTACTAAGCAGCCTATCTCTAAGGGCTCTCGTAACTGATAATTTGTTTAAAGGCTTTTGCCGGCGCAAGGATTGTCTCCCGCTGACCCACCAAGGTTAGCGAAGGCACCGCCGGTGTTAGCTGCCACCCAGGCTAGTGCGCGGGCTTCTTCGACATCTTGGGCAGTCTCGTTTTCACCAACCCAGAGGATATGAACTTTGATTTGTGAACCACGGGCGATCTCGATCACTTTTTGCGCCCGAGGAGGCGACAAAGTTGCAGCATTGCGTGCCACTACTACCATATCAACGCCGCGCTGAGCGCTTGGGATATACCGAAGCTCACCAGTCGACAGTGCTAAGGTGATGTTGTTGCCGATACCCATCGCCTCACCAATCATGCCAGACAGCGCTAGGTAGCCCTCGTCCTTTTCGGCGACAGGCAACCGGGCGATGTTGCGGATGGCGGCAACCTTCATAAAGTCCGTGGCGCGACCAGCGCGAAATTCCTGCATCACTTCGGCGGTGGCGCCAGTTGATAGCAGGGCCGTGTGCATTTTATCGAGGCCGTTCGACATCGCGAAGTTGGTGAAAGACTGGGTAAGTCTTGTGCAGAATTGAGTCTTATCGACTACGCGTAGCGGTAGAGTCTGACGCTCTTCTTGGGGTTTCTGCTCGACAGCCCCAGCAGGCGCTTTCGGGTTGGCGCTAGCCCCGGTGCTGAAGGTGAGTCCTGCCAGAGCCAGTGCCGCTATTGCTATCGAGTTTTTGTAGCTGTGAATCATAGTCCCTATCCCCTGATTGTGAGTTGCGCGAGTCTTTGTAGACTTTGTTGCAAAGCCCAGGCCAGGTTCTTTTTCTCGAAGTTTCAGCGGGTTAGGGAGGGTAGTATTCGTCTAAGGGTTGGACACTGGCGACCGGTTGTTTAAAGGGTTGGCGGCTTAATCCGCCGCCCGGGTAGTGGGCTTAACTTTAGTTAAGAAACGGTCAATTACCTGATTTAATAATCAGATTTCCTTTAATTATTTTAATTTGAATGCCCATAATGTATAAACAAATTCATGTGAACTTGGGTAAAGGACCCCCGCCATGATCATCTTCCAGTCAGTTGGATTCGGATGTGCTGACGGCTTCAGGATTAGCGCTGGTGTGTTGGATAGTGGCGACTCATCGGCTACCACTTTTAGAACAAACGAATATATTCACCGACTCAATCGGGCGCTCCAGGCTGAGATGCGAGCCTATTCAACCTATGCTGGGTTGATAAGTCATTCTCATGAAGACCAGGAGTGGGATCTGCATGCTGACAACCATCAGCATGCGGCGCGAGATTTGGTACGACTCATCATCGGCAATCGCGGCATTCCCGAGGATCGGGCTGCGCTAAGTTTGGGCCTAACGGAAAAGTTGGTTAGGCTTTGCACTATGGTGCCAACCAAGTTAACCGACAAAGTGAGTGCATCGACCCTGCGCCGCCTGGAACTTAGCTTGGTGGTTCGCTACCGCAAGTTGATTAAGATGGCACCCGCCAGAGATCGACCCGATCTCCAGCGGCTCCTTAAGTCGACCCTGCAGATGGCGGCACGGTAATCAAATCCACGATAATTACATCCACGATAATCACATCCGCTGAGGCGGGGTGATGCCAAGTAGCGCCAGGCCGTGTTTCAACGTGTCACCAAAGGCTGCCGTCAGAGCGAGCCGTGCAGCCGCTAGCTCCCGAGTCTCAGCTTTGAGTATCGGTGCATCCACGTAGAAGCGGTTGAACGACTTGCACATGTAGAAAAGGTGCGACGCCAGCATACTCGGTTTGCAGTGCTCACAAGCGGCAGTGACGACTTGATTAAAGTCGAACAGGTAGCGCAGGAGTTCGTGTTCCGACGCCATTTGAAGTTGACTGGTAGCGACTGCTAAATCAGGAGCAAGGTCTTGCTCCTTAGCTTTACGCAGGATAGAGCGCGTGCGCGTATAGCTGTACATTAAGTAGGGGCCTGAGTTGCCCTCAAAGCTGAGCCAGTCTTCGAGATTGAAAACAATCTCCTTAACCGGATCGGTGGCAATCATGCCGTACTTGATCGCACCATCGCAAAGTCTGTGCGCCGTCTCTTCGATCTCCGCATCGGGCCACTCGCCTTTGTACTTGGCTAGGATTTTGCCGAGATGCTCTAGCATCATCTGGCGCAACGTGACAAACGACACGGCGGTGCCATCACGTGACGACATTTTGCCTTCGGGTAGTACCACCATGCCGTAACTTAGGTGAAAGCACTGCTTAGCTTGGGGGAACCCCATGAGCTCGAGCACTTTAAAAACCTGACGGAAATGATGGTTCTGCTCATCTGCAACGACATAGATACTGCGGTCAATGGCGTAGTCTTCAAACTTGCGCTTGGCCAGAGCCAGGTCCTTGGTGGCGTAGAGTGTGTTGCCATCGGATTTACGCAGGATGCAGAAACCTAGTTTAAAAGGCTTAAGATCAACCCCAATGGCTCCTTGATCAAGAACGAACACACCCTTCTGCAAATACTGATCAACGATCTCCTGCGCCGCCTCTGAGACTTCAGACTCGTAGAAGAGAACGTCAAATTTGACGTTGAGCCACTCGTAAATCGAGGCGAAGTCGTCGAGTGACCACTGACGAGTCTCGAGCCACTCTTGATAAACCTGACCTTGGCGCTGCTCAATTTGGCGATGAACGGTAGAAATATCGGCTAAAAGGCGCGTCTTGGTGTCGGGATCGGCCGCCTCGAGTTCGCGCTTGGCGGCGACATAAATTTGGCCCAGCCATTCACCACGGTTAGTTGCTGGTGGCGTCGGCTTATGACGAGTCAAGTACGAGAGCACCGTAGCGATGTGCGTGCCGTCGTCACCAAAATAGTTGGCGCTGACGACATCGTATCCGCAGTAGCGATAAAGATGGACCAGGCTACTGCCGAGGCAGACGTTGCGGCCGTGACCAACGTGGAATTCCTTGTGGGTGTTGGGCTGAGAAAACTCAATCATCACCCGCTGACTGCGGTTGGCCTCGATTTTAGCCAGAGACTTAAAAGCGCTGCCGTCGGCAATGCCGGGCAAGACTGCCGAGGCCAGTTTCTGCTGATTGACAAAGATATTGAGAAAAGCCCCAACCGCTGCGGTGCGAGCTAGCCAGCCTTCGGCCTTGAGCTCACTTGCTAGGGCAGCGGCAATTTCCGGCGGCTTCTTGCGAGTGTCTTTAGCAAAGCGAAAACATGGCAGAGCATAGTCGCCCATCTCGCGCTCGGGTGGTTGCTCAAGGAGGCGGCCGATCGCCACTGGTGTCATTTCGAGCGTGGCGCCTTCAGGCAGCAGTCGCGTGAGCGCGCTGTGCAGGCTTTGGCCAAGTTCAGCGCGGCAGGCGTCAAGGGGGTACTGGGTCCATGTGGTTGCCATGTTGGTGCTCCGTGCGAGGTCGCTAAGTCCCATCAGGATAACTCCCTGACGAGTGATTCCCATCATATTTTCTGTAGTTAGACTCGAGATTCGGCCTGACTTCGACATGTCGTTGGAACGCTCGCGCAGTCCGTAGCAGATTGCCACCAACTGAGGGAGGGATGACGATGACCGAGGCTAGTGTCAGACAGGAATCAAGACCGACCACAATCACTCTAGTGAATACAGCGGTTTCGGATGCTGCAGCCACCAACTTGATGCGAATCGAGAGCGGTTTTACCCGGGGATTTGCCGGGATGCAACTGCTTGGCAACACTTCCGACGTCTGTAGGAGTGGTAAGGAGAGGGCGCGGGTGGCACTTGAGGGACTGGGCATATCTATACCCCCGCAGCGGGTCGTGATTAACCTGACGCCAGCCGACGTTAAAACGGACGGTAATCATCTCGATTTGCCTGTCGCCGTTAGTTTAGCTTTGCTGCTCGGTGAGGCGCCGCCCATGATCAAGCCGGCAGAATGGCTCTTTGCTGCGGAGCTGGGCCTCGCCGGCGAGCTGCGGCCGGTTAAGGGCGCTGTTTCCTTCGCCGTGGCGGCGATGGCCAAAGGGCTCCGCGGGATTGTGGTGGCGGCAGAGAATGCCGCTGAGATCGCTTTGCTGACTCGATTGGCACCGGGATCAACACTGCAAGTGCTTGGCTTTCGCGATCTTAAGTCTTTGTTGGCCTGGATTTTTGGGCACGGACCGACTGTCACTTGCGCCGCCACGCCTCGCCTAACTCAGGAGCCGCAACGCCCTAATTTTGATGACATGATCTTGAGCCCGACGATGGAACTGGCCGCCATCACGGCCTGTGCTGGTATGCATAGCCTACTCCTGAGGGGAGTCCCGGGTACGGGCAAATCCATGATGGCCTCGAGACTAGCCAGTATCCTGCCCGATCTTGAAGCCACTGAGCTTATCGAAACTCTGCGGGTGCACAGCATGGTGAGCGAGCGTCTGCAGCCATCTCTACTGGCGGGCAGGCCGCCCTACCGGGCGCCGCACCACCAGGCTAGTGCCGCGGCCTTGATTGGCAGTGCAGACCGCCCTGGTGAGCTTGCGCTAGCGCATGGAGGGGTGCTCTTTCTCGATGAACTTGCTGAGTTTAGACGAGATTTGCTCGAGGCTCTGCGCGAGCCGCTTGAGCTTGGCGAGGTCCGCGTTGCTCGCTCAAAGCACCGCGTGGTTTGGCAAACCGCCGTCGTCCTCGCGGCTGCTTGCAATAACTGTCCTTGTGGCTGGTACGGCAGTAGTCGGCGTGAGTGCCTCTGCAGTCAAACAAAAATCGCTGCCTATAGGCAGCGTATCTCAGGTCCAATATTGGACCGGATCGATCTCCATATAAATGTCCCTGAGTCGCAGGCTCAATCTGCCGATCTTTTTTTGGGTCTCAGTGAACGGTCCTCTGGGTCGTTGACCGAAAAAATGCGGACGGCCGTTAGCAGAGCTAGAGAGCAGGCGTACGAGCGTAATAAAGCGTATGGATGCCGCGTCAATCGGGACTTGCCAGCGGCCATGCTGCTAGCGGCCTCGGGACTTTCGGCAGGTGAATTTACGGCCGTCGTCAACGGGATCATTCCGAGGTCAGCCAGTAATAGGTCGGTCTTGCGCTCGTTGCGCGTGGCTAGAACACTGGCAGATATCCATGCCCGAGAAGCAATAGCCGCACAAGATGTGGCTCAAGCTTGGAGCTGGCAGGCTGAGGAGGCAGCCCATGAACGCGGAGAGATGGTGCATAGTCTCAACTGAGTAACCATGTTAGTTTTTAGTACGAGGCATGGGCGCAATCAATTGTTGAGGGACCGGCATGGAGCTACTTCGGGTTGCTGGCGCAACGGTAAATCAGACACCACTAGATTTTAACGGTAACCGTGACCGCATTATCAAACTGATCGAGACGGCTAAGTCGGGTGGGGTAGAGCTCCTATGTCTGCCGGAACTTTGCCTGACTGGCTACGGTTGTGAGGATACGTTTTTTAGTCTAGCCACCGCAGCTGCGGCAGAGACGGCACTGACGGAAATCTTGCCCCATACTCGCGGTATCACCGTCGTGTTAGGTTTGCCGCATGTGTACTACGGGGCACTCTACAACTGTGCCGTCATGGTTCAAGACGGTAAAATACTCGGGCTTAATGCCAAGCGAGTATTGCCGCGTGAGGGCGTGCATTACGAACCGCGTTGGTTTAGACCGTGGCCATTCGGTAAAGTTGTTGAGAC
>Ga0078894_10003109_pt1 | contig 12570 bp, 14 predicted proteins | sample LauGreSu1BDMLBSD_2_FD_67506 | JGI IMG/M metagenome (GOLD analysis project Ga0078894, IMG submission 67506) | Freshwater lake microbial communities from Lake Michigan, USA - Su13.BD.MLB.SD (version 4) (version 4) | ecosystem: Environmental > Aquatic > Freshwater > Lake | place: Lake Michigan...
GTGGAAGCAGAGATTTACCTTATCAAAGCAAAAGGATGCTCTAGACGTGGAATCGTTCAGTCCTGGCATCGGTGCTCTGATGAGCGAGCTTGATGTGAAGTGCGGGCAGGTAAAGGGTGTGGATGACCTCGTTCATATCCACGCCGTGCATGTGCAGTTGCTCAGTAGGGAGTCTATCGCTGATTGGGTGACATCCCTCAAAGAGGCATTTCTCAAAGCAGCTCTCGGCGAGAATGAAGCCTTTGAGGGGATCTGCAAGTGGAGCCGGAGTGAGACTACAACGAAGGCATTTGACCCTAAGCTCCTTGAGGTGGAGATGCCTGAGTTGTATCAGAAGTTCGTGCGACAAACGGAATCGTCGCAGGTGGTTGTTGTGCAGCCGATGGTTGGGTACTAGCTACGAGAAGGGGGGCTCTCTCCTATTCTCCGAGCCACTTGAGAGGTGCCGAAATCCTTAAATCGTCCTTTCGTCGCCCCCCAACTTGCGTCACAGTAAGCCGGCACTCTTCAGAGGACTTGGTTATGTTGCTTCGACTAGTAAAGCTATCCCTTATCTGTTCTTGCGCCATCGTGAGCGCTCCACTTAGCGTGTGTCACGGAGAGCCGCCCGTACCTGCTTCCGATGTTTCGGTGTACGAGAAGCGACTCATCGAACAAACCAGTGACGAGATCCGGAAAACCTATCAGTTGATCGGAGGTACCGAGGACTCGGCTCGCATGTTTGAGGCGATGATCCAGATGGCGATTCCGGCGACCTCTCTCGATGTTTCAAAGCTGACGGTCGAATACACTGACGCGAAGGGCTCTGTAGTCCCTACAACTCCGGGACCGCTGAAAAACCTGTTCGTGCTTCGAGGGAAGTTTGGAAATAACCATGAACGGTTTCGCGCTATGATGGCGGTGTTTCGAGTGTCCCTCAAGGATTGCGTTGGGGGGAAGTGTGAGCCGATCGGAACGACAGCGTGTCGTGCCCAATATGTTGTTCCTATAACCTCCGAGGTTGGTGTAGACGTCCCGCTCCTTTTCCCCACTCCTCTCACGCTCAAAGGTACTTTGAAGGCAGAGGTCGAGGTTGCCGCAAGCTGGGGGCAGCTTGAGCCTTCAGTTCAGGAGAGGGATATGGCTGAGGTAGAGGAGATGGAGGCTGAGGACGAGAAGAAGGCGGAGGGTGAAAAGAGTAGAATCTAAGCTCTTTGAATCACCCAGAGCCTCATTCACCGTAACCGTATTCCCCCCAGCCTCCACCGGCGACACCGCCCGCCTATGCCGCAAGTGGGGCGCAGCTCCTCGCCCCGCTCACCCTGCGCCCTACCCACCCTGCGCCCCGCCCAGGCAACTATCCGCTCGCAAATCCGAACATACGCGTTGAGCCACGGGCAGGGTCCGCAGGGCGCTTTGCCTCAATGGATACCCGCCATAGGTTCTGGTTGACAGCTACGTAGGGACAATCTTACTATAGTAATATTTACTATAGTAATCGTTCATACAGCATGTTTGGTGCGAGGACGTTTTCTATAGTGGAACGATATAAGCTTAAAGAGTTTGCTAAGTGGGCAAAAAAAGAGGGTATCACAGACCAGGCTCTTGCAGCCGTGGTCTCTGAGATGACTCGCGGGCTGCTTGGTGACCGGCTGGGAGCTCATATCTATAAAGAGCGCATCAAACTGGAGGGACGAGGGAAGAGCGGTGGGGCGAGAGCGATCGTGTTGTTTAGGGATAAAGACGTCACGCTCTTTCTTTACGGATATCTGAAGAGCGAGCAGGGGAATATCTCCCCGAACGAGGAGAAGCAGCTTCGTGTATTCTCGAGCGAGTTTCTGAGTCTCACCGTCGCTGACCGTGCGCGGCTTGAGGCGCAGGGTAGGCTGATATCCCTAGAGTAGTTATACCGGTTCCCGGGAAGAATCGGCTCTCGTGGGACGAAACGAGTGGAACCTAAACAGGAGTGGACAGATGAAGAGAAAAAGCCTTTCACAGACCATCATCAGCGCCGCCAAGGACCTTGGGTTCTCCAAGGCAACGGTTGCAGAACTTGAGGAACTCGATATTCCAGAGGCAAAGTTGTTGAGTGCTCGAGAGATAAAGCAGATTCGCGAAAGAGTACGAGTAAGCCAAGGCGTATTCGCGGCGCTCCTTAACGTAAATCCATCTACCGTTCAGAAATGGGAGCAGGGTAAGGTTAAGCCGCAGAATGCGGCGCTGAGGCTTCTGAATATTATCGACGCTAAGGGGATAGATGTTTTGAGGTAGGGCGCGCACCTCTCTCGCTTGTGCTTGGTAGATTTGGGAAGCGGCTACGTGCTTCTCCGGTACTGTGTTCATTTCTGCTCATAGAGGTGGCCTCTGTGACTACGACCAAACGAATTACTGACAACGAATGGTTACCCCAGTTGCCAACAGCCGTGGCATGTTACGCAGTCCGATAGCGAGACCATCATTTGTTAGCATCACCGCAAACGTGCCACCGTCCATTCGGTTGCCGGGACTTCCAGGTTTGTGAAGGGGGCGCATGCGTGACGTTGCAAATCGGGTGCCCCGCGTATGTTAAATGTTGAAATGGTGTGGGCTTTGTAATATACTGATATTGTAAGTGTATTAGCAAGTGGTGTTAAATAGTCTTTGGTTTGATAGAAAATGATGAACGCGTTCCAGCACACCGAATTGAAGCTTGTTAAGCCCCCGTACGATTCGCCGCTCACGAGAGTGGTGATGGAGCTTCAGTACCTACGCCGTCAGCGGCTTGGGGGGAGCACGCCACCGCCGATTTTCTTCCAACTTAAGTCTTTCTTTCATTTGCTTGAAAGTCTTGCGTCAGCCCGCATCGAAGGGAATAGGACGACCCTGGTTGAGGCCGTTGATGCCAGCCTCTCGGAGGGCGAGGAGCAGCGAGACGAGATTCGCGAGATCACCAATCTAGAGAATGCGATGAGTTTCATCGAGGAGAACATCAAACCTGAGATGGATGTTACCTCCGGCTTCACCCTTGAACTCCATAAGCGGGTTGTCGCCGGATTAGAACGGGAGGGAGACACAACACCCGGGCAGTATCGCAAGGGGAATGTTGCTATCACCAATTCACGCCACTGCCCCCCTGACGGCGCTGTTCTTCAGGATTATCTCGAGGAGTTCTTCCGTTTCATCAATATGCCCCCTGATCCCGCGTTTGACCTACTTCGAATCGCGATAGCTCATCATCGGTTCGCGTGGATTCATCCTTTCAACAACGGAAATGGTCGAGTCGTTCGTTTGCTAACGTATGCGCTTTTAGTCGCGAAGGGGTTCGACGTCGGCAGTGGCCGCATTGTAAATCCAAGTGCTGTATTTTGCAGAGATCGTAAGCTTTACTATGCCCAACTTAAAAGGGCTGATGAGGGCACCGAATCAGGGATGCTTGAGTGGTGTCACTATGTACTCAACGGTCTAAGTGAAGAGCTGCAAAAGATTGATAAGCTGTTGGAGTATGGGTTTCTATCGCAGCGAATTCTCCTTCCTGCCGTGGCGTATTCATTGGACCGAAAGCTCATCACGGAAACTGAGGCGAAGATCCTCTGTGTGGCGATTGAAAAAGTCGTCTTTCAAGCCGGTGATATTGAGCATCTGGCGCCGGGTAAGGTACCAGCGGAGCGCTCACGGACATTGAAGAGGATGCGAGAAAATCACTTGATCGAACCGGTAGGTGAAACCGCTCGTAAATATGTCATACGATTTTCTCGAAGCTTATTAACCAGAGGGTTGATTCACTCCTTGATTTTAGAAAACTTTATCACTGCTGATTGAGGAGCCACGCGACGGGGGGCTCTTTGAGGTCAGTGTGAGGCCCGTTGCCCGCCATCGCTGAAAAGAGAAAGATCTGAACGCTTAGGGCTTTGAGGTTCCCGGAGTTTTCCGTGACATGCGCTTGCCTGCTGTTAGAGGCCGGCCAGCGTAGATACCTTCCCGCTGATGAAATCCCATCGGTCGGCGAATGATACGGGCCGCCAGGAGTCGGCCCCTACCAGTTGAACCAGCCGAGAGGTTAGTTCACCTTAACCGAATTCCCCCCAACCTCCACCGGCGGCAACGCCACGTATTGCTTCACAAGCAGCGCCTTAAACTCAAGGTTTTCATAGAGCGATGCAAGGTCCGGATCTTCGCCGGCAGTCGCTGTGAGGTTTGGTTGCAGAGCGAAAGCTTTTTCAAGGGAGGTGAGCGCCTCCTTTGTTTTTCCCTCACGAGCCTGAGCGCATCCCATGTTGTAGATGAGGATCGGATCTTCGGGGGCGAGGGTAAGCCCCTTCTTGAACGCTTTGGAGGCTTGCTTCTCTTCACCGAAGAGGAGCTTTACTCGGCCAAGGAGGTTGTAGGTCTCAGGGGACGAGGGGGCTTGCGAGGTGAGTGACTGCGCGATAGTTGAAGCGGTTTGGAGATCGTTTTCTTGGAGCGCTTCCTCTGCCTGTGAGAGTTGATAGATCACATCTGGAGATGGGGGCGCGGCTCGTTTTGGTTTCGCCTTTGTTTTTTTGCCTTTCAGCGCTTTCTGATAGCGCTCCTGCGCGAGGGGTAGGAGTTGAATCGCCATGGTGTAGCGATCGGAATCGATCGGATGGGTGCTAAAGAAATCGGATCCGCCTGAGCCGTGGATGATAGACTTTCTCGCCCAAAAAGAGGGGGCGGCAGCGGGATTGATACCAGCATCGGCGAGAAGGAAGAGCCCGATCTGATCGGCCTCTCGCTCCTTATCTTTTGAGTAGCGAAGGGTTGTGAAGCCGCTTCCTATTTTATCGGTAGCGTTCATCACATTTTCGACATCTCGTTGGGTGGCTCCCTGTTGGCTCGCCATGGCGGCACCTGCTGCGATAGTAGCGAGCACGGAGATCGCTCTGCCGAGCTTTTCCCCTGAACTTTCGACTTCGTGTTGCGCGAGCCTATGCCCTATTTCGTGCGCGAGGACAGCCGCTAACTCATCGTCGGGCACCGATTCAAGAAGACCCCGATACACGTAGATGAAGTTCCCTGGGACAGTCATGGCGTTAAACACCGGAGAGTCTATGAGCGTTGCCGTCCAGTGTCCGGTTGTTGGTGTGGCGTTTAAGATCTTCTGAAGGATCTTGGTGACCCGTTTCTCTTGGACGGGGTCACGAAGGATAGGGCTCTGAGCGAGCATCTGTGCGTGGAGTTGGTGCCCGGCCTGGATGTCGCTCAGGTCTACTGTGGTAGGAGCGGGGATCTCCCCCGGGCGATAGCGGATACCGGGGCCGCAGCCAACGAGAAGTAGGAGAAGGAGTATGGGAAATAGTCGCATAGGTGCCTTCTATGGGTATGGGTCAGTCATCCTAGCGCAGTGGCAGCTGTATTCAATAGGGTTGAATGGTCTGACTTACCCTGCGGATTTGCAAAGAAGGGTAGCTCTCTCATGCGATGTGACTCACCCCGTGAGACACGTCTTTGAATAGCTCCGGTCAGGCTGCTAGGGTGCGCCTTCGTGGCGATTCCTCGGAGGCGGTGGTTATGAAGAAGTTAGTGGCGATTGTGTTGCTTGTGTCCCTTTCACGTACGGCGTACGCGGTTCCAACGGGGTGTTTTGTAACCACCTATGGCACGAGCTGTTACTTCGGCTACTTTTACTCGAGTGACTGCGACCAAGTGAATATGACCTCGTACAATTTTGGTTACTACATAAACTCCATGTGTGACTATGTGAATTCGATCGAATCCACGAGTGCGGCGTGCATAAACACCCTCGCCGCGGTTGTTACTCAGCGGGATACCGCTACTGCGCTCGTCGCCTCAACCGAGCAGAATCGCCAGGAGTGGATCGCCTACGCTGGAACGCGGGATAAACTCATCAAAAAGCTCTATAAAGCTTGTGGAAGTAAGTGTAGGCGACTCAAGTGACGCACTAGGGTAAGGTAGCGCTCGGTAGGGTGCTGCGTGATTGACCGCCGCGGCCGGCATGGCTAATGTCCTCCCCACACGGAGGACACGATGGAGGGTATCTCACAAGGGGGGTTAGAGCTCGTTCGATTTGATACGAACGGGTTGCTCAGGGAGATTCAGCGCTCCCTCTTTCCGACCGTTACCTTTCACGTCACCTGCCTCGGTTGTTAAGGTAGGCTGCACCAATGTCTAGGGGCACCAATGTCTAGGGGGAAATCAGAGCTTTGAAGAGATGGCACAGGTGCAGTAAGGTATCGCAGGATCAGGTGGCGGAAATTCACGTGCGGGGCATGCAGAGACGAGCACACAATTGGGGAGCGAATCGTATCGCGTCCCTTATAAGATAGCGCCAGCACAAGACTCAAGCATACGTAGAGGTAGAAACATGCAGAACAATACATGGATGGTTCGAGCTGGTAGAGGCGGTGAATTCGTTGAAGACTTCAAGGAAAAGAAGCTCGTCGCTATGGGCTGGGGTGACACTGGGGACATCTCTACGCTTAGTCGTGAGGCGCTGACTGAAAAGATCGGTGCGGTCTATCCGCAGTACAAGAAGCAAAAGACCGCTATCACAGCGAGCCAGCTATTTCGATTTTGCTCCGAGATGAAGGAGGGGGATAACGTCGTAAGCTATGATTCCAGTAGACGAGTATATGTCATCGGCAGGGTTGTAGGACCCTATCAGTATGGCCCCGTCGGGATTTCTGACATGGCTCATGTTCGAAAGGTCGAATGGCTTAAAGAGCTAGACCGTGATCAGATCTCAATCCCCACAAAGAATACGCTTGGAGCTATCTCGACCCTCTTCCTTATTTCAGAGAAACCGGCCAATGAGCTCACGCAACTACTTCTTGGGAAACAGCCAGTGGAGCCATCCTTAGATGATGAAAGTGATGAACCGAATGAAGATGACCTGCTCCGAGATCTTCAGGCGCGTTCACGTGAATTTATTAAAGATAAGCTAGACAAGCTTGAATGGGACCAGATGCAAGAAGTTGTGGCGGGTATGCTTCGAGCGATGGGTTACAAGACTCGCGTCTCTCCCGCGGGGCCTGATAGGGGCAAAGACATAGTCGCTTCTCCTGATGGTTTTGGCTTTGAATCACCCCGCATCGTAGTTGAAGTGAAGCATCGAAATGCTCAGATGGGCGCAGACGCGATTCGCAGCTTTTTGGGGGGACGGCATAAAGACGATAAGGGTCTTTACGTCAGCACGGGTGGCTTCTCTAAAGATGCGCACTATGAAGCCGAAAGAGCTTCGATTCGTGTGACGCTGATGGACCTCGATGGTCTTGTAGATGGTGTTTTGGAGCACTACGAGAAGATGGATGGAGATGTGCGTGCGCTCATTCCTTTAACTAAGGTGTATTGGCCGATCTAGAGCCGGTGCGGGTGCGGCTTTCGACCGTTATTCAACTACATGCTAACCTCTTCAACCTGCTTTTTTCTCGGCACCTATACCACCTCATGAAACACCTATCCCTCTCAGCGCGATGAAGTGTGTTAGCTTGGGAGTAATTCCCCGCTATGGGGTGATTTCATGGAATTGTATGCGAGTTATCTTATTCTTTCTCCTCATGGTTCCCTCGGTAGTTTTCGCTCAGGGTTATCCACCCAACGGCGTGACGGTTGTGCATCAGGGGGCGAGTCAGATTGCGGTTGTGCCGCCTCCTGGTGGTTTGGGTGAGCGAAATTCGGCCGGGTGGGGTACGGGATATAGCGTTGTGACCTCAACGCAGGAGCTTCCGAATCCGCTGGGGCGAGCGTTGGGTGGGAGCGATACGATCGTTGAGACCCGAACCCAGGTGGTTCCTAATGATGTATTGGGGCAGCCGATCCGTGGAGGGTATCGCGCATTCGAGGATGCTAATAGTGCAGGGTGGCGCACGGGGTATAGCGCGGTGACGTCGACGTATGAACGGCCGAATCCGTTGGGATATGCGCTCGGTGGAAGCAAGACGGTGACCGAGACAACGACGAAGATCGTGCCGAATGATGCGTTGGGGAATCCGATTCAGCCGATCCTTCCGTTGTGGCCGTAGCGGTTGGGGTTGGGTTGGCGAATTCAAAACGGTCACCTGATTTGGGGTCCGTTTGTAGCGTGCTTCGGGTGTTGCATCTGCAGGAGGGCTCTCAGTTTCAGAATCGATCAGGTTTGAACACGTAGCGCATATCGGCGCCGCGCTCTTTACTTGAATCGCCACTGAGCATCCGGCAGTATGACCGGAAGGCATCGAACACCGGTGGTCAGATTCAACTCTTAGGCATACCGAAGCCTAACAGTGGAAGGAGACGATCGATGTGGTGAATAAGGGCTAGTTTTCAATAAAAGAGATGTATGAAAATCGCGAACAACACGACCGCTATGGGATTCGTCGCCGGCCTAACAGCAAGTCTTGGGGCTCTTGTTTCCCCGTCACGCGGTGAAGATCCTTCTACTCCTGCGCCAGGTGCGACACCGAATACAAACATAAAAGCCGAACTTGAGCCGGGCGATACCCTGCCTGTGGCCACTCTCCCACATGCGAGGAAGACGAGAGATGTCAGGGATCTGCCATTCAAAATTTCCGATCCTATCATGCCAAACACGTTACTTGCTGCGTCAGTTGAGATGTCAGATGGAACCGTTGTGAAGGGTTACTGGGTGGATGTTGTGAGAACTTTTAATTGGGCGACATTTGTAGATGGATCGCCACCCATCGAAGCTACGTGGCATGGAGAGGTCTTTCTAGTCGACATGGCGCAGTTTTCGGAAGTATCACTTACCTCGTCGGAGTCCTTACGTGCAGCACTTGAGGCAGTGAACGCAAAGTTTTCAGACGTGGACAGAAATAGTTTTTCGAAACTCGATCTCGAAAATTTGAGGGGGCAATCGCGGAATATTTTGGTCGTGACTCCGACAGGAACCAAATTGATTACGCCCTTGATTGAAGAATCGGAATCACATGAGGCCGGGAGTCGCTCACCCACAACTACAACCGTTGAGGTATCGACCTCGTCAGAAGGGCTCTCGTTACAGGAGGCTCTAGAGAAAAATCCTCTGATAGTAGTTCCTTTCGTGACAAGAAAAGCAAGGGTATTTAAGGATCCTGTCCGATAGGTATTCTTCATCCGCTTTTTAGAAAGCCGCGGGCGTGCCGGTAGTCGGATGATACGCACCGGGTGGAATCGGGCCCCGCCGCCCCCGTAGACAAAAGAAGTTCTCCAAGTGCATCTGCTCCCGTGTCTTGCCGTGTGCTCGGGTGCTGAGCGCTTTGTGGTGTAATTTGCTTGAAAGGTAAAGTCCCTCTCAATTTGATTGACCCTAAATAGCGCTGTAGCTAATCTCGTCCCCACACGGAGGACACGATGGAGGCTATCTCACAAGGAGAGTTAGAGCTCGTTCGCTTTGATACGAACGGGTTGCTCAGGGAGATTCAGCGCTCCCTCTTTCCGGCTGTTACCTCGCACGTCACCTGCCACTACGGGCGCATTCCCACCCTTGGGTTTGTTCAGCGGGTAGGGGAGAACCGACACGTTATCTCGCTGCATTCCCTGTTCAATCATCCTGATACGCCGGAGTTGGTTATTCGGCATCTCTTGATCCATGAGTTGTTGCACCTTGAGGTTCCTCCCCGTGCATTGAGAGAGGGGGAGGTCGATCCTCGGCTCTCTCGTAAGAAGAAGGATACACCACAAGAGCCGCTGGGGCCCATTTCGCATCCGGCTGAGTTCTGGGTACGAGAGCGTGCGCTGAGCCCCGATCGGAGTGTCGCGATGAAGTGGATCTTTGAGGCGTTCGGGGGGCGGTTGATGTACCGGGGGCGCTCAGAGGAGATCTTGGTACGTAAGTGGCGCACCGAATACGGGCGGCGGATGGTGCGGCCCTCGATAGAGCAGGTTCGGGCGAAGCTATCTGAGCGGGATAATGGGTATCCTGAAGGGGTGGATAGCGGGGAGTGAGGGAGTCTACTCTGCGCTTCCTTGCGTGATCCCTGTGTAGTATTGTGCGTTCAAGTCATGGAGTTCTGGTACGGTGCCCGGAAGAGGTATTTCCACCGGTTGTGCCTTAAGTTTTTGCGGGAGCTCTCCTATGGTCACACATCGCGCTCTTGATAGGGATTCGGTTAGTGTCGACAATGACCACCATCTCGCGGCGATTACGAGTTTCGCTCGGAACCTTCCCCATGAAATCCTTTCTCAAGATGTCGGCTCTGACTTCGTGCGGGAAGCCGCGTTCCTTGTGCCAGTTCTGCATTCATTTCTTAATGGTAATCGAGAAGATGACGTGATCTGCCAGCTACGCGAGCATTTGCCTAAGGTCCGTGATGCGCTGCGACAGATTGTTGGGGATCTCGATGATGCCTATATGCGAGGAGTGCCGAGAGAGAACGGCATCAACTCGATGGAGTGGTTGTTGGTGGGGATCCACATCGAAGGGATGCTCTTTGCGCTCTTTCCCGAGCGATGGGAGGCGATGAACTTAGGGGCTGGAGAGTGGGGGGATTCAGAGATCCTTCGCAATAATGTCTTTTGGACCCATGAGGGGCTGGGGCGCGCGGATGTTCTTTGTGGTGCGTGGAGGCGAGCGCTGAGCAAGGTACATGATTAAGGGAAGATGGGGCGTTGTCGCTCCGGAATCTCGGGGGCGTCAGATCGTCTGTCCTGTTTCAATTCCATGAAGTTCCGCTACCAGGTTTCTCCCTCCAGAGAATCCTCGGTTAGCGATATCTTCGAGCGAACGTTCGACAACGGCACGATCCTGTTCGGTAGCGTTTCGAAGAAGCGCGAGTAGATCTACACGGTCTTGCAGTCGTTCAAAAGGATTTTGGGATAGGACCTTCATCGCGATTAAATGACCTAACGATGCCACTGGAAGGGAGAGCCCAGGAAGAATCTCGATCGCTGTGGAGCTTGCGACGATCTCGTTTTCAATGCCGCATGCGGAGACGAGAATGTCGAGAGGGATGCTCGCTTCTCGTGAGGGTGGAATGAATACCCTCCAACCCATTCGCCTCGTTGGTGTAGTGTGCATAAGAATTTGAGGGCTCGTATACCCTTTCGTGAGAAGGAGGTCCTTAAGGTTATCCCCCTGTGCTTCATCAGGTACCGAAACTACGATATCGATGTCTTTGGTCGTGCGAGGCTCTACGTAAACGCTTGTGCCCAATCCACCGACGAGGCACCACGCAACTCCAGATTGGTGGAGGTCGTTTGTGACGCGCCGTAACTCTGAAAATAGGAAGCTCATGATGGGATGTTTGAGCGAATCTCATGTCGCTGGGCGCGGATCCACTCGTTAGTCTTAGCTATGAGGTCGGAGTGGGAGATGGTGGGATTTTGTCGAGCGATTCGTTGCTGAGCTAGCTCGATCCCAAGCTCCATAAGCTCCAACGCGAGAACAAGGCCCCGAGCGTCCGGCTTGCGGCCAGCGGGGGAGGCACCATTAGTATTGTTTGCGCGCTGGTTGTCCATACTGCGTCCACTATATCACCGGGGAGGTGGTAAGTCATTGGAAAGCAAAGTCGCATTGGGTCTGGAGAATGGTTTACGAGGACTATGTTGCTGGGAGGCCGCTGGGTCTGGTCCGGGGCGCCGTATAAGCAGTTGAAAGGATTACTGGAGAGGGCGTCCGGGGGAGGTGGCTGAGACAGAGATCTGTCGAAACGGGGGCGAGGGGTTCCGTGTTTTTAATTTCGGTCATTCTAAAGAGTGCTCCCAAGTTCCTCCGCTTGAGACCGTTGTAATTTCAAAGCCACACGGAGGGAACGAAGCTACCGGCGTCGAGCGTTGAAACACCTAGTTGGCATGTGGACATTCGGCGCGGTAAGTCTTCATCGTAGTTGGTATGAGACACAGAGGGAGCTGTGAAAGGTAATGTAACAAAAGCGCATAATGTGGTGCGGGCGTTGCTGGATCGTCATGGTGAGAGTACTGCTCGTGTTGAGCGAGTAATTCATTTGAGCGATGGGCTCCATCGTAGTGGCTACGGCGTTATTGTGTCGGGGGCGTCGCGGATTCCAGAGCAGGTGGTGGTTCTCATCCCGAGACGTGGACGGAGTGGCGAGGTTCAGAGTTCATGGGAACGAGAGATAGGAGTATTGCGTTCTCTTGAGCGATCCTGTCGTGATATCGACTTTCCCAAGATTATTGGGGTTGAGTGGGATGATGGGCTACCCATCCTTGTTGTCAGTTTCGTAGCGGGCCTCGCGTTTGGGCCGCACGGCGTGCTTCGTGATCCGGTACGGTACCTGGAGAGCGTGGCTCGGGTAGCGAGCGTGGTGCACCGATTGCCGATAGATGAGTTTAGAGCGGCTCTTTCGGGCCCAAACACCTACAGGGAATTCGCGATGTCTCTATTGTCCCGTTTCAAGATGCATAGTGATCCTGATATCGGGCGAGCTTTAGCGTGGTGTCTTGAGCGCATGCCCGGTGAGGAGCCTTCGGTAGTCGTGCATGGGGATCTTTTGGGGCAGAACATCCTACTCTCGAGCGATAATGAGTCGAGGCTTGCGGTAATCGATTGGAGTGAGTGTTGTCTGGGCGATCCCGCATACGAGTTCGCTGTGGTGACGCGAGGGGTTCGAAATCCTTGGAAAGTACCGGAAGGGCGAAAGCGGCTTTTGGCTTTGTACAAGAATTCGGGTGGTCTCTCGGTCTCAATTGAGCGAGTGC
>Ga0078894_10003110_pt1 | contig 12569 bp, 12 predicted proteins | sample LauGreSu1BDMLBSD_2_FD_67506 | JGI IMG/M metagenome (GOLD analysis project Ga0078894, IMG submission 67506) | Freshwater lake microbial communities from Lake Michigan, USA - Su13.BD.MLB.SD (version 4) (version 4) | ecosystem: Environmental > Aquatic > Freshwater > Lake | place: Lake Michigan...
GCACCGCATCGATCGGCCTCGTGAGGACGAGCACCGCGAGCGGGCCCAGCGTGAAGAGGGCGATGATGGGAAGGAGGCGCGCGGAGTTCGCGGCCGAATTCGCAGCCGAATTCGCAGCCGAGGTCGTGGCATCGGTGGCGGCCTGGGCCAGCAGGGCGGGAAGTGCCTGAATCATGCGATTGCTCCATCGCCCGAGGCGATGCGAAGGGGCTCTATAGTAGGATTTCCCGACGCCCCGCCATGCCCGAAGCCATTGAAACAGTCGCCGATGACACAGCCGCGCTCGAGCGGTCGCTGGCGTCGGACCCTCGCGGAGCCCCCACGCCGAAGGCACGCACGGTTCTCGGAGTCTGGTCGGAGCTCACCAAGGTCCGATTGAACGCCCTCGTGCTCGTGACGACCGCAGTCGGATTCGCGCTTGCAGAACTGGCAGAGATCGACTGGCTGCGGCTGGGATGGACCTGTGCCGGAACTGCACTCGCCGCGGCGAGCGCCTCGCTCTTCAACCAACTGTTCGAACGGCGGCGCGATGCGCTGATGCACCGCACGCGAGGGCGGCCGCTCCCCGCCCGGCAGGTGCACCCCGCCGCGGTGTTCACGGCAGCCCTCGCGACCGGATACGCGGGGGCGGCGGTGCTGGGGTTGATGGTGGGACTCGTGCCGGCGGCGCTGGCCGCCGTCAACATCCTGCTCTACGCGGCCCTGTATACGCCGCTCAAGCCGCATACCACCTTCAACACCCTCGTCGGCGCGGTGTGCGGCGCGCTCCCGCCCGTCATCGGCTGGACCGCGGTGACCGGGAGCATCGATCCCGGCGCGTGGCTTCTCGGCGGGCTCCTGTTCGTGTGGCAGATCCCTCACTTCCTTGCGCTGGCGTGGCTCTATCGCGAGGACTATGCGCGGGGTGGTCACGCGATGCTGCCCGTTCGCGACCACGACGGCGAGATCACGGCGCAGGCGATGATGCTCACGACCATTCCGCTGATACCGCTCGCACTGAGCGCGACCGCCCTCGGACTTGCCGGAATCTGGAGCGCGGGCGTTGGACTCGCCGCCGGCGCCTATTTCGCGTGGCGTTCGCACGGCTTCTACCGGCTTCGCGACGACCGCAGCGCGCGCCGCGTTTTTCTCGCGAGCATCTCCTATCTCCCGATCGTGCTCGCGGCCATGACGCTCGATCGCGGACCAAGCTCGATCCCCGCGCTCTTCCGCGGCCGGAGCGGGATGACCGTGGAATCGGCTCCGGAGGCGAACCGGCCATGAGCACGCCATCACCTGTCCTGCCGGATGGAAGTCCGACCCTCACCTTCCGCGGCGGCGGATGGGTGCTGCTCCTTGCTGGGGTGCTGGTGCTCGCCGTGATCGGATGGAGCCTTCTGGGCCCGATACTCGGCCGAAGGCCGATCGGCGACGGGCACAGCCTCGACAGCTACTCGTTCGATCTCTCGACCCTGCTCGTTCCGCGCGACTCGATCGTGCCGTCCGGCAATCCGCGCGGGTTTCTGCCGTCCCTCGACGACCCGCGCCACATCCGCGGATCGGAGATGGTGGTCTACAACGAGCAGAACCGTCCAAAGTATGTCGTGACCTCGGATCGGATCCTCGGCATCGTGGTGGATGGAAAGGCGCACGCATGGCCACTGTCGCTGCTCAATGTGCACGAGGTCGTCAATGACACCGTGGGCGGAGTGCCGGTCGCGGCGACCTATTCCCCGCTGTGCGACGCCGCCGTCGTGTTCGATCGCCGCGTCGGCGGAACCACGCGGCGCTTCGAGGTCAGCGGGCTCCTGGTCGACTCCAACCAGGTCTTCTACGACAAGGCTCCGGACGGGCAGCCCGCCGACTCGCATGTTCCCAGCCTGTTCCTCCAGCTCGAGCGCCGGGCGGTCGCCGGACCGCTCGCGGCCGCTGGGACGAGCCTCTCGGTGCTTCCTGGAGCGTGCATCACGACCTGGTCGGACTGGTTGGCGACGCATCCGGATACGACGGTGACGCTCCGCGATCCGCAGATGATCCGGCGGATGAAGGAGATCTCGTACTCGAGGTACTTCCTGTCTCCGAGGCTGGAGTTTCCGGCTGACCCGCTACCCACGGACACCGAACTGGCGGAGCGGAAGCTCCGCCTGAAGAGCCCGATGATCGCCTTCCGCAGCGCACAGGGCTGGCGCGCCATCTCCGTCGAGCGGCTCGCGGAGCTGGCCGACGCCGAGCGGACGGCGCGGTTTGAGTCCGATGGGGTGCGGTATGCGGCCTCTGTTCCGGCCGGCCCCGCCACGGCGCGGCTGACGCGCGAGGACGGAGCGTCCGTCGAGACGATTCCCTGCCTCTACTTCGCGCTCGAGGCTGTGCTCGGGCCCGCGCAGCATCCCGACGAGCGCATCCAGCTCGTCGCACCGTGAGCCGAGGCGCCGCGGCGCGCGGCAGCTGGCGATTTTTCGAAAATCTGCCCGAAAGCACGCCGGCGAGCGTGCAGACGACGCATGAAGTAGTGTCCACGCGGTCAACCGCCGGGACAGACGACCAACGGGTGAAGAGACGTCAGGGTGAAGATATCTCGATTGATTCGCGTCTTCGGGGCAACGAGATCAAGGATCAGATCGGCGCACGACGCCAGCTCGCAAGGGCTGGCGTTGTCGCTTTTGCACCGTGCGCTACAGGCTTCCGAACCAGAGCGTCGCGTAGAGCACCAGCCAGACCGCATCGAGGAAGTGCCAGTACATCGCGCAGTAGGCGATGCCGCGGTGGTCCTCCGGCGTGTATGAACATCGGGACGCGCGGAACGCCGTGATCGCCATGGGTGGCAGGCCGCCGAGCACATGCGCTGCGTGGAGCCCGGTCAGCACATAGAAGGTCCAGCCGTAGAGGTTGTCGCTGATGGACAGGTTCTGCTCGAACATCTGTCGCCACGCGAGGCCCTGCGCGACCAGGAATCCGACGGCGAGTGCAACGGTCGCCGCCATCATGCTCCCCTGCCGCGGATCGCCGCGCCGCGCCGCCGCGAGCGCCCGCTGCATGGTCAGGCTCGACACGACCAGCGCGGCGGTGCTGAGCAGAAGAAGCATGGGAGGTCTGGGTGCGTCGGGCGGCACGAACGCGTCGCCGTTGTCGATCCGCACCACGAGGTATCCGAGGATCGTCGAGACGAAGAGGACGCCGAGGACGACCAGGAAGAGCCACATGCCAAAAAGGCCCGCTTGGAAGCGGGCCTTCGGATCGTCGAACGGGGTGTCGGGCTGCTTCACGGCCGGGATCTTCGTCCTCGGGGCGGCAGGCGAGTCACTTCTTCGAGGTCACGGGCGCGAAAGGTGCGTTCGCATCGAGGTAGTTCTGCACGGCCTTCGGGTTGCCCTTGTTCTCGGTGTCCATGTACTGGCCGACATCCATCATGCAGAACACCATCATCAGCACGACGAAGAGCATCGAGCCGACGAGGACCATCAGATTGAACGGCCGGTCCCACCGGAGGTGCATGAAGAAGAGCGACACGAGCGTCGCCTTCACGACCGCGATGCCGATGGCGAGGTAGATGTTCGCCTCGCCGAGGTCGACATAGCGCGCGGCGACGGTGATGACCGTGAGCACGAGCAGCGCCGCGCCCGTCGCAAAGAGCGTCGAGTACGGCACGAGGTGGCCGACGAGCGGATGCGCCTCGCCGTGCGCGTGACCGTGTCCGTGATCGTGTGAGGAGTGGGCGTGGGAGGCCATGGTCGTTTCCTGAGAGGCGCGCCGGCGCGTCAGTGGATGAGGTAGAAGAGCGGGAAGAGGAAGATCCACACCAGATCGACGACGTGCCAGTAGAGGCCAACCAGGTCGACAGGCGTGTAGTAGTCGCTGCTGTAGCGACCGCGGAGCGATCCCACGAGCAGCCAGCCGATGACACCGACGCCGATGACGACATGGATGCCGTGCAGGCCGGTCATGATGTAGTAGATCGCGAAGAACCGGTGGGTGTTCGCGGGCATGTCCGGATCGAGGAGGTGCGGCCCCTCCGGATGCGCGGCGTGCACGGGCTTGTCGACCGCCTCGACCATCTCGGTCGTGGCGACGCCGTCCGGGCCCATCTTGGGCGCGGCAATGGCGGTCTTGTCGGCTGGAGGCGGCGATGCAAGCGAGACCGTCGAGGCGCCCGCCGAGGGATTCGGCGAGCTGATGGCCAGCACCGGATTCTCGACCGGCTTTGCCTCGACCTTGGCGGCTGCTGCGTCGGCCTCCGTGACCGGCTGGTAGAAGGCCTGTCCCCACTTCAGGTTCAGGTGGAACTTGTGCGTGTACTCGAAGTACTTGATCACGAGGAAGCCGATCGCGCCCGCGAGCGTGAGCGCGAGGCAGAGCGAGAGCAGGCCCTTCTTGTTGGTCTGGGCCGCGCGCACGCCGATCGCCATCGTGAGGCTCGACAGAATCAGCACGCAGGTGTTGATGCCGCCGAGGATGGTGTCGAGGTAGTTCGCCGCGTACGAGAAGACCTGCGGGTCCTTGAACCGCAGGATCGCGTACATCACGAAGAGGGCGCCGAAGAACAGCACTTCGGTGGCGAGGAACACCCACATCCCGAGCTTGCCGGACTCGAACTGCTGGTTCGGCGTGTCGAAGTGGTGGGCGAGGAAGGGATACTTGGCATGATCCCCATGACCATGGCTTCCGTGGCCGTGTGAATCAGCGTGAGATGCGGAGTGCGACACGATCAGTGGCCCTTTCCGGATTGCGCCGCGGCGACATGCGCCTCGACATCGACGACATAGCCCTGCTGCTTCTCGTCCCAGCTCACGGCGCTGAAGTCGTAGCAGTCGCCGACGCGCGGGGTGACGGAGAAGTTGTCATGCGGCGGCGGCGAGGTGCACTGCCACTCGAGGCTGGCGCCGCCCCACGGGTTCGCCGGCGCCTTCCGGCCCGCGAAGAGCGAGTGCAGGAGGTAGATCGCCGTGATCACGAAGCCAAGGCCCATGATGTACGAGCCGCCCGTCGAGATGTGGTGATAGATCTGGAACTCAGGCTTGTACATGTAGTACCGGCGCGGCATGCCCTGCGATCCCAGCATGAACTGGGTGAAGAAGGTCATGTTGAATCCGACGAACACCAGCGCGCAGCCGATCTTGCCCCAGGTCTCGTTGAACATGCGGCCGGTCATCTTCGGCCACCAGTGGTGCAGGCCGCCGATCATGGCGATCAGCGCGGAGCCCATCATCACATAGTGGAAGTGCGCCACGACGAAGTAGGTGTCGTGGAGGTGGATGTCGGTCGACAGCACGGCGAGCGGGATTCCCGTCAGTCCGCCGATGGTGAACAGGAAGATGAACGACAGGCCGTACCACATGGCCGTGTTCAGCGAGATCGAGCCCTTGTAGAGGGTCGCGAGCCAGTTGAACACCTTCACCGCCGAGGGGATCGCGACCGAGAAGGTGATCGCCGAGAAGAGCACGTTCATGAGCGGCGACTGGCCGCTGGTGAACATGTGGTGGCCCCACACGAGGAAGCTGAAGATCGCGATCGCGATCGAGCTGAACGCGATGAAGCGGAAGCCGAAGATGTGGCGGTGGCTGTGGACCGCGATGATCTCGCTGATGATGCCCATGCCGGGCAGGATCATGATGTAGACCGCGGGGTGCGAGTAGAACCAGAAGAAGTGCTGGAAGAGCACCGGATCGCCGCCCATCACCGGGTCGAAGATGCCGATGTTGAAGGCGCGCTCGACGACGAGGAGTGCGACGGTGATTCCGAGGACCGGCGTCGCCAGGATCTGGATCAGCGCGGTCGCGTAGAGCGCCCAGAGGAAGAGCGGCATCCGGAACCAGGTCATGCCCGGCGGACGGAGCTTGTGGATCGTGACGACGAAGTTGACGCCCGTGAAGATCGACGAGAAGCCGAGGATGAAGACGCCCACCAGCACCGGGATGGTGCCGCCAGTCGAGAACTGCGAGGAGTACGGGGTGTAGAAGGTCCAGCCCGTATCGAATCCGCCGGCGATCAGCGAGTAGACCGCGCAGATGGCGCCCATGATCCAGAGGTAGAAGCTGAAGAGGTTCAGCCGGGGGAACGCGACATCCTTCGCGCCGAGCATGATCGGCAGCACGAAGTTCCCGAGGGCCGCGGGAATCGACGGGATGATCACGAGGAAGACCATGATCGCGCCGTGCAGCGTGAAGGCCTTGTTGTACTGGTCGAAGGTCATCCACTCGACCTCGCCGGGGAACAGCAGCTTCGTCCGCACGAGCAGCGCCATCACGCCGCCCACGAAGAACGAGACCAGCACGGCGACGAGGTACATCACGCCGATGCGCTTGTGGTCGAGCGTGAAGATCCAGGAGAGGATCCCGCGCCGGAAGGTGAGGTAGTTCCCCGGGACTTCGTCGTGGATGGGTCGGGTGTCGAGGGTCGTCATGGCGTCGCTCGCTTGTCTCGTGGTTCAGTCGTCTGCGTCACTTCTTGCCGACGAAGTTGCCCTTGGCGTCGAACTCGTCGAGGTGCTTCATCATGTCGATGAGCGCCTGGATGGCCTTGTCGCTGAGCTGTCCGCGGAAGGTCGGCATCGCCGGGCCGTAGCCATCGACGATGTGCTCGTTGGGGTTGAGGATCGATGCGCGGAGATAGCCTTCGGGCGTCTCGTACTGCTTGCCGGCGCCGACGAGCTCGCTGACCGACTTTCCGCTCACCTTGTGGGCGGAGGCCGCCTTGCTGGTGCGCTCCCAGATGTTGCCCGAGCCGTCGTAGTTGCCCCAGGACGGTCCGGTTCCAGGCTTGCCGTCGAGGGTGTGGCAGCCCGCGCAGCGCGCGAAGAGCTTCGGGCCCGCCTTCGAGTAGAGCTCCTCCGGCGCGATCTTGTCGAGCCAGCGGCCCTGCTCCACCACCCAGCTGTCGAAGTCGGCCTCGGCGAGCACGAACACCTTGCGGTTCATGTTCGAGTGGCCCGTTCCGCAGAACTCGGTGCAGAACAGGTCATGGAAGTCCTCGCCCTGCGTGGGGTGGTCGGCCTGGAACCACATCGTGGTGTACCGGCCTGGCACGACATCCTGCTTCACGCGGAAGTCGCGGATGTAGAGCGAGTGGAGGACATCCTCGCTGCGCATGACGAGCTTGACGGGCTTTCCGGCGGGAACATAGAGGTCCTCGCTGGTGGCGCCGTTGGGGTACTTGAACACCCAGCCGTAGCGCAGTGCCGTCACATCGATCTGGTAGGCGTTCGCGGGCACGGTCTTCATGCTCACGAAGCCGCGGAACCCGATGAAGAAGATGAACACCACGAGGATCGTCGGGATGATCGTCCAGCCGAGCTCGAGCAGCGTGTTGTGGTTCGGCCCGCGCGCGTACACCTCGCGCCCCTTCTGGCGGTACTTCCAGACGAACACGACCATGAGGCCGATGACGAGGAAGAAGAAGAAGTAGTTGATGTAGTTGATGAAGTTGAAGACCCAGTCGTTCTGCTCGGCGAAGGTCGAAGCGCCTTCGGGAAGCCAGAAGGTCTTCGGCGTCGGCCCTTCGGCCGCGGTGCTCGACTGCATCAGGAGGGTGGTCATGAGGTTCGTCACGGTCAATCGCCTCTTCAATTCGCGGTGGCGGCGGAAACCGCCGTCGCGCTCTGCTTCTTCTTCCTGACTTCGGCCGTCCAGAAGGCGCCGAGACCCGCCGCGAGGGCGAGCACGGTCACCAGGCCGCCGACCGACATGACGCGGCGCGCCTGCAGCACATAGCCGCGCGCGTTCGCGTCGTAGATGTGGCACCAGAGGATGAACTTCTCCAGCGTCGAGCCGATGCGGCCCTCGGAGGCCTCGATGAGGCCCATGCGGAGGTCGGACGGCTCGAACTTCGTTCCGTAGAGGTACCGGCTGATGCGGCCGTCAGGCGTGCAGAGCACGATCACGGCCGCGTGCGCGTAGTCGCCGTTCTCCTGCCGGCGGAACTGGAAGCCGACCGCGTCCGCGACGCGCTTCGACATCAGCTCGCTGCCGGTGAGGAAGTGGACTCCGAGGCCTGCGCCGGGGCGCTCGTACTCGGCGAGGTAGCTCTCCTTCTTCGCGCGCGCCAGCGCGGCGGTCTCGGTGGGATCGACCGAGACAGAGACGATCTCGAACTCCTTGCCGGGGATCCAGTCGATGCCCTTCAGGCCGTCGAAGGCGCCGTTGAGCACGAGGTTGCACAGCATCGGGCACTTGTTGTAGCCGAGCTGGAGTAGCACCGGCCTGTCGCCCTTGAAGTAGTCGCGGAGCTCGACCGGATCGCCGCCGTCGCTCGTGAAGCGGGCGTCGAGCGGCAGCGGCTCGTTGAGATGCTCGATGACATCGATTCCCTTGAGCTCCTCGGGGACGCCGAGGTTGAGCTGCGCGCACGCGGTCCCTGCGAGCGAAAGCGTCGCGGCGAGCGCGGCGATCGTGTTCAGGAGGTTGTGTGCGGTTGCACGCATGTTCCGGGGAAGCACCGAAGTTGTAGGTCACTTGCCGCGCTGGGCAACGATCTCCATCGCGCGTTCGATCGGAATTCGCACTCGCTCCACCTTCTTCTCGTCGACTTCCTCGGTGTAGGTCCCGTATGACGCGAGGAGCTCCTTCTGCTGCGAACGCAGACCGGTCGAGAGCGCGGGGCGCTCGTCGATGATGCGCTCCTCCTCGAAGTTGCGCTCGACGCCGAAGTACAGCACCGAGACGGCGAGGCAGAAGGCGACGAAGAAGATGATGCCGACGAACGAGTAGAACCAGGTCGAGCCCATCTCGGGATCGTCGATCTGCTGCGTGGCGGGTGCTTCGGAAGACATCGTGGTTTCCTCTCGTCGGGGATCACATGTTCTCGAACCGGAGGCTCTCGCCGAGGCGCGGGTCCTTGACTGGGACGAGCGCGGCCTTCGAGAGCGTTCCGATGGTGCCCGCAGCGACGGCGCCGATGACGCCGAAGACGAGCAGGAAGTTGACGGGGTTGGCGAAGTGCGTCGGGGTGTCGGCGTACTTCGCGGAGAGCTCGGAGTACTTCTGGAAGCTGCCGAGGTCGTGCGGGATCTCGGGCATCACGAGCCAGTACAGGTCGACATAGTGGAAGCACAGCATCCACACGGCGCCCAGCGCGAGCGTGAGCGGGGCCCGCTTCATCCACTTCGAGATCAGGCCCACGAAGGGGAAGACGAAGTGGCCGAAGAGGAGCGCCCAGCTGAGGTTCGCCCAGCCGCCCACCTGCCGCGCGAGGAACCAGCCGGTCTCCTCGGGAACATTGGCGTACCAGATCAGCATGTACTGGCTGAAGCCGATGTAGGCCCAGAAGACGATGCCGAAGGCCCACATCAGCTTGCCCATGTCCTGCAGGTGCTCGCGGGTGACGACGCCCTTGAGCGCGCCGAGCGCCTGGAGCCGCAGCGTGACGAGGATCATCCCGGCGAATCCGCCGAGCGCGCAGCCGCAGAAGAAGTAGACGCCGAACATCGTCGAGAACCACGCCGGCGAGAGCGACATGATCCAGTCGAAGGCGGCGAAGGTGGTCGACAGGCCGAAGAGGATCGCGGCCGGACCGGACCACTTCTGCATGCGGGCGCTGTACGCGCGGTCGCCGCTCGCGTCCTGCGCGACGCTGTTCCGCAGGAAGAAGGTCGCGAGGCCCGCCCAGATGGCGAAGTATGCGACGGCGCGGATCCAGAAGAAGGCCGGGTTGAGGAACGCCTCCTTCGCGTGGACGATGTGCCACTCGGCCTCGTTGTTGGCCTTGAGCGTGTCCATGTCGGCCCAGATCCAGAGGACATTCGCCTTGCCCATGAACCAGAGCACGGCGAAGGGCGCGAAGAGGATCCAGTACCAGCGCAGGTTCGAGGCGAGCGCCTCGGCCGGCCGACGCACGGCGACGGACCAGCCGGCGCGCGTGAGGTGCTGGATGAAGACGAAGAACAGGCCGCCGAGGCACATCGTGAGGCCGAAGAGGAACGCGATCAGGTACGCGCGCCAGAAGTGGTGCGCGTCGGTGCCGAAGGCGCCGGTGGCTCCGATCGCAGCGCCGCCGCCGAGACCGAGCACGGAGAGCCCGAGCGCGATCTTGCGGAAGTTCAGGGCGACCGCAGGCAGCGAGATGTTCCCGGCGCCGAGGTCAGCGTGGGTGGAGGCATGCGCCATCACTTCACCTCCTTCTTGAGGTTGTCGCGGATCTCCGGCGGGACATCCTGCACCGAGGCGTTCTGCGAGAGCTGCAGCGCCTTGACATAGGCGGCGATCGCCCAGCGGTCCTCGACATCGATCTGCGTGCCGTAGCCAGCCATGTTGCGGATGCCGTTGCCGACGATGCTGAAGAGCATGCCGAGCTGGTGCTCGCGCACGACCGGGTCGTGGAGGCTCTTCGCCTGCACCCAGCTCGTGCCGTTCGCAGGGCCTTCGCTCGAGCTCATGAGCTCCATGGCGCGCTTGTTCACGGCGCCGTCGCCGAAACCGGCGTAGCCGTGGCACACGCTGCAGTAGATGTTGTAGCGCTGCTGGCCGCGGTCGAGGAGCTCCTTCGACATGGTCATGCCGGCCGGCAGCGTGTCGGCCCACTTGCCGTCCACGACGCCGTCGAAGCGGTGCGTGTCGAGCCGGGTCTCGCCGCGGGCGACCGTTCCGAGCACGGCCGGCCGCTGCGACCGGCCGTCCGCGAAGAGCGGATTCTCAGCCTGCGTCTTGAACTTCGGCTGGAAGTCCATGTCGAAGAAGATGTGGACCGCGCGATTGGGGTCCGGGGTCGCGCGGACGCGCGCGATGACGAACGGCGGCACCGCGAGCGCAAGCGCCGCGAGCACACCCGAGAAGACCATCCAGCGTGGGGGCGTGGGAATCATGGATCAGTCCTCCACCGCCTCGACGGCGACAGGGTCGAGAGACCGGAGGAACTCCTCCGTCTTCTTGGGCAGGAACTTCGGATCGCGCGCCTCGATCGAGATGAAGAAGCGGTCGTTCGACGCGCGGCGGAAGCGGTTCGACTTGAACAGCGGGTGGTAGAGCAGCGGCAGGCCGTTGAAGAGGAACATCAGCTTCACGGTCGCGAGCGCCGAGAAGAGGATGGTCAGCTCGAACATCACGGGGATGAACGCCGGAAGGCTCATCGCGGGCTTGCCCGAGATGAGGAACGGGTAGCCGGTCACCCAGACGCCCGCCCAGATGTGCAGGTCCCACGAGTTGGTGAACGCCTGCAGCAGGAACGCGACGAGCGTTCCCGTCGCTCCGGCGAAGAACACGAAGATCGGCAGCCAGGTGCGCTGGATGCCCATCGCGCCGTCGAGGCCGTGCACGGGGAACGGCGTGTGGCAGTCCCACCACTTGTAGCCCGCGTCGCGGACCTTCTCCGCGGCGGCCATGAGGTCGCCCGGCGTCTCGAACTCGGCGATGTAGCCGAAGAGCCTGGCCGGATTCGCGGGCTGTCCGGCCTTGGTGTCAGAGGGGTTGGTGACGATCGTCGCCATGTTGGTCAACCTTGGTGATGCGGATCAGTGGTGGTCGTGTGCGTGGCTTCCGTGCGCGTGCCCGTGCTTGCCCGCGCCGGCGCCATGCGGGTCGGCCTGCGGCATGACGGCCTTCACCTCCGCCATCGCGATCATCGGGAGGTAGCGGCAGAAGAGGAGGAAGAGCGTGAAGAAGAGGCCGAAGGCGCCGACCATGGTGCCGATGTCGACCCAGGTCGGGGTGAAGAGGTCCCACGAGCTCGGCAGGAAGTCGTTGGCGAGGCTGGTGACGATGATCACGAAGCGCTCGAACCACATGCCGACATTCACGAAGAGCGACAGCACGAACATGATGGGGATGCTGGTGCGGATCTTCTTGAACCAGAAGAGCTGCGGCGTGATCACATTGCAGCTGACCATGATCCAGTAGGCCCACCAGTACTGGCCGAAGGCGCGGTTGATGAACGCGAACTTCTCGTACATCGCGCCCGAGTACCAGGCGATGAAGAACTCCATCGAGTACGCGTAGCCGACCATGCAACCGGTCACCAGGATGACCTTGTTCATGTTGTCGAGGTGGCGGAGCGTGATGAGGTCCTTGAGGCCGAAGAGCTCGCGCGCCGGGACGGCGAGCGTGACCACCATGGCGAAGCCGGAGAAGATCGCGCCCGCGACGAAGTACGGCGGGAAGATCGTGGTGTGCCAGCCGGGGAGCTGCGAGGTCGCGAAGTCGAACGACACGACCGAGTGCACCGAGAGAACGAGCGGCGTCGAGAGCGCCGCGAGCAGCAGGTACGCGCGCTCGTAGCGGTGCCAGTGGCGGTTCGAGCCGCGCCAGCCGAGCGCGAAGATGCCGTACGCCATCTGCTGCAGGCGGCCCTTCGCGCGGTCGCGCAGGGTCGCGAGGTCAGGCACCATGCCCGTGTACCAGAAGAGGAGCGAGACGGTGAAGTAGGTCGACACCGCGAACACGTCCCAGAGGAGCGGCGAGCGGAACTGCGGCCACATCTCCATCTGGTTCGGGATCGGGAACAGCCAGTACGCGAACCACACGCGGCCGACATGGATGCCGGGGAAGGTTCCCGCGCAGATGACGGCGAAGATCGTCATCGCCTCGGCGAAGCGGTTGATGCCCGTGCGCCACTTCTGGCGGAACAGGAAGAGGATCGCGCTGATGAGCGTGCCGGCGTGGCCGATGCCG
>Ga0078894_10003111_pt1 | contig 12567 bp, 11 predicted proteins | sample LauGreSu1BDMLBSD_2_FD_67506 | JGI IMG/M metagenome (GOLD analysis project Ga0078894, IMG submission 67506) | Freshwater lake microbial communities from Lake Michigan, USA - Su13.BD.MLB.SD (version 4) (version 4) | ecosystem: Environmental > Aquatic > Freshwater > Lake | place: Lake Michigan...
GGGGACTCCTGGACTACCGGGACAGGATGGGGACAGGGACGGGGACAGGAACAGAACTCGAAACTCTCCTCACCGCTGCGTCGCCGCAAGTGGACATCGGCAGAAACAGCGCCCTTCACCTCTCGCTCCGGCAGCAGTCTGCCACTGACCTGCCTTGATTGCAAGCCGAGCGCTGCATTCTTTCTGCGAGTCGCACAATTGCATATTTCCGAATTCACGCCTGGCAGAAGTCCGGCGACACGCGGGAAAAGCCACAAAGCCCCGTGGTTTCACGGGGCTCTGGGCTAGTCTTGGGAGAGGACGCACGCTCGTCCGAAGCGCGCCTCAAGTCAATCTGAGTCAGCGGCGACGACGACCAGCGAGGCCCGCGAGGCCGAGGAGCGCGATGGCACCCGGCGCAGGAACCACGGCGAAGGTCATGTTGTCGAAGGTCGCGTACACATCGTTCGTGCCGCCCGGGAGGGGCTGCGCGGAGATGGTGATCGCGGTGATCGCGGCGCCGGTCGAGTAGAAGCCGACGAACGCGGTGGCCGAGTCGATGAAGCCGATGTAGCTGGTGCCGTCCTGCAGCGAGAGCTGGACGATGCTCGGCACGACCTGGAAGTTGATGTCGGTGCCGTAGATGTTGCCCGACACGCCCTGGACGGCCGCGCCGGTGAAGCTGATGGTCATCGGGGCCGGAGCGTTGGTCGAGAGCGCCTGGCTCGAGCCGACCGCGCCCACGAACAGGCCGCCGGTCGCGTTCGCAGACCAGTTCACGCCGCCCTGCGTTCCCGTGAGCGGGCTGGCGTAGAAGCCGCTGTAGGCCTCAAAGTTCTCGGTGAACTGCGCGGCATCGTTGCCGGTCGCGTAGGTGTCCCACACGAACTCATTCGTGAAGACGATGACGGCCGCCGACGAGGTCGAGGCGACCGCAGAGACGGCAACGAGGGAAGAAAGGACGATGTTCTTCAAGGGACTCTCCAAGACAGGGACGCTGGAACAGGACAGTGGGACTTCCCGCTTCCAAGGGATGGAGGCGGGACAAAACCGAAGACGCACTGCACGCTTCGGGGGACTGCGAACGGACAGCGATGGCGGCCATCGCACTTTTCCAACTTCGATTGATCCTGTTGGGCTCCGGGAAGGGACTCCCGAAACGACAAGCAGGGACAGGCCGACCAAAAGTGGTCGCCCTTGAACCCTGCTCTCCGACTGTCAGACTGTCGCGCGTTCCACCCGATGCAAGCCCGGCCCGACGCTTTTTTGACCTTCATCTATTCCATAAAATCGGCACGCCTGAAACGCAGACGCGCAAAACGCTCGTAAACTACCAATCAGCTTGGACTTGCGCCGCAGCCGCCAGGCGCTGCTGATACACCTCGAAGTCGACCTCCTCGCCACCGAATTGCAGCATGTGGTCGTTCGCTTCCTGGCTGTCGAGGAGTTCAAACCCGCCCGCCCGCAGCCGCCGATCCAGCTCGAGGAGACAGATCTTCGAAGCATTGGCTCCGCCGACCTCGCGCCGCGTGAACATGCTCTCGCCAAAGAACGCGCCCCCGATGGCGACGCCGTAGAGCCCTCCCACAAGCACGCCGCCGAGCCATGCCTCAACCGAGTGCGCGAACCCGGCGCGATGCAGCTCGGTGTACACATCCACCATCCGCGGCAGGATCCACGAGCGGTTCTCCGCGGTCCGGTCGCTGGCGCAGAACTCCATCACGCGCCGGAACTCGGAGTCGAACCGAATCTCGAACGGGCGCTTGCGGTCAAGCCGCGCGAGCGACCGCGGCACATGCAGGCCGCCGATCGGGAGAAGGAACCGCGGATCGCTCGCGATCCAGTGGATGGTCCCGTCCTCCTCGCCCATCGGGAAAAAGCCGCTCAGATAGGCCGCGAGGACGGCCTCCGAATCGAAGCGGTGCGCGATGCCCACGTGGTAGTACACGGCGGATGCTCACTTCGCCCGGGAGATGACGCGCACCTGCGCGAACTGGCGGTGCCCTTCGGGGCCGGAGTGGAAGCCGTAGCCCGACTCCTTGACGCCGACCCATGGGCAGCCGTCCGCACCTCCGCAGCCCTGGTTGACGCCGACCATGCCGGCCTCGATGCGCTCGGCCACCGACGACGCACGGGCGACATCGCGCCCGAACACCGCGGCGCCAAGCCCGAAGGGCGTGTCGTTCGCGAGCCGCACCGCCTGGTCGACCGAGTCGAACGCCTGCACGCACGCGACCGGGCCGAAGGTCTCCTCCCGCATGATCTCCATGGCGTGGGTGCAGTCGGCGAGGATCGTCGGCGCGACGAAGTTGCCCTCGCGCGGCTCACCGCCTGCGACGAGCGTCGCGCCGCGCCCGACGGCGTCGTCGATCTGCGCGAGCACCTTCGACTTCTGCCGTGCATTCACCATCGGCCCGACCCCGACGCCCTCGGCCCGCGGGTCGCCCTGGCGCAGCGCAAGCGTCTTTTCCCGCATTTTCCGCAGGAATTCATCCCGCACCGACGACGCGACATAGATCCGCTCGGTGCTCACGCACACCTGCCCTGCGTTCCGGAAGCTGTTCCGCACCGCGAAGGCCGCGGCCGCGTCGAGATCCGCGTCGTCGAGGACGACCAGAGGATCCTTGCCCCCGAGCTCGAGGATGACCCGCTTGAGTCCCGGACCGGCGTCGCCGAGGATGCGCTTGCCCGTCTCGCGCGAGCCCGTGAAGACGATGAGGTTCACATCCGCCAGCACGAGCGCCCTGCCCTGCGCGCCGTCGCCGAAGACGGGCGTGAGCACATCGGCCGGAAGGAACTCGTTGAGGATGCGCGCGTACTCGCAGGCGACGAGCGGCGTCTCCTCGCTCGGCTTCAGCAGCACCGTGTTGCCGGCGACGAGCGCCGGGAGCACCGACTGGTGCGGCATCAGGATCGGGAAGTTCCACGGCGTGATCGCGGCGCAGACGCCGAGCGGCGCGAACCGCAGGACGCTGGTGACGCGCTTGTCCTCGCGCTCGAAGTCCGCGAGCGCCGCTGCGATCTCGTCGAGCTCGCCAGCGAACGAATCGGCGCAGTAGTTCGCCTCGCCCACCGCCTCCGGAAGCGGCTTTCCCATCTCGCGGGACGCGAGCTCGCCGAGCCTCCGAGCCTCCTGCTTGAGCCTCGCGGCGGCAGGCCGGAGCACCTCGGCGCGCTGGGCGTGGGTGAGCGCCCCCCAGCCGCGCTGGGCCTGGCGGGCCGCGAAGACGAGCCGGGGAATGGCGTCGGTCGCCGTCACCGGCACCGTCCCGACGGTCTCGCCGGTGGCGGGATCGATGGAGGCGAGTCGTTCCGGCGTCATCGCGGCGCTGCTCATCCCGCCACACTAGCAGGGAGCAGATCGAACCCGAGGCCCGAGAACGCGTCGGCGCGACACTGGCGAAGGTCCCCAGCCCGGAAAGGACACGCTCGCGCGCTTGAACCCACCCACGGCTTCGGCTACCTTCCGCGACCCTCCACAGATGGGCCGTCGAGGACTGACGCACGCGCGCAGGCCTCGCATGGAGCACCAATGCGGCCTCGCCGGTGCCCCAGCCTCGGAGGATTGGCCGCGGACAGGCTTCGCGCAGCGCACGCTGCAGGAACCTCCCGCGGGCGCCCGCCACGGTGGCGTGCGTCGACGAGAGTTCCGCGCCCCGCGCACAGTCCGTGCCGGCCGCGCAAGTTCGCGAAGTGTCCGCGCCGAAGTCAGCCGATATCACGATCGATAGCGGTCGACGCACGAGGTCGTCCTGTCCCACAGCCGTTCGTTTGGCCCGTGGTGTAATGGTAGCACAAGTGGTTTTGGTCCATTTAGTCTTGGTTCGAATCCAAGCGGGCCAGTTCCGACCTCGCGCATCCTGACGACCGTCGCGGCGCCTCTGCTCCAAGAGCCGGTGCCGAGATGACCACCCAGCAGAACAACCAGAACCGCGGTCTCGTCGCGGTGATCCTCGCCGCAGGCAAGGGCACGCGCATGCAGTCGGACCTGCCCAAGGTCATGCACCATGCGGTGGGCCGGCCGATGGTGCACTGGGTCGTCGACGCCGCCCGCGCCGCGGGCGCGACGCGCATCGTGCTCGTGATCGGCCATGGCGCGGACCTCGTGCGCGAGTCGTTCCGCGGCGAGCCCGATGTCGAGTTCGCGCTCCAGATGCAGCAGCTCGGCACCGGGCACGCCGTGACGATGGCGAAGCCGAACCTCGAGCGCGACGCGGCCTCGACCGATGCCTTCGTCCTGTGCGGCGACGGTCCGCTGATCCGGGCCGAGACCCTGCGGACGCTGCTCGCGCTGCACCGCCGCGAGCACGCCGCGGCGACGCTCGCGACCAGCGTCATCGCCGATCCGAAGGGCTACGGCCGCATCGTCCGCGACGCGTCGGGAAAGCTCGCGCGCATCGTCGAGCAGAAGGACGCGACGGAGGCCGAGCGCGCGATCCGCGAGATCAACCCCAGCTACTACTGCTTCCGCACCGACGAGCTCTTCGGCGCCCTTTCGCGCGTCGGCAACAGGAACGCCAGCGGCGAGTACTACATCACCGATGTCTTCGAGATCCTCCGCAAGGACGGCCGCACCGTCGCCGCGGTCGACGCCGTGCCGCCGGAGGATGTCCTTTCGGTGAACGATCCGGCCCAGCTCGCGGAGGTCGACTCGATCCTCCGTGCGCGCCATGCCGCAGGAGCCGCGCGATGAGCTCGGGCGACCGGAACCACCTCAAGATCTTCTCGGGCACGAGCTCGCGCGAGCTCACGCAGGGCATCTGCGCGCATCTCGACCTGCCGATCGGCCTCGGCACGACCACGCGCTTCCCCGATGGCGAGACCATGGTCAAGGTCGACGAGGATGTGCGCGGCCGCGATGTCTATGTCGTCCTCTCGACCTGCGAGCCGGTCAACGACAACCTGATGGAGCTGCTCGTCTTCATCGACTGCCTGAAGCGCGCGAGCGCGAAGCGCATCACCGCCGTGATGCCCTACTACGGCTACGCGCGGCAGGACCGCAAGGACGAGGGCCGCGTGCCGATCACCGCGAAGCTCGTCGCGAACCTCATCGTCGCCGCGGGCGTCGACCGCGTGCTCTGCATGGACCTCCACGCGGCGCAGATCCAGGGCTTCTTCGACATCCCCGTCGACCATGTCAGCGCCTCGCCCGTGCTCGCCGACCACTTCCTCAAGATCCGCAGCGAGCTCGGCGACATCGTCGTCGTCTCGCCGGATGTCGGGAATGTGAAGGTCGCGAACATGTTCGCGAATGTCCTTCAGTGCGACCTCGCGATCATCGACAAGCGCCGCCAGTCGGGCTCCAAGGTCGTCGTCAAGAACCTCATCGGCGATGTCGAGGGCCGCACGGTCCTCATGTTCGACGACATGATCTCCACCGCCGGCACGGTCTGCGAGGCTGCGAAGCTCGTCGTCGAGCGCGGCGCGAAGGATGTCATCGCAGCGTGCACCCACCCGGTCCTCGTCGGCCTCGCGATGCAGCGGCTCATGGAGAGCCCGATCTCGAAGGTCGTCGTCGCCGACACGATCCCCTGCGGAACCCGGACGAAGCCGCTCGAGCCGAAGCTCGAGGTCCTCACCGTCGCGCCCCTTCTCGGCGAGGCGATCCACCGGATCCACCACGACCAGTCCATCTCCGCGCTCTTCCGGCACGCCGGCGGCGCGAAGCGCTAGGTGCTCCGCGCGCGGAGTCCCCGCGGCGAGCGCATTCCACAAGTCCTGTTTCACACCTTTTCAGATTCGGAGTACACGACATGGCAAAGGAAGTCCCCACCATCCAGGCCGCGCCGCGCGACAAGACCGGCAGCCGCTACTCGAAGCGCCTCCGTGCGGCCGGCCGCCTGCCCGCCGTCATCTACGGCCACGGCAGCGATCCGCTCGCCGTCCATGTGGACGAGAAGCTCACGATCTCCGCCCTCCGCAAGGGCCTGCATGTGATCAACCTCGACATCGACGGCAAGGGCGCCGAGACCTGCCTCGTGAAGGACCTCCAGTTCGGGTTCCTCGGCGACGATGTCATCCACATGGACCTCGCGCGCGTGAACCTCGACGAGGTCGTCGAGGTGGCCGTGAGCCTCGAGTTCTTCGGCAGCCCCGAGGCCGCCAAGAAGTCCGGCACCGTCGTCGTGCATGAGCTCGCCGACATCAAGATCAGCTGCAAGGTGCGCGACATCCCCGAGCACATCCGCGTCGACATGACCACGATGACCGGCGAGACCTTCACCTGCGGCGACCTGAAGCTCGCCGGCGGCGTGAAGCTCGCCACCGATCCGCACGCCGTGATCGTTCGCGTCCAGACCGTCAAGGAAGAGGCGACCGGCGAGGCCGCCGCTCCGGCCGCAGCCGCTGCAGCCACCCCGGCCGCCGGCGCCGCCGCTCCTGCCGCCGCGGCACCGGCTGCGGAGAAGAAGGACGCCAAGAAGTAAGCCAACCGGAGAATCGCGCGGATTCCGAGAGGAACGCCCCCAGAGAGATCACCATGAAGCTCGTCGTCGGACTCGGCAACCCAGGCATCGAATATCAGCGGACCCGCCACAATGTGGGTTTCGACTGCGTCGATCGCCTGGCGCGCCGAGTCTGCGAGGCCTCGCAGACGCCGCGCGCGCGCTTCCAGGCGCTCGCCGTCGAGGGCGAGTCCTCGGGCGAGAAGGTCCTCCTTCTCAAGCCGATGACCTATATGAACCTCTCCGGGTCCTCCGTGGTCGAGGCGTTGCGCTTCTACAAGCTCGACGCCATGCGCGATCTCCTGGTGCTCGTCGACGACATCGCCCTTCCCTGCGGCTCCATCCGGATCCGCAGCGAGGGAAGCGCCGGCGGACACAATGGCCTTGCCGACATCGAGGCCCGACTCGGGACGCACAAGTACGCCCGCTGCCGCATCGGCATCGACGCGCCCGGACGCATCCCGCAGAAGGACTATGTGCTCGGCAGGTTCCGCGACGACCAGCAGCCGCTCGTGGACGAGGCGATCGACCTCGCCTGCCAGGCGGCGGAGTGCTGGATCGGCCGCGGCGTCACCGAGGCCATGAACCGTTTCAACCGCCGCGCGGGCGACGACCCGGCGGCGAAAGCCCCGAAGAAGTCAGACAGCGAGAGCGCCAGAGAACAGCAGGGCCCGGGCCCCGCGCCCAGCCAGAACAACTGACGCAACCGAAACCCATCACGCTGCACACATTTCGCAGCAGAAGAAGATTGGACCCAACCATGGCAGAAACCCGCATCAACGCCTACGAAGGCATGTTCCTCTTCCCGCAGACGGTCGCGGCTGACCTCCAGGGCGCCGCCGACCACATCCTCGAGATCCTCTCCAAGGGTGGCGCGGAGGTCATCAGCCTCTGCAAGTGGGACGAGCGTCGCCTGGCCTACGACATCAAGGGCAACAAGCGCGGCGTCTACTTCCTCACCTACTTCAAGTGCGACGCGACCAAGCTCGCGGCGATCGAGCGCGACGCGCGTCTCAGCGAGAAGCTCCTCCGCTCGATGCTCGTGCGCGCCGACCATGTCACCCCCGAGCAGATGGCCGCGATGGAAGGCCGCCAGCGGCTCGCGGACGAGATCGCGCTCCGCAAGATGCAGCCCGCCGCGGCCGAGGCCGCGTCGGAGCAGGCCGAGACCGTCGACGCCGAGTGATCGGCTTCGATCGTGCTCGCACCCGAACTCCTCCCGCGAGGACCGGACCTGCGTGAAACAACAGCCCGCCCGCGACCCAGTCGCGGGCGGGCTTGTTTCTGCCTGATGTGTCTTCGCGGAGCCGCCCGGCTTCGATCAGAACGGAATCTCTTCTTCCTGGATGCCCGAGTGCCCGCCACGGCCCGCGCCCGACGACCGCGACGGCGCGTAGCCGCCGTCGTCACCACCGCCGCCGCCACCGCCACCGGCACCGCCACGACCCTCGACGAACTGGAAGTCCTCGATCACGACGCGCATCTTCGAGCGCTTCTGACCATCCTTGTCCTCCCAGCTGTCCAGCTTGAGCCGACCCTCGATGAAGATGGGCTTGCCCTTCGAGAAGTACCTGCCGATCACCTCGGCGCGAGGACCCCAGCACTCGCAGTCGACGAAGGTGACCTCCTCCTTCTCGGTGCCGTCCTTCAGCTTGAACTTGCGGTTGACGGCGATTCCGATCTCGGCGACGGGCTGTCCGCCGGCGACGCTCTTCAGCTGAACATCGCGGGTGAGGTTGCCCATGAGGATGACCTTGTTGTAGCTCGGCATCTTTCTTTCCTTTCTGGCGCGGCGTCGGCCGCGGGTGTGCGCGCGGGGCGTTCGCGCGCCGCGCTGTCTTCTCGTTCCCATGATTGTGGACGGATGATTGTGGACGGATGATTGTGGACCCGTTCGCTGCGACGAACGCTTCCACATCGCCGCGAAGCGATGTTCGGATTCTATCAGGGTACGGTCGAGCCGGACCGGCTGACGCAGTTTTTCGCCCAAGATTCTCGGCCGCCGGGAGGTCGCACCCAACCCCTTTCTTTTCCAAGGAGTTTCATCCATACTGCGCGGCTCGCCACTCGTTGGGCGTCCTCGGCCGCGTCGGCCGCCGGCGTCCTAACTCGCGGGGCCCAACGCCCCAGGACAGCGAACCATGGCCCGACCCGTTGAACTTCTGCTCACCCGCACCGTCGAGAACCTCGGCATCGTCGGCGACATCGTCAAGGTGCGCGCCGGCTACGCCCGCAACTACCTTCTTCCGCACGCGCTCGCCGAGCATCCCACCGACTCGAAGATCGAGGCGCTGAAGGAAGCCCGCGCCAAGGCCCTCGCCGAGATCGCCGCGCAGCGCCAGCTCCGCGAGGAGACGATCGCCAAGCTCAGCGGCATCGGCATCAAGCTCGTCCGCAGCTGCAACGACCAGGGCGTGCTCTACGGCTCGATCACACAGCGCGACATCGCCGATGCGCTCGTCGCCGCGGGCTACGCGGTCGACATGCGCGCCGTGCGCCTCGCCGCGCCGTTCCGCCGCATCGGCTCGTACACCTGCACGATTCAGTTCGACCGCGACCTCAAGGCCGACATCACGATCGATGTCGCCGCCGACCGCACCCTCGAGTCGCTCGAGGAGGCCAAGAAGGCCGAAGAGGCTGCCGAGGCCGCGATCAAGGCCTCCGAGGCGGAGGACCGCGAGGAGATGGCTTCCAAGCCGCGCCGCGCGAAGAAGGAGTGATCCCCGCGCCTCGGTCGGCCGCCCCGCCGGGCGATCGACCGGAGCAGGCTCGGATCACCCGCCGAACCACGGTCAAGAAACAGCGCGCCGGCAAGTCCGGCGCGCTGTCTTTTTCATGCTGTCCGATGCTCGATCAGGCGCCTCGGCCGAACTCACGGTCGAGGTAGCGCGCGACATAGTCGAGGATGCTGGAGCACTCGGGGATCTCGTGGTTCGAGGTCATGCCCATCGGCTCGAAGCGCATCCCCTTGAACCGGTCGCACGCCTCGGACAAGGGCAGCCCGTGCTGCAGGCAGAGGCTGAACGCCCGGCAGAATCCCTGAATCAGGCCGGAAAGCGTCGATCCTTCCTTCGACATCTTGATGAAGATCTCGCCCGGACGCCCGTCCTCGAACAGGCCGATCGTGAGGTACCCCTCGTGGCCGTTGATGGCGAACTTGTGGGTGAGCGATCGACGGGTCTGCGGCAGGACTTCGCGGCGCGCGGCGGTGGTTGCGGGCATGGGATCCATCCTTGGAGGGTGCTCGGTCGAGGTGCGCTGGAGACGCCGAATCTTCTCGGCATTCGACCCCGGGCCGCCGCAATTCCCGGGCTCGGGGGACCGGATGCTAACGGCAACTGAACATGCTGTGGCGCAGGAAAACACCTCACTTCCGGTGCATCAGACCGCAAGGCGCTTTCGGAGGACCGCCGCGAGCGACTTCGCCTCGAGGAACGCCTTCGGCGGCCTCAGGAACACATCGGTCAGACCCGCCTCGTCGGGCTGGCCGACGACTCGGACGACGCCCTGCACGCCGGCGAGGAGCCTCTCGAGCTCCCGCGGGCGGGCCGTGCGGAGGATGACATCGGGGTCCGCGCGGGCGATCGACCGAATCCCGAGCGTCGCCGCCCGCAGCCGCAGGTCGGCGAGCTCGAAGAGGGTCTGCGTCGTGGCGGGAGCCTCGCCGTAGGCGCTCTCGAGGTCCGCGACGACCCTTCCAAGCGCCTCGACCGTGTCGGCCTGGCCGATCCGCCGGTAGGCCTCCATGCGGCGCGCGTCGCTGGGGATCCAGCCTTTCGGGATGCTGCCGGCCAGTCCGATGTCGACGATGGTGTCGAGTGGCGACACCTTGGTCTCGTTGCGCAGCCCCGCCACCGCCTGCTCAAGCAGCTGGCAGTACATCTCGTATCCGACCGCCGCGATGTGGCCGCTCTGCTCCTCGCCGAGGAGATTGCCCGCGCCGCGGAGCTCGAGGTCGCGCATCGCGATGCGGAACCCCGCCCCGAGCATCGAGAACTCCTCGACCGCGTGCAGGCGCTTGAGCGCCTCGTCGCGGACGGGCCGGTCCTTCGGCAGCACGAGGTAGCAGTACGCGCGGTGCTTCCAGCGGCCGACGCGACCGCGGAGCTGGTGCAGCTCGGCGAGGCCGAACATGTGGGCGTTGTTGATGATCATCGTGTTCGCCGTCGGGATGTCGATGCCCGACTCGATGATCGTGGTCGAGACGAGGATGTCCGCATCGCGCCGCATGAACCGCAGCATCGCGTCCTCGAGCTCCTTGGGCGCCATCTGGCCGTGGCCGACCGAGATGCGGGCGCCCGGCGCGAGCCGCTGCAGGTCGTCGGCCACGCTGAACAGGTCGCTGATCCGGTTGTGGACGAAGAAGACCTGCCCCTCGCGCGCGAGCTCGCGCAGGATCGCCTGCTGGATGCGGCGCTCGTTGTAGGGGATGACCTCCGTCACGATCGCGCGCCGGTCGGCGGGCGCGGTGGTGAGCGAGCTGATGTCGCGGAGCCCGAGCATGGCCATGTGGAGCGTGCGCGGGATCGGTGTCGCGGACAGCGTCAGGACATCCGCCGTGACGCGGAACTCGAGCAGCCGCTGCTTGTGCTCCACGCCGAACCGCTGCTCCTCGTCGACGACGACGAGCCCGAGGTTCCGGAACCGCACATCCTTCGAGAGCAGCCGGTGGGTGCCGATGATGACATCGACCTTGCCCTCGCCGAGCGCATCGAGCGTGGCCCGCTGCTCGGCGTCGGACTTGAAGCGGCTCACGCTTTCGACGCGGAACGGATAGCCGCGGAACCGGTCGCGGAAGCTGCGCTCGTGCTGCTCGCAGAGGACGGTCGTCGGCACGAGCACCGCGACCTGCGCGCCCGCCTCGACGGCCTTGAACGCGGCGCGGATCGCAACCTCGGTCTTTCCGAAGCCGACATCGCCGCAGACGAGCCGGTCCATCGGCCGCGCCCGCTCCATGTCCCGCTTGGTCGCGGCGATCGCGGTGACCTGGTCCTCCGTCTCCTCGTAGGGGAACTGCGACTCGAATTCGCGCTGCCACTCGGTGTCGGCCGGAAAGGCGATGCCCCGAGTGGCGGCGCGCGCGGCCTGCACGCGCAGCATCTCGCCCGCGAAGTCGCGCGCGGACTCCTCGGCCTCCTCCTTCGCGCGCTTCCACCGGCGCCCGCCGAGCGTCGACAGCTTCGGCCGGGCGCTCCCGGCGCCGACATAGCGCTGCACGAGCTCGATGCGGGTCGCGGGGACATGGATCTTCGCGCCCTGATCGAACTCGAGCGTGAGGAACTCCTGCGCCGGTTCGTCCTTCGGCGCGCCGTCCGGCCGGATGAGCTGGAGCCCGACGAAGCGCGCGATGCCGTGGTCCCGGTGGACCACGAAGTCGCCGGGCTCGAAGGAGAGGAAGGCATCCTTTGCGCGCGCGCCCGCAAGCGTCCGACCGCGGCGGCGCACGGGCGCGCGGTGCAGGATCTCGCTCGCGGGCACGACCAGCGCGGGCGCGGGATCCGAGTCGATCGCGAAGCCGCGCGCGAGGTGCCCGACCGGCAGCGCGATCCCGCGCACCGGTCCGTGCTTCGCGAGCAGCTCCGCCATGCGCGCGCGCTCGCCGTCGTTCTCGCAGACGACGACCGCCGTGCGGCCGACGGCGAGCGCAGTGGCCTCGCCCGCCGCAACCGTCGCGTCCTCGTGGAACGCCGGCAGCGCGCGCGCGCCGAGGCGCATCGCGCCGCCACCGGCGGACCCGAACGCGTGCAGCTCGATCGTTGCGCGCGACCGTCCGGCAAGCGCCGAAAGCGTCGCGGGCGGCCCGTAGACGCCCCGTCCGTCGCGCACGCGGTCCCAGTACGCGCGCGCCTGCTCGATGATCTCCGACATCTCCGACAGGACCGTCACCGTCGCGGGCGGCAGGCACTGCGCGAAGTTCCTCGCGCCGGCGCCTGTCTTCGCGTCGCCCAGGACGGCATCGAGCGCCACCGCGACGAGCTCCACGCGATCGACCTTGCGGTCGGAGGCCTGCGTCGCGATGTCGATCTCGAAGATGCGCTCGACCTCGTCGCCGAAGAAGTCCAAGCGCACGGGCGCGCCTCCGCCCGGCGGCGCGATGTCGACGATCCCGCCGCGCACGGCCACCTCGCCGGGCGACTCGATCGAC
>Ga0078894_10003112_pt1 | contig 12566 bp, 12 predicted proteins | sample LauGreSu1BDMLBSD_2_FD_67506 | JGI IMG/M metagenome (GOLD analysis project Ga0078894, IMG submission 67506) | Freshwater lake microbial communities from Lake Michigan, USA - Su13.BD.MLB.SD (version 4) (version 4) | ecosystem: Environmental > Aquatic > Freshwater > Lake | place: Lake Michigan...
CCGCAATCTTGGATGCCGGCTGCTTTAGCCATAGCTTCTACGGCTGCTGCAACACCAGATGTTTTTGTAATTTTTGCGATTGTATCGCCAAGACCTTTTGATTCCATGTTATAGAGGCTGATCTTCTGTTCTAGGAGCAGTCCACTCTTCGGTTGCCAGGATTGCTAGGATTTCCGAATGAGTGTATTCGGTTACCGTGTTGTAATCCAGGAAGTCTGGGCGGCCGTAAATACCTGCTAAAGTGGTGTGAGTTTCTTCTTCACCGGTGTCCGGATTGATAGTAGTGTGTACCTGATCTTCTACTATCTCGTAGATGTCGTATTTAATAAAGGTCTTAGAACCGTCTACCGAGTAGCGAAGACTACCAGGAGAGGATTCCATTACTTGACTGAAGTCGATGTTGTCTACTTCGGTAGCTGGAATGATTACCCAACGTCTGTTTGAAAATGTACTCATAGTTTTGTAGTTTTATTATAAATATCAACCCATATTAAAGCGGGTTCTATACAGATTGTAGTTCTGTTTTGCTTCTCCGGCTGTTAGAACTCGATTATACATTTTTGCAACAGGTATATCCCCGCTCATAACACTGCCTGTACCCCAGGGATATCTTCCTATTTCAAAGTTATTACCTGTCCCGGTGTATGTAGCCTGGACTGCGCTGTTATCAAAAGCTCCATTAACGTATATTATTTTTTCGGCAGTACTGTGGTTGTATACCCAGCAAATGTGGTAGTATCTCCCGGCTACCAGAGTGGTAGTTCCTCCGAGATCGTTTGAATAGAAGCCGAAATATACTGCGCTGCTTCTTTCGGCTAGGTGCAGTCCATTTCTAGTGGATGCAACGCCATGTCCAAAAACGGGGTTATCTCCCCCCTTACTAACAGCATTAAATTTAACTACTGCTTCCATAGTCCAAGAACCTCCGTTTAGGTTAACGTCTGGGATGTTAGTAATAATGTAGTCGTTAGTTCCGTCAAAGGTTAGCTCACCGGCGCTGCCGAAAGAGCTATTGGTAATATTAAGGGTGTAAGTTCGCTTACAGTCAAGTAAACTTCCAGATACCGATAGCGTAGTACCTTCATTTATAAATTGTAGGGGAGGTCTAATAGTACTTCCTTTAGTCAGGCTTATTGCCGCTACAGATACTTTATTACGAGTATTATACTCATAGTGCCAGAGTCCACAGAAACCTAAAGCAGCATTAGCTTGAGTTGTAAAAGTCCCCCAAGCAAAGTACCATCCGTTTCCTAGTTCCACCCTCCTAGAAGTATCATGAAGTCCGTACTCTGTTAGATACGAGCCGCCGGATGTGTACTCGTAGTGGTACATATAGTTAGGGTGTGCATAACCTGATGTAGTTTTGTAAATAATTTCATAAGTATACACTGTACTGCTTTCCCAGATCGGACTATTCCAGTTCGTGGTATACTTAAACAGGCGGGGGCAGCAGTTGTAGTTTCCATCTTCTCCGTAACCGCTATAAACATTATAAATTTCTACAGTCTCTACCGGTACTCTTCCTAGTAGAGGTACATCTACAGTCTCCGTATACCCGTTTGTTTCAAATAGTTTACCGTTACTAAAGTTTGTTAAAGAATATCCGTCGTATTCTCTTATTATACCGTTAAGAATGTCTGTCCCTGGTTGCCCTCTATATAGGTTTCTCTGATCTCCTGTATCATACCCAAAAATCAGTCCATCGGTAACTGTTTTACTAAATCCAAATCCTGTTGCCATAACTATAAATATTAAATTCCGTAACGTCCTCTAACTGCGTTGAAGTTTTGTTGGATTTCTGAGGCTGTGAGTACCTTGTTATAAATTTTAACGTAAGGTATTTCTGAGTTTGAATACCCGTCCCAGCTAAACCCTCCTATTGTTAAGTCAGCAGGTGTCCAGTTTGCTGGCTGGGAGTTTGGAGTCCTTGTAGCTCCCGATTGGGCGATTCCGTTAATATAAAACTGCACGTATCCTTCTGGGGTGCCTGTCATTACTACGTGATGGAACTTATTTAAAGGGAGTGCAGCATTGGGTATTGCAATTTCTCCATATCCGGTTCCTACTGGGTACCAGTTCCAGAATGAATATCCAGAATAAGCTCTGTAGTAGTATTGAGCGTATGTTCCGCTACCTACTCCAAATTGAATAATATCTCCGTTTGGAGTATTAAGGTACTTAATAATAAACTCGATAGATGTATTATTATTTTTTAGTATGGAATTATTTCCTACTACTAAACTGTCATTCGTACCATCAAATAACATTTGTGCATTGCTGTCAAATGATACGTTTGATAGATTGATTGTTGATCTGCCGGTTAAGTCTTTGAGGCCTTGAGTGGCGGAACGGGTTCCGGTAGTAAACTGGGTGGCTTTAGTCTTCTGTTCCATCTGAAGGCCGTCCCACCATATAATTCCTCCGTTGGTGGAAGTGGCTATTCTTGCTTGAACAGCAGCGGTTGTACCGTCAGTAAGAGTTCTGGTGAGTGCTATTCTTTGCCAGTTTCCAGTTGCTGTGTAATTATCAGCTGAAAGAGCTACGTATCCTCCGCTACTATTTGCTTCAAACAGCCAGAGCTGTAAGTTAGTACCTGCTGCTGCTTTTGCATAAATTGATACAGTCCAGGTTTGTCCTGAAGATGCTGCTCCTAAACTATCTGTAAGATTGTTGTAAGTATCGCTATAGGCATCTGTACCTGATGATACTTCTTTTAAAGGAATTCCACCGACTGGGGATCTTTCTGCTAAAGGGTCTCTTGACCAAGTTGAAAGATAGCCTGAAGGGGCCCATGTGTATAAATCTAACGGATCATATCCTTGTCCGTTTGTATTTACAACATTCGCCGTAGGCTCACCCAAATACGAACGCACGGTATTAGACTGATCGTATACAAATACTAATCCGGTATTATCAACGTATGGTGCTACTCTTCCTGCCATTATAGTCCGAATCTAGTTTTAGTCATGTTGAAGTTCTGTAGGATTTCTGAGGTTGATAATGCTCGGTTGTAGATCTGTACTATTGCCAGTTTTCCGTCCAGGTACTCAGAAGTTCCCGGGGAACGTGCAATCGTAGTACTGTTGTTAACAGTTTTTAGTTGACCTCCTGCAGAGTGTGCCTGGCTTACGAAAATACCTCCGTCCTTGTAGCCCCTTAGTGTAACATTATCGTAAGTTCCAACATAATTATGCCATTCGTTTACATTAGAGTGAATTGTAATTCCTGTGCCTACACCTGAGCTATTGTATATTGCCCAGTTTAAAGAAGTTCCGTTATTACCTCCTCCAAAGAAGTCTTCTCTTCCGTAACGTAAATCAAATCCTCCTACCCTATCTGCGTCACTTCCGTTAGTGGCAACTCCACGGTAGAAGCCAGTTCCACCTCCGTTATAGTGCCACACAGAAACTGTTATGCCGGCTGTATAGCTGTAGTTAGCCATCCCTGTAGTGGTAACATAATCGTCACTGTAGTCAAAAGTAAAATTACTTGTGGGAGAAGTATTAAAAGCCGGAGCATTCTGCAATGTACCGTGATACCCATTACCGCTTACATCCTTCCAAGCCGTACCCGAACCCGGATAAGATCTTACATTACCGGCATCCAGAGACAGAACTAGTCCTTGTTGAATAATATTTGGTCCTCTTCTAATTCCCATTCTATGCTATGTTAAAGCGTGATTTAACTGCGTTAAAGTTTCTTTGTACTTCGTCGGCCGTGAGTGCTTTTTTGTAAATCTTAAATATGTAAACACCTCCTGAGAAGTACCGGCTAGGATCTAATGTAAATCCTCTTCCTATGGAAGCATCACCAAAAGTCTGTAAATATCCTTGGGTATTATTTGCCGAATCTCGCAAAGTTCCGTCTAGGTACATTTTACCCGTACTTCCATCCTGTACAAATGCTACGTGGTAGTTTCTGTTGGCAGATATCGAAATAGTATTAGTGTAGTTATATAGGTTATTGCTATTTGTTACCCCTGACCATATGAAATTTACCCCCTGTCCTGTGGTCTGTTCCAATCTAGGACCTGTATTACCTGTTACCCCGCTATAGGTATTATAATTCATATCAAATACATTCCTATAGCTAGAAACACTTGTAGAATTAAATACGCATTCTATAGTATATGCACTTCCGATTGTACCTAAATTTCCTAAAGGTATAAAATCATCCGTACCGTCAAAAGTCATTTGAGCATTGCTATCGAAAGATACTGAACCTATATCAATATTGTTTTTACCTGTAAGGTCTTTGAGACCTTGAGAAGCTGATCTCTGATAGCCTGTAAATGGTATTAAATGATTGGAAGGATAGTACATAGGTTCCGTAGTAAGAATTCTCACCCTGTTGTAGGAAATAAATCCTAACCCTACACAATGTCCTGATGAATTACTATTCCAACTTCCATCTGCTAAAAACTGGTACCATCCTGATTTTACTGGGCAGTCTGCTGGTACTTCGTATTCAGGGATGGCTGTCCAGTTTGCACCATTATAGCTTCCGTTTCCTCCTCCGCTATGAAGTGCCATATCAGTGATAGAACCTTCCAGTATACAAATTTTAATTGCAACACGTCTAGTTGTGCTGTAGGTTCCGCTACCGGCTGTAGGCTGGTCTACGCATTGTCTCCAGGATTCATATCCTGCATACCCGGATGTTCCAGCTGTATGAAGAACTTCCCAGATTCTATTTCCGTTCCAGGTGCCGCCCGTGTATACTGAGTCTGTTATGGCTCCGTTGTATGCGTACGGCATGCTCCAGCTAGATACATTATTTACATTTGTTCCAACTTGTATTCCCCACAGATTAGTCGTAGGCTCACCCAAATACGAGCGTACAGTATTTCCGGTGTCGTAATGAAACACTAATCCGTCTGTAGATGTTTTAGGTGAGTAGTACATTATGGTAGATTAATTCTTGTTTTATAATTAACATACTGTGCGCTAATTTCTCCAGCAGTTAAAACTCTATTGTATACATTCAACGCATAAAGAGTTCCTGTAAAAGGTTCAGCAGTTCCGTTAACATCTGTGCCAATTCTGTAATTAATATTAGTACTGACGCTTGTAGTTAATGTACCTGAGTTTACTAAAGCCCCATTTAGGTACAGCCTAGTTGTACCATCAGGTTCTCTAGTAGCCGCCATATGGTAAGTACCGTTGGCAAGCGGGGCGTTGGGTACATAAACTGAACCAGCTATGTAAATTCCGTACATTCCTGAAAACCATACGTGGTTAGAGGTATAGCTAGGACCATAGTTAACAAATAGCGCTCCGCCGGTTTGACCAGTCATTGTATAGTAAGCTTCTATAGTAAATGCGTTATTACCGGAGATGATAGACGCACTGTTTAGATCGATGTAGTCGTTTGAACCATCAAATGTGAATCCGCCTCTTTTAGTATTGCTCCACTGTACTCCGTTATAAAGACTCCCTATAATATTAGGGGTGTTTACAGCGTTTCTGGTAGCACCTGTAGGTCCTTTTAAGAGCTCTCTAATTTTAGGTTCGGTTCCGTCTACTAGATCTACTCTAGGGTCATAGAATTGCAGGCGGGTTGTGCTGTCCCCGCAATAGTAGTGGTATGTTCTGTGGTTTAAAGAAGTAGTAGAAGGACCAGACTTACAGTCAGCACCAATATTACAGCCGTTTATACTACCTACCTTCTGTCCGCCGTTATCAATGGTCCAGAAGCCGGTATCCGGGTGGCCGGTTGAACTGTTATAAGTGTATGGGAAACAATGCCCCACTACTAGGTACCATTGATTTTGAACTAATCCTCCAGTACCGCCACAGTGCCAGTACGGGTTACATTCTTCCCCCCCGTCTGAAAGTCTTAGTACGCATTGTCCTCCTCCATTAGTACCTAAGTAGAATGTACCTCCTGCGGAACTAGTAGTTCTTTTTACCCATATCGAGAATCTATAAAGCTTAGTATTATCTATCCCAAAAAAGTCTGCGTTCCATCCTCCATCGTCGTTACCGTTTCCATTAGGACGTGATTCCCAAACTAAGGCAGTATTACCCCAAGGATCTGTTGCAACAACTCTCTCATTTTCATCCGTACCTCCATTTTGAGAGTATCCGGATGCTCCTCCTGATCCTGCGGACCACGTGGACATATTCTTGAATGTAGACCAGCGGGTAATAGTGTTAGTATCTGCTCCATCTAAAGCAAATACTAAATTGGAGGCTATATCGTTTCTTGGTCCTGCTGATGTTCCCATTTTACTCTAATGTTGCTAGGAATGCTTCTGCTTCTTCACGGGTTGGAAAAGCTCCAAGCGGATTACCATTTCGTACATAAGCTACCAGGTAGATTGTAGCCTGGCCGGTACCTAATTCAAAAATTTCAGGTGTCATAATTCAGATACGGTATTTGACTGTATAAAGTTCTCTGCTTCTTCTCTAGTTTGAAATATTGCAACAGGAGCTTCATTTTCAGGAGTTGTAACTTCGTATATAGTTACCATGGGAGTAGTCCTTTCAAAAATTGACAGAGCAGTTTTCATTGATATCTAGATTTATATGTATTGTAGATTTGACGCAATTCTGCAGCAGTTAAGTGTCTGCTATAATAGAGGAATGGTCCCATATGTCCCCAAGTTTGTCCATAGGACCCTGGAGAGGAAGAACTATTGTGATATGCTCCAATACTGGCAATACCCTGAGTAAATGTAGCATTACCACTAGTCAAAGTTGCGACAGGTGAATCCAAGTTATCATCGTAGTAGAACTGGTAGTATGGAGAGGTATTAGATAATTTCCATACGTAGAAGTGAAAGTCAGTTGTATAGTTGGGTATTGAATTCATGTCAAACCCGGTATCGTTAAAACCTGTTCCGTTATTATCATACATACCTAATGAAATGCCGTCGCCGGAGTAAATAATAACCTGGTGGTCATCGCCTGGGTTAGGGCCTACTCCATTAGCTCTTACTAGTGTTTTCCAATCTCCGTTGTTGCTCTGTATGTTTGAAAATATACAAATTGTTACTTGAGAGTATGCCGGTATATTTGTTAAGGTTCCGCCCGGTAAGTATTTTGCAATACCGTTTTTAAAGTTCATATAAACCTTATTTCCGGAAACTTCTCTTACGGTGGAGCTACTGAGAGTAAAATGGTATCCGTTTCCGCTTGTATCGTACCATGTACTATCTCCGCTATAAGGAGTAAAAGTTCCACTAGAAGTAAAGGTATGGTAAGACACTCCGTTTGAGAAAGAATAGGTTCCTCCTGAGGCTGCTTGAGGGCCGTTGTAGCGTACAATTACAATTCCTGAGCCGCCTTCTCCTCCTTTGTTGTTTACGTTATAGTGGGATCCGCCGCCGCCGCCGCCTCCGGTGTTAGCTCCGGCATTACCTCCAGGTTGATTATTGCCTGAGCCACCGTTTGCACCATTGTTTCTTCCGTTAGTATCTCCTAGTCCTATTACTCCGTTACTACCGGCGCCGCCGCCACCGCCGCCTTTGCCTCCATATCCTCCGTTACCAGAGTAGCCGGATCCACCGCCACCGCCTGCATACCAGTACGGACTCATTCTCGGAATAATTACTCCGTCGCCGCCATCACCTCTAGTTCCACTTGGTGCTACGTGGTTTGGTCCGCTTGTACCTCTTCCTCCAGCTCCACCGCCTCCACCTGACCAGTGGTCGTCTCCGCCTGAGGCTGGGTTTCCGGAATTGCCCCCCGGGTATCCTTGACCTACTATATTGTTTGTGTCTACGTAACGTTCTCCTCCGTGGGTGTATGCAGAACATCCTCCTCCTGAGGCTCCTGTACCTCCGTAGCCGTAGTCCGGTAAGTACCCGTAGTAAGAACTAGCTCCGTATCCTCCTCCTTTTGCTACAATATTTCCAAATACTGAGTCTCCTCCGTTTGTTGCACGGATGGTAAATTGGTGTCCGCCAGGTTGAGGACCTGCCCCGTCGGTTCTATATCCTCCGTTTCCAGCAGGTGCTCCAAATCCTCCTGCTCCTACGGTAACGGTAATTTCTGTGCCCGGAGTAACTTTGTAGTTAGGATCATAAATGACACCTCCGCCACCTCCACCACCGCCCATATCCATACCGCCTCCGCCGCCACCGCCCACAACCATAACCTCTACAGCGCTTAAGCGGCGGTAGGAAGTAGTATCAGCAGGATCTAAAGCTAGGACTAATCCGTCAGTTGGGATTTTAGGATTGCTAGAAAACGCCATTCTTTTTTCTTTATAAATAGGACAGCGTCAGGAGGTGTCTAGTATTCAGTATTAAAGAAGAAGGTCTGAAATAGTCGTCCGTCGTTAATATCTCGTCCAAAGTAATCTAAAGATACGTGAAATAGATCTCCTCTGTAGAGTACAAGTCTGTTAAATTTATTAGCTACTCTATCCATCAACTCCCATTTGGTCATGTCCTGAGAGTCCTTATTGATTTCAGTTAGAATCTCCATATTGTAGCTTCCATCAGCGAGTCTTGGTACTCGGGTGTACCCGGTTGGCTTATGCTTAAAGATACCCGTACCTCCAGAAGGCGGTGCGTCAGGAGTCAAATAACAAACTCCTGCCCACATCGTGGTTTGATCTGCATGCACCCAGCTTCGGTCAGCTGCAGTAGTATACTGGAATGCTGTAGTTTCTTTGAACTCTTCGAAGGCTGTAATTTTACCGGCCTGAGCAAAGATCATACGCTGGATTAGTTCTTTTACATCCTCGGTAAAGAACGGCTTGGTTCGATTGCCGGGGTAGTTTCCCGGTACATCAAAAGCTTGAGAAAGTGCGAATTCCCTAACGCCCATTGGGTCGTTATAGAAGTTATCTAGTATGAGGAGATCTAGTTGCATATCAATTAATTTTATTTCTCTGCATGTGTCCTGGTGGAAGTGTAGAGGTATATCTTAAGATAGCACAGGATCTTTTTAAAAACAACCTCTTTATATACTTTTACGCGTCTACTGCTCCTGTAAATTCAGGTAGGGTTTTGAGGTAGGCGTAGCCTTGGTCAAACAGGTCTAGTGTATCTCCTGGAGTTACGTCAAAGATATATTCTGCTTTAACATCAATTGGGGATTCAGCTGCTAGTCTAGAAGCTTCGCTATGGTATACCATTACTACCAGGTTACAGCGTTTTGCTGTTTGAAAAGTTTCTACAGTCTCATTAGGACCTGGTTCTACTAGTAACCCGTTTTCTCCTATAGTAGGCTCCGGGCGAGTAGTAATTCTTTCAGGCTTGGCTACATAATTGATTCTTTCAATACGTACGTAAGCGTTACTAAAGGTTGTACCGTATTTTTGGTAATTACAAAGGAATGCCATGGGCTTTTATTTTAATTTACGAATTATTTTCTAATGCTGCAAGTCTTGTTTGGAGATCTTCAATCAACACCTGCTGGGCTTTAATGGATTCTACTAGGTAAGGAATAAGGTCAGAATAAGAGACTCCTTTAAGATCTCCCAGTGTATCCGCATCAACTGTAGTTGTTACGATATCGGGAAGGACTGTTTCTACTTCTTGAGCAATAAATCCGGCGTGAGTCTTTGTATCGCTTCCGTTTAGCCACTGGTAAGTGACTCCTCTAAGGGCTTTTATTTTCTCAAGAGGGGATTCTAAATCTCCTATATTAGTCTTTTTCCTAATATCCGAAACGTTTACAAATCCGTTAGCTAACACCGGACCGTTAGGTACGTACACCGATGTATCCCAACGTACAGAGTTAACCTGAATTGGATAAGCTCCTGTATCACCTGCTTCACCAACGTAAAACATTCCAGCAGTATTCCAGTTAGAGTTAAAGAGCCATCCGTAGTTGTCGATTCTATCTACGAAAATAATATTCATGTTAGAGACACTTCCCGGGTCCATGTACCATCCGGTGTTTGTCCTTTCGTAAAAAATATCTGAGTGTATTTGTCCTACTCCGTAGATATGGTTACCGTTCTGATACTGGGTACCATACAACCAGTTTGTACCCTGGGAGTATATGCCGGCCGGAGCGTGAATAGCTTCACCTGTTCCTGCTACGTTGTCATTGCCTCTAAAAGATCGAGCATAAAGAGTATCCGAAGAAGGGTTACAGTAGATTAGTCCTGTACCGTAGAGGTCGTTGCCCGACCCCCAAAGCATTTGGTAGGTTGAGTTGGAGTCGTTATTGTAGTTGATAGTTACCGGACCGGGAACTCCTTGAGCTCCTTGAGCACCTGTGGCACCTTGAGCGCCGGTATTACCATTGTTACCGTTATTACCAGCGGCTCCTTGTGCTCCTTGTGCTCCGGTGTTACCGTTATTACCAGCGGCTCCTTGTGCACCTTGAGCACCATTATTACCATTGTTTCCAGCTGCGCCTTGAGCACCCTGTGCTCCGTTATTACCGTTGTTACCTGCTGCACCCTGTGCTCCAGTAGCACCTTGAGCACCTGTTGCTCCTTGGGCTCCAGTAGCCCCCTGGGCCCCCTGTGGACCTGCTACTGTGTTGTATCCTAGAGTCTTGGTAGAGGTGTTAAAAGTAACAACTGTTGTATCCGAAGTAGACGGTAGAGAGATTAGTCTAACTGATCCACTGATCTGAGTATCTCCAGATGCAATGATATTTTCCTGATTGTATTTACCAATCTTAACTGTATTATCGGCAAATGCTTCGATTACCGGTAGACCGGCAATTGTGTTTACTGAGAATAAGCTATTAGATAAGTCATCTGATACTTCAAATAATCTACCGTTATTTCCATCTACTGCAAATATGGCTGAATTAGCAGAAGAACCTGAACCTACCACTCTTAATACTTCGGCTGAAGATGCACTTACTAAAAGTTTTGCTCCATCAAAGGTTAGACCTGCTTCAGCAACTGCTGCATTAGAAGATCCGTCTGAGGTAAGTACTCGGTTGTTTACTGCTCCAGAAACAGTACTAAATCCGGCTCCTTGGGCACCCTGTGCTCCTGTTGCACCTTGTGCACCAGTGGCGCCCTGTGCTCCGTTATTACCGTTGTTACCTGCAGCACCCTGTGCGCCGGTGGCGCCTTGTGCGCCGGTGGCGCCTTGTGCACCATTATTACCATTGTTTCCAGCTGCGCCTTGAGCACCTGTTGCTCCTTGAGCACCATTATTTCCATTGTTTCCAGCAGCACCTTGAGCTCCTTGGGCACCATTATTACCATTATTTCCAGCAGCACCTTGAGCTCCTTGAGCTCCGTTGTTACCATTATTACCTGGAGAGCCTTGAGCCCCGGTTGCACCTTGTGCTCCGTTGTTACCATTATTTCCAGCAGCACCTTGAGCGCCTGTAGCGCCTTGTGCACCAGTACTTCCTTGGGCACCTGTTGCTCCTTGGGCTCCAGTAGCTCCTTGGGCACCGGTTGCACCCTGTGCTCCTTGAGCACCAGTTGACCTAGTCTTGATCGTACCATCAGATGCTAGTACAAGGAAATCTGTTAGGGCATTATCTGTTACAGGGGTTTGAAGTTTAACACTACCTGAGATTGTAGTAGTTGATCCGGAAATACCTGCTTCAATATTACCGCTTGCATCAATGTTTAGGAAAGGAGTACCTGAGATATCGGATACTGTGAAGATATCTCCTGTTAGATCATCTGTAATTTCAAATAATCTTCCAGAAGCTCCATCAATAGCAAATACTGTTCCTCCGGTAGCGTTAGCTGATCTTAACATCAGACCTTCTCCAGAAGCTGATATTAATAAGCTGCCGGTAAATCTATGGATGTCAGTTATATCATCACCGAATTTAGTCGATCCAGATTTATAGATAATAGAAGCAGAAACAAACTGGGTATGAAATTCCTGTGCAGTTACTCTACCTGTAATTACTGCATCACCGGTTACTGTTAGGGTTGATCCGTCGAAAGTTAGATTTCCTTCAGCTACAGCAGCATTGGAAGATCCGTCTGAAGTAAGTACTCTGTTATCGGCAGCAGAAGCAACGGTTGTAAATCCGGCACCTTGAGCACCTTGAGATCCGGTTGCACCCTGTGCTCCTTGCGCTCCTTGAGCGCCGGTGGCACCTTGAGCTCCTTGGGCACCATTATTACCATTATTTCCAGCTGCGCCTTGGGCACCTTGTGAACCTGTTGCTCCCTGGGCGCCCTGTGCTCCGGTGTCACCCTGTGCACCTTGCGCTCCTTGAGCACCATTATTTCCAGCTGCACCTTGTGCTCCTTGAGATCCGGTTGCACCTTGCGCTCCTTGAGCGCCGGTAGCACCTTGGGCACCTTGTGCTCCGTCAACACCTTGAGTACCGTTGGCACCTTGTGCACCCTGTGCACCAGTTGCGCCTTGGGCACCTTGAGCTCCTGTTGATCGTGTCTTAACCGTCCCGTCGGCAGCAAGTACTAAAAAGTTCGTTAGAGCATTATCGGTATCCACCTGACCGACTGCCAGACTACCTGAGATAGATAAACTGCCAGAGACCTCTGTGTTACCTTTTGATATAATCCCGTTACGGGCAACGAACTTTTTATTTGCCATAATTTATGCCTTTTTCTCTATCCAAAGGACGGTTGTTGTTTATATAAATATGCTTACATATATCTTAGGTGTCCTTTGACTGTCCAGGTTCCGGCCGGTACTGCTA
>Ga0078894_10003113_pt1 | contig 12566 bp, 10 predicted proteins | sample LauGreSu1BDMLBSD_2_FD_67506 | JGI IMG/M metagenome (GOLD analysis project Ga0078894, IMG submission 67506) | Freshwater lake microbial communities from Lake Michigan, USA - Su13.BD.MLB.SD (version 4) (version 4) | ecosystem: Environmental > Aquatic > Freshwater > Lake | place: Lake Michigan...
TAAAAAGTGTCAGTGAACCAGGATAAATGTATGTTGATAGCTGATTTTTTTCTTTTTGGAGTAGCGTTTGTGGTGAAATGTTTAGCGTTTGAACGCTATTTTTAAACCATGATGATGCTGAGGCACTGCTCGTTGCGAGCTGCTCTTGCTCAACGACTAACTTGAGAATTTCCTGAAATATCATTAACAATTCCTAGATCGTGTTCGTTGAGAACCTTAAAATCCCATTTTCTGTCCAAGCAATATTGCGACGCAGCTTTCCATTTAGCACTATTTATTCCCCATGCTGCAACTTCGCTAATGTATCTTTTTGTCCGTTTTTTTGATGGAGTGGGCGGTTGCATCTGAACCTTCGGCTTTATCTCAACCACCAGTGTTTTTATATTTCCCTCAGTGTCTTTGATCTTGACCCAAAAATCTGGAAAATACCTGTGTATTTTTCCGTCAATAGGGGACATGTAAGGTATAGAAAACTCCTCACTAGCCCATTGAAGTATGTTAGGATTCGCATCTAAATACATCATAAAACGACATTCCCACGATGATCTATAAATAATCTTTGTGGGATCGCCTTTGTATTTTTTAGCGTTTCTCGGTTTAAAAAAACCTTTATGTGGTTTACCCATAGGAGTGGTTGTTAAATGGCAATAAATCCGGCAGATTATTTATCTGCAGCAAATCAAACAGTTTCAGACAAACTATTCAACGAAGCATTGAGGGAAATCAATGGCGTTGTTCAGTCAGGTGGTATTGGTTCAATTACTGGTGGCGTTAAGTCTGTCGTAGGTGTTCTTTCCGATCAATTAAACTCGACAGTAACTGCAACGAACACAATTAAAAAGTATATTCAATCAGGAATATCTGGAGCTGAAGGTTTGCAACAGCAGCTAACAAAGTCGGTCGCATCTTCAGAATCGTCGCCAATTGCTGCTGTATGTAACGAGAACACGCTGCAAAACGATCAAACGGAAGATCAGGAAAACGAGAGCGTTGAAAATGCTGTAAGCAATTCAAAGAGAGGAACAGAGTTTGTTACGTTCCCGTCTGACATAAATGAAGATTTTTCTATCTTAATGAGCTTTTCATCGTCTGTCAAAACAGATTTTTTTGGTAAGGTAAAACCGACAGACAAGTACAATGTTATGTTCCCAATACCGTCAAATCTTACTGACGCTGTAAGTTTGAAATACAAACAGTTTGGATACGGGCCAATGGCAGGAATATCCCCTCAGGATTTCGCTAACGCTTTTGCTGGAGCTACAGGTGAAATTCGTGGAAACATTAATGACGCATTTAATGCAAATTTTAGCAAGCAGCGTTTACAGGCAATTGCATATCAATACTTTGTTCGTCCAGCTTTGGGTGTTGCAAATCAAAACATTCCTTCAGCACTTGAAGCATCAGTCGGCGTTGTTGTTAATCCGAACGAATCTTATGCTTTTGAAACCGTCAATTTAAGGCAGTTCACTTTTAATTTTAGGTTTGCTCCTAAGTCGCAACAGGAGTCTATTAAACTGCGTAATATATTACGTGAAATTAAAAAGAGATGTCTTCCCTCTGTAAGCCAAAACACCAATTCGCCTATTCTTGGATACCCAGATACTGTCGAACTTGAACTGAGACCTTTTGGTAAAGATCTGTTCCCGTTTAAGAAGTGCTTTGTACAATCGTTGAGCTATAACTATGCACCTGAAGGTCCTTTGTTCTTCAACGATGACCAAAAGCACCCAGCCATTATTGATGTAATAATGCAGTTTGCTGAGATAGAGATTCTCACTCGTGCTGATATTGACGGGGACATCGGATTTGGAGAACCCACACCAGCCGATCCTGTTTCTTCTCCTCCATCGAAACCAACCCCAAGACCTACAACAGCTCAGCAGAAGCAGGAGCAGGAAAAGAGTGGTCTTCCAGAGGTTAAACAGCTTGATGAGGGTGAAACGTATGGAGGAGCTGTTACTGGTAGAACCGCTGCGAAAACTAAACAGCTAAGAGATGCTGCCGCTGCCAAAAGTACAGCAGCTTCATCTTCAAACAGCACAACACCAATAGCGACAAAATAACATGTCTAAATTCCTTTCATTCGCAGCACCAATTTTGCACAGTGGAACTATTGCCACAAACATATTCACAAAAATTAAGCTAACGGAATCGTTTGTTGCTTCACCTTACACTGAGCATTCGTATGTGATTGTTGATGGTGATAGACCGGACACTATAGCAAACGCTTACTACGGCAGTCCTGAATACGCTTGGTTGATTTATATGGCTAATAATATTATAGATCCATACTACGATTGGCCAATGGATAGCAGTGCCTTTTACGAATATATTATTACGAAGTATGGTAGCATGGAAAAGGCCCAAGAAAAAATATTGTATTACACAGTAACGTGGGAAGAGGATGAATCATCTTTGACAGTTGGTGGATACAATGCACTACCTGCTGAAAATAAGAAATACTGGACACAGGTGTTTGATGTGTTTGGCAACGTCAGTTCGTATGCAAGAAAACCGCTCGATATGTCTGTGGAAACAAATAAAATTATTGAGGTTACCTACTCATCAACGGATGATTTTTCAGCAACCGATCGCGTTGTTCAAAGATCGGGCGGAGCAATAGTTGCTTCAGGATTTATTAAAAACGTTACTGATACTGTCTTGACGATTGATAAGGTGTCTGGATCCTTTCAAACAGGTATCAATGTTGAGGATGCTTACGACAATACAATTACAGGATCTGTATCAGCTGTAACAACAATTTACACAGCAATTTCAGCTGACGAGTTTGTATATTGGAAGGCAATTTCAGCATACGAATATGAAGAGTTCTTAAACGAAGCAAAGCGAACAATAAACATCATAGACAAACAGTATATTGAGCAGATTGAGCAACAAATTAGACGCATATGAAAAAAATTCTTCCTGGAGATGTTGAGCTAATCAACATTTCTATATCGTCACCAAAACGTGATGCTACAATAAGTATTAAACCGTTCGTTAGACACATCGACATCTACGAGGATATGCTAGCTCCTACGATGATGTGCAACATTCTAATCAAAGATGATATAAACATGATTAGTAATCTTCCGATTGTGGGTGAAGAATTGATCACTATAAACTTTTCAACGCCAGGTTTTCAGACTGTTGAAATGAATTTTTCCGTGTTCGAAGTCTCTGACGAAACAGTTGCAAACGATCTAACGAACAAAGTCTATGTGCTGAGATGTGTTAGTGAAGAGAGCATGGTCAACGCAAAGACGGCTATTGATTTTGCTGTCACTGGTTCGGTTGACGATTATGTCATTCAAATGCTTAAAACATCTATCGGAACACCGAAAACAATCATTTCAGAAAAATGCAAAGGGACAGACACATATGTTTTCCCTAGAGGTTTGTCCCCTTTCCAAGGGATCGATTTTTTAAGACGTAAAGCCGTTAGCTTGAAATATGCAAGCAGCTCGTTTGTTTTTTTCGAGAACCAGCGAGGGTTCAATTTCATCACTGTGGAGAGTTTGTTAAATGCTGGTCAAAATAATCAGCAGGTGGACGGATTGAGAAAATACACATACACAGACAAATCCAAGCTAACAAATGGTGAACATCGCTTTTTCCGTAACATTATAAATTACACAGTTGAGTCAAGAACTGACACTGTGCACAAACTTCACAGCGGTGCATTTAAAACTGTTGTAAATACATTCGATGTACTAACAAAGCAATTCGATACAAAAACCTACACGATAGCAAACCAGCAATTCAAATCGACAGATAGATTTAGCAAAATTAACGGCACATCGAAATATATTAAAGATGCGATTGATCAGGAAGTTCCAACCAACATAATTTTTATGCCAAAAACTGCTGATGAATCATCTAATTTTATACATGAGGCAGTAGGACCGAGACATATATTTTCTTCTCTTCTCGGGGAAACAACAGTAACAGCACATGTGTATGGGGATTCTTCTCTTTGTGTTGGTGACGTCATCAACTGCACTTTGAAGACACCAGAGGTTTTCTCAGTAACAGATTCTAAAGCGTCAAAATCAAAACCGCGTGCTAATGAGCGTAACATCTCTGGTAATTTTCTTGTTACAAAACTGAGACACAATATTTCAAATAGAGTGAATTTTCATTATACACAATCGCTAAGCCTTGTGAAGATAGGAGCAAATGTATGACCGTTAGAACTATGGGTGGTGAGGGTTTTAAGTGGTTCTTCGGTGTTGTTGAAGACCGTGACGACCCTGCTAAAGTAGGCAGAGTGAGAGTTAGAGTTCACAGTGTTCATTCGGAGAACAAAGCCAACGTCCCTACTGACAAATTAAAATGGGCAACACCAATCAATTCCATTGTGAGTGCTGGTAGCGGTGAAATTGGTTTAGCACCTGTAGGTATGGCTGTTGGAACAACTGTATTTGGTTTTTTTGCTGACGGTAACAGCGCACAAATCCCAATTATTTTGGGAACGCTTGCTGGTATTCCTGAAAACAACTCATCCAAAAATGATGTGTCTCAGCTAGCTCGTGGAATAAACAGCATTAACAAGCCGTTGGATGGGCCAGAACCACCAAGCGCTTATAATGCAAAGTATCCCTACAACAAAGTATTCAAGTCAGAATCGGGTCACGTTTTTGAAGTTGATGACACGCCAAACTTTGAAAGAACACACCAGTATCATAAATCAGGATCCTACAGAGAGATAGATGCTACAGGACGACGCGTTGAAAAAATTGTCGGGGACGATTTTGAGATTGTGCTGAAAAATAAAACTGTTTACATAAGAGGAAATGTCAGCATAAAGGTTGATGGTTCGTACACTGTCGAATCATCAGGGAATATGACGTTCAAAGCTCCGAGAATAGATCTCAACCCTTAACATGCCAGGAATATCAAGAAAAGGAATAGATGTTGCTGGAGGTGTTGGTATTGAGGGTTCTGCCGACGTTTTTGTTAATAGTGCAGGTGTAATGAGAAACGGTGATAGGGTAGCAGGACACGGATTTCCTCCACACACACCCCCACCATCAGTGACAGCATTGTGTAAAAATGTGTTTGTAAATGGCTTGCTTGCTGTAAACGAGGGAGATTTGGCAACATGTGGTGATTCAATATCGGGATCACAGAACGTTCTTACAGGAGATTAAATTATAACGATAAATAGTTTATCGTATAAAAACAAGCAATCATGGCCATAATTCAGAAAAAAGATATCTACTTCACACCTAAAAAAACGGTGGAGAAATATTCCGATTTTGCAACCGATTTTGTGTCGGATGCAGGGGACGTATTCAAATTAAAAAATGACGATTCTGTAATTCAGTCTATACGTAACATTGTGCTGACAAACAGAGGCGAGCGCATGATGAACCCGGAGTTTGGTTGTGATATTCGTAGCTTGTTATTTGAAAACTTTTCTCCTGGTGTAGAGCAGGTAATCAAAAACACAGTTATCGAGGCGATTGATGCATACGAACCCCGTGCAAAAATTATTGACGTGCGTATTGTTGCTCTCCCTGACAACAACTCTGTCAGTCTTTCGCTCATTTTCAAGACAATAAATAACAATAATCCTCGCTTCATCGATCTTATTCTCACGAGAGTACGTTAATGGCTAATTCATCGATCAATCTAATCGGTCTCGATTTCGAGACAATTAAACAAAACCTAAAAACACATTTTAAGAATAATTCAGCATTTAGAGATCTGAATTATGAAGGCTCGAACATCAATGTCTTAATGGAGATTCTTGCGTATAACACATACCTAAATTCATTTTACATGAATATGGTAGCATCAGAAATGTTCCTTGATACAGCAGAACTTCGCGACAGTATCGTGTCCCACGCAAAAGAGCTAAATTACGTTCCGAGATCGTTTTCATCAGCGACAGCTGTTATTGACGTAGAAGTAACGCCTTCTTCTAATGTTTCTTCTGTGCTGATTCCTAAAGCGACATCGTTCACTGGCCGTAAAGATGGTAAACTGTACACGTTTGTGACAGACAGGTCTTTTATTGTCAAGGCAAACGATCAGGGTGTTTATAGAATTGATGACATGCCTATTTACGAAGGGATATACGTAACCGATACGTTTGTGTATAATGTTGGTGGAACACAGAAGTTTGTTCTTTCAAATCCAACGATTGACCTAGCAAGCTTGGCTGTTGCAGTGATCGAAGATAACGGTGAGAATCAAATGATTTACACGAGAGCCGATTCTCTATTTGGTATTTCTGCGACATCAAAAGTGTTTTTTGTCCAACCAACAGTCAACGGCCAGTATGAGATTGTTTTCGGTGACGATACGTTCGGCCGTGCTCCTAAAGACGGAGCTGTAATCGTTGCTTCTTACATTTACTGTAACGGTGAATTGCCTAACGGAATTGACACTTTTGTTAACGACGGTCCTATCGATGGCCACTCGAATATCACCATAACAACTATAGGTTCAGCAATCAACGGAAGCATTAGCGAAAGTATTGAATCAATTCGCTACAACGCTCCACGTGCTGTTGCTACGCAAGAACGAGCAGTTACGACAAACGACTATAAGGTTCTTCTACAAACACGCTTCCCTGAAATTCAGTCAATTTCAGTTTATGGTGGAGAGAATGTTGATCCGCCTCAGTACGGTAAAACTTTCATCTCTGTCGACATTCAAAGTGCTGATGGTGTTCCTCAATCAAATAAAAACGTTTATCTTGATTTTATCAGAACGAGAACGCCGCTGACAATTACACCGGTAATTATTGATCCAGAATTCACATACGTTGATGTTAATACAACTGTACGATACAACGTCAACATTACACCGAAAACACCAGAAGAGATCAAGACACTTGTTCAGGCAGCTATAAATCAATACAACGACACGAGCATAAACGATTTCGATTCTACGCTGCGTTATAGTCAGCTGATTAAAACCATTGACGACGCTGATCCTTCAATTGTTGGTAACGAAACGATTGTTAAGGTCCTAAAAATCCTTTCAGCTCCGTTGCTGGAACTTGGTATTTCAAAAAACTACACAGTGAAATTTGACGTGCCTCTATCACGCGAGTACTACGTTACAAGCACGAGATACACGTCAAGTGTGGAACACACGATTGAATCGTCAACGTTCACATACCAGGGCAAAACATGTTTCTTGACCGACAATGCAGGGATTGTAAATATTTCCACAGCCGATGGGTCTGAGATTGTTACTGTTAAGAGTGTTGGTACGGTTGATTACGAAACAGGAACTGTCACACTGACTAACTTCTCACCTTCATATGCTTTTGGTGGTCAGATAAAGATCTACGCCGTGCCTGCAAGTAAGGATATTTTCTGCCGCAACAACGTGATTCTTTCTATTCTTGAACAAGATATTGATATCACTGTTGAGAGAGTTCGTGAATAATGAGAAATATTGAAGACAACATATCTGTTTTTGTAAAGGGGCATTTTCCTGCCTTTTATCAGGAAGACGGCCCTAACTTTATTGAGTTTGTTAAAGAATACTACAGATATCTCGAATCAACAAACAATGCTGTATATTATGCACGTAATCTCGTAGAGTTTAGAGACATCGATAAAACTATTGATGATTTCATCGTGCATTTTAAGGAAAAATATCTTAAAAATTTCCCTCTTGATCTTGCCGTCCCTGATACCAAGTTTCTTGTTAAGCACATCATGGATTTTTACAGATCGAAAGGTTCCCAGCGAAGCTATGAAATTTTCTTCAAGGCAACATACAACGTAACACCAACAATTTACTATCCGAAAGACGATTTATTTAAATTGTCTGATGGTACTTGGTTTGTTCCAATTTATCTCGAACTAGAACCTGGTGCTGTCAATACTAATCTGCTCGTTAATAAACAAGTTATTGGATCAGAGTCCCAGGCGACAGCTTTCGTAGAAAAGATTATTAGAACCCGTGTCAACGGAAAGTATATCATTGTTGTGTTGCTGAGCGATATTAACGGCACGTTTGCTGCTGGTGAAATTCTCACTGCAGTTTCAGATCCTGTTCTCAACGGGTATCCAAAAATATTAGGATCTCTAAGCTCGTGTGATGTTATTACAGGTGGTGCAGGTTTTGCAGTAGGTGATATTGTTAAATTCACTTCGGGATCTGGACGTAGTGCGCTACTAAGAGTTAGTTCTATATCGACGGAAACTGGTGTTGTTAAATTCCTGTTAGTTGACGGTGGGTTTGGCTACACAAATAATTCATCTGTCATTATTTCAACTAAAGTTCTCGATGTAGCTAACGCTACTGGATTTACGTTGTTTGAAACGGTCAGACAACCCCTTGCAAACATCGACTTCATTTCAGCAAATGGCACATTTCAAGCTGGTGATGTTGTTGAAGCATGGACGTACAACGGAAGTGGTAACACACTAGCTGGAAACGGTATTATCCTTTCTGTGAACTATTCGTCAAACACAAATGGAACCCTTTTAATCGCTACTCATACAGGCAACGTTTCGTCAGGAAATACACCTGCACTTACTCAGTTCTTTAAATCCGGCAACACAATTACAGCACTGACTAACACATATACAAACGTTACTGCAACAGGTAATGTGATTGGTCAAAACACTACATCAATTGGCGTCGCTAGTGTTAATAATGTATTTGTTGCTCTAGGAAATAACTACATCTACGGAAACACGTCTGGAGCTAATACTAGTGTTCAAGAAATTGGTCTTGGCACAGGGGCAACTTTCAAAATAGGTGCTCTAACACACACAGAAAACGTTCGCCTTGATACCACATATTTGAGAGCAAACAACGTTGCTGATGCTGGTGCAAACGTTCCGTTCATGTCTATAAGACTCGACGCATCCAACGCTAACACAACAGGCGGATACGGTTTTCCAAAATATCCTGCGGGAGATGAGACAGCTGTTATTCTGGATTGTCTCGATATCTCCGACCAAATTATTGGAACAATTGCTTCCATCGTTGGTGTTGATGGAGGTCAAAACTACACCAAGAAACCTTTTGTAACCGTGTACGAGCAAAAAACTGCGGGAGCTGATAAACGCGATTGGATCTTTTACATTACAAACTCTACATCAAATTTCAGCGAAGGGGAATTGATAGAGCAATCTGGAACACAGGCAGTAAACGTATTAACAGTTAATAACTTTACAGGTAATGCTGCTGTTGAGGTTGGGGAGTTTATTTACCAGTCAAACGGTTCATCAAATACAGCTTCGGGCATCATTTATTCTGCCTCAATTGCAAACGGTGCGGGAACAATTACCGTAACTAGCCCATCAGGAACGTGGAATACTTCTCTTGTTGCACAAACAGTTACGACTCACGCTACTAGTAATGTTGTTAGCGCAAACACGACAGCTACTATTGCTGTGACGGGTAAAGGACTAATTAAGACATCGAATGATAGTGTGTTGACAGTCAAAAGGCTTACGTTTTTTGATACGTTTGGTGCCGGAAATACAGTTATTGGTACATCAACTGGTGCTACTGCTGAATTAGTAGCGGTTATCGAGGACGCATCATCACTCAACATCGGAAATAATGCAGTTATTAGTGCTAACGTTGCTGTGGCAAACGGTACGGTAACGAGTGTTCAAGTGTATAACTCAGGTGTGGGTTATTTGTCTGATGAAGTTCTGACAGTTGTTGACACAACAAGCGGTGCTAATGCGTTTACAGTTAAAACACACGTTGATACACAGGGTGTTGGCCAAGGTCACTACACAACAACAAGAGGGTTTTTAGACAACGATAAGTATCTACATGATGGCGAATACTATCAAAATTTCTCTTACGACATTAGAACATCTATTCCGCTTGATAAATATAGTGAAGTGTTGAAGCAAGTCGTTCACGTAGCAGGAACTAAATTCTTCGGTACGTTCGTGGACATGACTGAATCAAACGTTCAAATAACAACCAGCAACTCGCAAATAACGATAACATGAGCAAACCACTAATAACTACTCATCTTAAAACTCATTTAGCAACACAGTTCAAAGAATCTATTACAGAGGCTTCGAATACTGCTTATTACGTATTTGCCGGTAAGCACATTGCTTATGCAAACGGGTCAATTCCTGATCCTCAAGATAATTATCAGGAGCTGCTATATTCCGCTCACCAAAACATGATTTTTGGCAAAAGAGTTGCTGATAGCGATGTCTCTTTGCTGATTCCTAGAGTTGAATGGTCTTCAAACACGGTTTATCAGCCATACGACTCAAACACTGTGGTGTTTGGTACGGAGTTTTATGCTGCTGTAAATGCAACATCAAATTATCACATTTTCAAAGTTCTCGACAACAACGGAAACACAGCTTCAACAATAGCTCCGGACATTAACGATCCTGAAGCTGCGGCAGATAGTGAGTTTTATAGCACGTCAGACGGCTACGTGTGGAAATACATGTATAGCGTAACGAGCGGTGTGTGGAATAAGTTTGCTACAGATAATTTAATGCCTGTCAGTTCTAATTCGGCTGTCGTAGGCAATGCTGTCAGCGGAACTATTGACGTTATTCGCATTTCTTCTGGTGGCTCAAATTACGATGCTACACTTACTGGCCAGTTTAGTGCTTCACAAATTCAGGTAGGTGGTAACAGCGTGTTGTACGAACTTCCAACAGCAGCTAGCCCAAACAGTGCTTTCTACACTTCAAGCTGCATTCATATAACAACTGGAGATGGTGCTGGCCAAACGAGAAAAATTGTGGGTTACAATGGCCCAGCTCGCCGCGTAACAGTTAACGGAGCTTTCACAACTGCTCTTTCAAACACCAGCACGTACGAAATAACACCACTAATACTTGTTGATGGTGACGGTAGTGGTGCAGTTGCTCGGGCTCTTGTTAATACAACCAGCACAAATTCAATTTACCAGGTTGAGATTCTTAACAGAGGAGCTGGCTATTCATACGCTACTCTAACTGTCGGTGGAAATACAGGCGGTATTACTAACGCAGCTGTTCTTATTCCTGTTTACGCGCCTAGAGGTGGTCATGGTGCAAACGCGGCTCTCGAACTCGGAGCAACAGCAATAGGATTCGGAGTGTCGTTTGCAAACACCGAGAGCGGTAATATTCCTATTACTAACGATTTTAGAACGATCGGTATCATTCGTGACCCGTTATACTCTAATGTTGTCCTGACAATCAACGCATCATCATTGTCAGGATCATTTACTGTAGGGGGCACCGTTACTCAGGTTGACACACTAGCAACTGGCGAAGTTGCAGCATTTGTGGGCACTTCGTTACAGCTTGGAAACGTTGCTGGAATGTTCAGTACAGGTAAAGTCGTGTATCAGGCCAACTCAACTGCAAACGTAGCAACAGCAAACGTTTATTCATACGAGATAAATAACGTATCGAAGAATTTTTCTACGTTTGATCAACGATATAAGTGCACTGTTAACTATATTTCAGGAACATTTCAACAGGACGAAATCGTATATCAACTTGATAATGACTCTGTTGTAAGTGCTAATGCTACATATCATAGCAACGATGCTGTGTTCTTTACAGTAACAAACTTGCGCGGGGTTTTCAATGCAGGGGAACAAGTGATTGGTGCAACATCGGGTGCAATAGCTAACGTTCAATCGATTAGAGAGCCTGATTTAGTAAAATATAGCGGCGAAGTGATTTATTTGGAAAATATTGAGCCAGTATCACGCGCAGCAGATCAAACAGAACAAATTAAAACAGTGCTGAAGTTTTAAGAGGAAAACATGCCATTAGAGACTAATTTAAACGCTACTCCGTACTACGACGATTTTGATGAAGCTAAAAAGTTTTACAAAATCCTTTTCCAACCTGGAGTAGCCGTACAGACAAGAGAGCTAAATCAGCTCCAAACAATTCTACAAAACCAAATTGAAAGATTTGGTAATCATGTTTTTAAAAACGGCACTATTATCAGCGGGATCAATTTCGAGTATCTTCCCTACTATCCGTACGTTAAGTTAAAAGACACGAACGTTTTAGGTCAGCCTGTTGATCTCGAAGGATATCAGCAATACTGGTTGCGTAACTCGGCAAACCTAGTTTCAAAAGTTGTAAACTATAAAACAGGTGTTGAATCACAAAACCCTGATGTTGGTACTCTGTATATCAGATACCTAAACTCCGGTTCCTCAAACTCAGCATTTAGCTATTCACCAAGTGATGTTCTAACTGTTTTTGATATTGACTACCCAGTGTTTAGCGTTGATGTAAACAACGGCGGAGCCAACTTCTCAAATTCAGATACAGTTGTTTTCCTTAGCGCACTTGTAATCAATACAGTTTCTGGTTCCTTTGCAACGAACGATGTTGTTGTTCAGGCAACAACAGGAGCTCGTGCTGTTGTTATTGAATCAAACACAACAGCTATTCCTGGTTCAACTGTTCTAAAAATCAAACCGCAAACAGCTGACCTGACAAATACATCAGCTAATGCTTCGCTGTGGACGTTCCAAACTGGATACCTAATTTCAAACAGCACAAATTCAGCTAATGTCATTTCGCTCGTAGGTAGTGGAGCTGTAGGTGAGGTAGTTACATTAAGCACTGGTG
>Ga0078894_10003115_pt1 | contig 12562 bp, 17 predicted proteins | sample LauGreSu1BDMLBSD_2_FD_67506 | JGI IMG/M metagenome (GOLD analysis project Ga0078894, IMG submission 67506) | Freshwater lake microbial communities from Lake Michigan, USA - Su13.BD.MLB.SD (version 4) (version 4) | ecosystem: Environmental > Aquatic > Freshwater > Lake | place: Lake Michigan...
ATATGGGCGGTCTCAACATTCAAAGGCGAATCTGTCTCCTACCATTCACACCATTCAAATACCCATATGCGGCCAGAAGAATACTGGAGTGGAGTTATATACACATCATCGGACGATGATTCAGCCGAACTCGTACTGCACTCTTTCGCATTTAATAGAATTGAGTCAATGGTTAAAATAAAACCAGAAATTGGCAAGGTAGTATTCTTCAATTCATATGTTCCGCACTTTACGACAATGCATCAGTCTGAAGAACCAAGAGTTGCTGTGAGTTTCAATTTTGCTCCTATTGAGCCAAACACGACCGAGATACCCGACATGAGCGTTTATAGGGGTTAGATATGAATGACTTCTCAAGACAACAAGCAACACAGTACCTAGAACGCTCAATTAAAACTTTGTCGTCAATACTTGGTGTTGATGCTTTTTCGTTAAAAGAGATTCCAGTTGAAAAGTCTTCTGCACTGTACGATTCGTATTATTGCCTTATGCATGAAGTTGACGCATACAGGAAGTTGACTGGCTATGCAGAATGAACCAATAATTGGCATTGACCCAGTTGACTTTAAATCTCTTGACAATTCAACTGTTTTTTGGGATGATAAAAGCGAGTCGTGGGTGGTTGATGGGGATAGCGCGCACTGTCATTTATATGGACCACCTGTTGAGAACCTCCCAAATGGGGAAACAATTTCATGGAATTCTCCATCCGATACATGCACCGCAAATACAGAGTTTAAGTATGACCGTACTTTGGACCTTGAATTCAACAAATCAGAATTCATGGCCTACATGTACATTCTTGGTTTTTCTGATTCAGAAATTGCATTAACGACAATAGATGCAATTGTTGAAAAAATACGAGATGTTTACAAATATAAACACGGTCAACCATGCGACACGGCGAGTCAGACTTACATAAAAAGAAAAAATATTGCGCTTTTGAGAGGCGTCCGAAGGTCTTTTAACAAAATACAGGTTATTGAAAATGGACACTAACTACAATCTTGCCCATCTGGCCGATATATTTTCAAAAACCAAAAGCCATTCAGATAACTTTCCTGGTAAATATTATGGGTATTCATCAAAGTTGATGGCAGATTTTGCTGCGTCTATGGATTTTGACAGGCGCAACATAGCGACTGGTGGTGTTGACTTAGCAATATTCCCGTGGGAAATGTTTGAGCAGACAAATGAGCGCTCTTTTAGGACATACACAATCTCGCAAATATTTCAAGACCTTATATATGGTCTAAAGAATCCGTCAACTGTTTTGTTGTGTGGACCAGACTATTCAAGCACTCGTGTGGTCCAGTGCTGTGAAAGCAACATAAAAACCACACTCCTAAATGGGATATCGTTAAATACTTTTGAGAAATGCTTCAAAACAATAAACTCAAGATTTTCAGAACTTGAATACGATGTCATCTCTATGCAAGAAATTTTTGCTGGTGGCAGTCGTAAATTTGATTTGATAGAACTTTGGGTAAACCAAATTGACATGCCCCTATCTCAAATAGAGTTGTTTATAAATCTGCTTTCAGACGACGGTGTTATTTTAATAAATGGTACATCTGATTGGGCTTTTTTGTACGAAAATGACATGTATGGCCACCCGATGCACGACCTTCATGAACAGTTGAAGTCAAATGACTCTATTTTTGTCCATCACATCCCACTCCACTACGGGTTCACGATTGTGACAAAACAATGAAAGTATTAGATAATTTCATTACCGATAAGTCATTGTTGGATGAGATAAGGAGCGATAAGTCTTTTTTCCCAGAATCAATGGGTGATGAAGAAAAGGTGAATTACTCAATTCATCAATACCATGACCCAGAGTCTCCATATTTTTCGCCGTATATGTTCTGGGATGGTTGGTGGAGGTCTCCAGCAAATACACTCAAAAAGCGAGTAATACAGGAAATATGGAAAGACAATTTACCGCTTCCAGAAAATGAAATATCTGGTTTTGAGTATTGGACCAAAACATTTAGACCAGGTCAGTATTTAGGCTTGCATATTGATGAAGATTCTCATCTTTACAAAAAACAGCAAATATTCAATGGCCCGACTATTGGCTGCGTGTATTACCCAGACCACGAGTCAATAGATGGTGGATTTTTGGAGTTGCATGAATTCTTGCTTGAAGATGGGAGCAAATCCCAACTTGAGAGAGGGGTGCTTGATTCCATGGCTTCCCCAATTGAGAAACGCGAGAGGATTGCGTTTAAGCCAAACAGGTTAATCATATTTGACGCTGGACACGCCCTTCATAACACCACTCCTGCAGAAAACGGCATTCGCAGGGTTCTCGTAGTCAATGTCTGGTCCGAAGATAAAAAGCCACTAGGATTGCTGAACAACGGGTTCTATCTGGAGAAGTAAGTGAACACACAGAACATTATTCACGATAAGCGATACGCTCATAGTTTTGTCATAAGCGTAGATACGCCATTTGGTCAAGAAGACTACTTGCTGCTCATAGACGAGGCATCTGGAGAAGCAGAAATATCCACTCAACGAGGCAGCACAAAATTTAACACCTACTCTATTGACGAGTCTTCATTTAGTGCCTGCTTTGACATTGACACCCCAATGACCACATCTGTTTCAATGGGTTTTAATAAAATGGACAACTCCGAACTGTTTGCTGGAACGGTAAGCGTCGGAGAATTTGTCACAACAACCTTAACTGCAAAGAGGCACCAATGAGTTTTGCGTACGACATGAACATATCGTCGTTGACTGGTGAAGAGAACTTGCTTGAATCGGTCAAGGGAAAGATTTCTTTATTTGTAAACATTTCATCAAAATGTGGATATGAGCCACAATGTAGTAAGTTTTGGTCATACGCACGAGCGTCTCGCCAATTTTGGGAATTGCAAAAAGTTTATGACGAATTCAAAGACAGGGGATTTGCTGTAGTCGGTTTCCCATGCAACCAATTTGGCGGAATGGAGCCAGCGAGCAACGAAGAGATTGCTGAATTCATTGCTAAAAATTACCCATTTGTGACATTTCCAATAACTGAAAAAATTGATGTCAACGGTCCTGACGAGCATCCAATTTACACATATTTAAAGGGTCCAGAAATGCGCAACTTTAGCGACAACACTGCAGACTCTTCTGAAACCGCTCAGCGTGGACAGAACAAGGCAATGCAGGCAATGATGCGGATTCCACACAACTGGGAGAAGTTTTTGCTTAGCAGGGATGGTGTGTTCATCTCGCGATTTAACTGGCAAGACTGGCCCCTTGCCGACAAACCCCTTGTCCACGGTGCAGCCTGGACAATCAGGGAAGCAATAGACGCGGTTTTGTAACATGGATATTGAGAATCTCGGCGGAGGAGTTCTCGTGTTTAAAAACATGGTTGAAATAAACCATGATTTTTTAATTCCATACTTGGCTGAACTTCATGAAAAAGTTGTGCATGAGGACTTTACTGTCATTCATGATGACGATGGAAAAGAACTGTACGCAATAAACCGTTCTGGACATAGATATCCATTAAGCGATATTTATCGCGTGAATAGAATTATGGGGTTTGCGTCAGATGATGAAAATGACGAGAAGTACATATTTTTCAACAAATGCGAAGATGCTGTTTACTCCTGTCTGATTAGGTACATAGAGCAATTCCCAATGATTCTTCCTTCGCTGTGGTGGAGGACTCAGGGCCATGTTGTCGCCTACAGGAGCGGCTCCGACATGGGCTTTCATTCCGACAATGATGTCAACTACCAGCCTGGCGCAGTGCCAGATATGCAGGTAGCAATAAGACATGTTCTTGGGGCAATCATATATCTGAACGATTCTGCCGAATCAATAGAGGAATGCGGACAATACCAATATGTGGGTGGTGAAATTGAATTCCCATATTTGGGTATTTCGCATAAACCAAAATCTGGAGATGTGATTATGTTTCCATCAAACTTTATGGCGACCCATAGGGTTAAAGAATTATTTGGTGGCTCTCGGTATGCATATATATCGTATTTTTCTCACGGTTCAGAAGAACCAAGCAGGGGAATATGTCCGTCGGATTCTGATTCATTTAAACTCAAATCATCTCAAGTATGGATGCCAGAGATATTCAGAGACTATGCTGAATATCTCAAAACAAAATATGGGAAAGACCTAGATAACCACCACATGCTGACTCTTCCGCTAAACAGGACGAATAAAAGCAATGGAACGATTCAAGAAGTAATAAAGGAAAAAAATAGAGATGATTTATAATGATGTTCCCCTAGAGCACCTTGGTGGTGGAGTCGTGCTCTTCAGGAACGCCTTGACTTTTGATTTTGATTGGGCTTGCAGTTTTGCTGAAGATTCAGTTTCTGCCGAGCGGGCAGATATGTACAAAGAGGCAATTGACCCAGAATCTGGGAAACGCGGATTTCTAAATAAAAGTGGCTATTTTTTCAACTACGAAGACACCATGAACATGCCTCGTCGTGGAGCATCAATACACAGGGACGAAAGAAGCGAAGTAATTGAATTTCTTAAATTTCTTGAAGATTCACGAGATAGGTATTTACTTAAATATTTAGTGGAATTTCCTTTAGCGTATAAAAATATATGGTGGAAAGTGAAAGGCCACCTGGTCGCTTACTCCATTGAACACGGCGGTCGTTTTTTGGGTCCCCATTCTGACACCAGCGCAGATTATGCATATGGATTTGACCATCCATCAGACCAACTTGCGACCAGAAATACTGTTACTGCGCTCATATACCTAAATGATGGATTTTCTGGTGGCCAACATTATTTCAACTATTTGGATATTCGCTACACCCCAAACCGCGGAGACATTTTGATGTTCCCATCAAACTTTATGGCGGCACATGAGGTTGAGCCAGTAATAGAAGGAAATAGATATTCATATCTTGGTTGGTATGCTCACGGCTCGCCAAACCCAGCAGTAAATGAGTTCATTGCTGACCCGATTACCCAACCCGAACTCGCCACTGTATCTACGAATGTTTACATGCCCACACTGAGGGATGATTTCAGAAATTACATGGTTGCATCTGGTGTTAGCCAGGATTCACCAGCGTGGCACCTAGTTGAAAGAATGCACTCGTGAATGCTTCCCATCTAGGCAATGGCATAGTTCTTATTCGCGGAATGCTTGACGCCAATGAAATAAAAGAATGCGATGTGTCTTTGGTGGAAAACGCCATTACTCCTCAAGGTTTTACGGCAAGAAACGGTAAACTTTATGACACTGGCGGCCATGAATACGATAAGGATGCAGGTTCTTTTACTCATCCAATCAGGTATTCAGAAAATATAGATTCTATTAATTTTACAAAAATGTTGACGAGAAAAGTATATGAATCAGTTGTTGGATACTGCAAAATATTTCCTTCAGTTATTGAATGTATAACAGAGCATAAGCAACTCCATTACATTAAGTATCCAACAAATGCTGCAATGGGTCCACATTCTGATTGTGCTGCTTCTTATAAAAACAATTCAGTTGAGGTTGTTTCATCATCTGCGATAGACAATACTTTGAGTACATCGGTAGTTCTTAATAATGACTTTGAGGGTGGGGAGTTTGTTTTTACATTGATTGGTGAAGAGTTGTCGCTGAATGCTGGAGACGCCCTCATATACCCATCAAATTTTGTTGGCAGCCACGAGGTTAGGGAAGTGAAGTCTGGCGAAAGATGGTCTTTTCTTTCATTTTTCTCACATGCGCGAACAGTTTTTGGCGGAGAGAATGACATAAATCAACGAAACATGTGGCTAAGCAAATTTCGCGATGATGTGGGAATACATGATACTAAAATTGCTAATAACTTTCAAAAAACAGTCAAGGTTGGTCAACTGTGATAATTACGCACATGGGTAATGCTGTGGTCAAATTTGAAAACGCTTTTGATATTGAGCCAAATTTTTTAAATATCTTCAAAAACGACCTCCACTCAACACTGCCAAACGAAGATACTCGTGATGAATTTGGCAACATAAGAACAGAGGGCGGATACGAAATATCAAGTAAATATATAGAATCAACTCCAACCAGATACCCAAAACTAGACTCATTAAGCAGTAGTGGAAAAGATTTTGTAAAACAAATACAAGAGAGCATGCACAACTGTGTTATTGAATATTGCAAAATTTTTCCAGTTGTAATTGAAAACATAAGATGGGTTACAAATGGGTATTTTATTAAATATGAAAATGGTCAAAACATAGGACCACATTCAGATTGCAACATTGCATACGCGGAAGATAATATTACCGTAATCAATAGCATCCCTGTTTATAATGTGCTTACAGTTGCTGCTTTTCTAAATGATGATTTTGATGGAGGGGAAGTTTCCTGGAGGATATGGGGAATCACAAGCAAGCCAAAAGTTGGTTCAATCGTCATATACCCTTCTTCATTCGTTGGGTGCCACGAGGTCGCGCCAGTCAATAATGGAACACGCTATGCATATTTGAGATGGTATGGTCACGGGGAAATTCCATACGAACCAAATGAAAGCGTTTTGCACTTACTTCAAGGCCTGAAAGCAAGCAACCATCAACAAAAATTTGTACCAGTTGGAAGAATCGGCGCTTAGACGCTATTTCTGTAACTGGCCCAGTCGGCGTAGTTTATTCCATTCCATTTTTCAACCACCCAGAATGTACTCGTAGCCAATCTGTGACCAGATTTAATCTCTCTAACCCCATGCGAGAAATTTGCTCCTGCTGGAAAAATCAATAGAGTTCCAGCGCTCGGCTTATATTCAATACCGTATTGCGAAAAATATATCTCACCGCCTTCGTAGGCGTCATTGAAATACAAAACATTGCTTAAATCACGCCAAGACTCACACACCTTATCTGCGTGCTCGTTTAATGCTGTACCAGGGATATATCTAGCGATGTCTATTATTTCGGAATATCCAGAATCTGGATTTATCTTGCAGTCATATGTTTTTTCAAGCAATGGATAAATAAGGTTTCTGTATTTGCGAAGAATTCTTGTTATCTCTGACTCATAACCATCAATAAGAGTTGAAATTGATTCAATTGGAACCAAGGGGTTTGACTCTCCGCATTTGGCTGTTTGGCAGAAATCCCCTATTTTTAATAGGTCTTCATCTGAAATAAAATTTTCGTATACATGGATGTATTTTTTATCTTCTGGATTTATTTGAACTTCATCCCACCCATCGTAAATATAAAAATCAGTATTTTTCATAACCCTGGGACCGTCACTACTGATTTGCCAATTTCGTATTTATCGTAAATTCTCTCACCGTGATTAAACCCACCAGTCAAGGAATGAGCCACGCAACGATTGTCCCAAATCACTAAATCATTTTTTCCCCAAATTACAGCCAGTTGATTTCTGGGGGATTCAAAGATTTCAAGAAGGCTGAGTTTGTATTCAACCCACTTGTCGTTGTTTTTTGCAACTGTATTCTGTCCATTGTAAAAAATAGAAATCCTATTTGTTTCTGGGTGTGAACATATTGATGGGTGCATGTATTCTGGTTTTCTATACATTGGTGGCTCATTGATGTCCGCATTCCAGCCAGGTGATTTGATTTTGGATATAAATTCAATATCACTATTTTTTAAATCGTCGTATGCCCGTTCAAGGTCCACAAATTTTGTGTTTCCTCCATTTGCAGACGGCTCTCTCATGTGCATGCAACTTATGCCTACAACCAGTTCTTCCCATGAGTCGTCAACATGCCATCTATCAACACCCCATCTAGAAAAGTACTCATTGCTTAACGGGAGTGGTTTATTGTTTTCTTCAAAATAGTCAAACAACTGCTTGCTCGTTTGGTGGGTATCAATTTTTAAATAATTATGGTTTTTTGATAGCGACTTTAAGCAGTTGACAACTTGGTCTGGTTCTGAATTTATGTTTTTGAATACTAAGACTTTATGGTTGAGTAAGTCTTGGTAGATGGAATCGGCATTATCTATGATTGCCTGGAGCCAAAGCCCTTCGTAAACCTTGCCAAAATCAGCATGCTGTTGCATGTTTAATCTTTTTCAATCTCTTTTGCAGTATGCGTTCCCCCGTATTGCGTTACGCATCTATTTTGGAATACTGGGTTGGAGCCGACTTCAAGACCTTCAACTGGTTTCATCCATCGCGAGTAATCGGATTTGCAGTAACGCTCGTAGTCATCGTAGATTTCATCAAACCAAACAGGCGGACACCACTCAGTTGAATCCTTGCTTTCAACAATCCTGATGTTTGCTGCCTCGTCATCGGCGCCCTGTCCGAAGAATGTAAGATACGCATAACGAGTGCCGCCCTCCATCTTTGTAACGCCATGGGCACACATGTAATTGGTTGGGAAGAATATGATGTCGCCTTTTTGTGGCTTATACTCAATACCAAGGTAAGGAAATTTAAGAGTTCCGCCGCAGAAATTTTCACCGTTTAGTTCTTCTGCAGTTTTAACATGGTCGTTAAAGTACGCCAAAGCACCAGCGGTCTGTCTAGAAGCAACCATCCCTTTCGGCATATAACGAACACCCTCGGTTACCTTGTAGTTAGTGTCGTTATCTTGATGCCAGCCAAGGATTCCTTGTCCGTGATAGCGAAGGATGTGCCCGCGAGTCTTCCACCAAAGGCTTCCAACGATTAGCGGAAACATGTCTATGTATCTAATGAGACACTTATAGATTGTGTCCTCAAGATATACGAAGTAGTCAAGGATTTCCTTTTGCGTATTTTCGTCTACTGGAGCGAGAAGGCGGACTGGTGCAGCAGGAACATCTTCCATCCTGTATCTAAATCCGTCTTCGTTAATCCCATATTGAACACCGTCTTCGCCAACGACATACGACCATCGGCCTTTGTGCGCCTCTTCTGCGCAGTCGTCAATATGCGACAGAACAAACTTTTCTACATTGAAAACATTCTTAAATACAACAAGCCCGTTCCCAAGGTCCTCAAATTGGAACTGACTTATTTCAAGCAGTTCTTTGTCGCCTATTTTGGGCGTTGATGGTAGTGCCATGGCTTCAGTCTATCACGACCATATTTTGGCCATATAGAAATTCTAATTACTTCTTGTCACAACTGTTCTGTCGGTAAAGTTTATTCCAGCAAACTCAAAGTATTCATTAAGCGTTCGTTTTGAGCCTAAAGCGAATTCGCCAATAATGTTGTTTTCCAATATGTTTAAAAATTCAGCATTTGAATTTTCAAGCAGTTTTGACCATTCTTCTGGAAAATCCTGCCATGCGTGGCGTCGCTTATTGCGTTCAATCGTTGCTGAACTATCAAAATAAAGGTGATACAGATAAGAACCATTTGGTATTACTGGCGTGAAACCATGAGTAAAAGCGCGAGCGGCAGTTAGTAATTCTTCTCCCCAAAATGCTATTTTTTTATTTGGCTTCACTAAAGAAAAATCCCCAGTAGAAAAAACAGACGCACCAGATATGGATGGAGTGTACCCACACTCATAGGGCGAGCCGACTGCGGTTTGATTTGGAAAATTTAAAGTCTTAAAATCTTCAAATTTTTCAATAAACGCAATTTTTGTAAGAGTGTTATTTGTATCTCGCATTTCAATCATTGATTTGTCATACCAGTACGACGCTGGGTACATTGATAAAAGAGGTTTTTCAACTCCAATATTGACATATTCGTCTATTGATGAGATTAAGCCAATATCCCAGTTTTTCTTGAATCTCATATGGGCATCTATTTGAAGATAATAATCTTCACCGTCATAAAATGAATTCGCCGTGTATCGCCCTTCACCCGCGCCAATTCCATCTGGAGCAATACTGGTGCGCATTGTGATTCTATGCGGGCTTTTGCATATTGGATATTCAATTTCTGAGTTCTCCATGGCACAGTTTGCAATTCCAAAATGAAGTCTTGATTCACTGCTGCAACTTTTTATTGCGTCTGCAACAGTTCTTGGTAGTTCAGAATCACCGTAAGACGGTATTTGCATGAATACCGATTTCAATTTATTCTCTCTAAATTGAGAGCATCTACCATTTTCCAATTGGACATGTTGCGTCCTTCAACTTGACTTTTAGCGCCATAAAACAACCACACTCTCGGCATTGTTTTGTGGAATGAATCAGTCGCGGGCATTCAATACAAATAGCCAATCTATCTTCGGCTTCTTGTTCTGAAGATTTTGGGGCTTTGCTAGTGAGAACATCCCACGGCCTGGTGGAACCAATTTTCTTTTTATATTCTTCCCAAGGAGACATAATCACTCGGTAGGAGCGGCAAATTCCGTCCCATCCCATGTCCAACCGTACTGAACAGTATCTTTCAACTCTGTTGGGCATTTCACGATTGTTGGGTTTGATGAAAATATTGCGTGCACTGCTTCAAGTTGTTCGCCGATTGGAATAGCGTGACGCCATACTACTTCTCCATCAATTACGAAAAAGTAGTATTCATTTGCTTCTGAAGAAAATGGTTCTGGTGTTGTGTCTGACATGTTTGTATCCTATATCTTTTACTGCCTATGGGCAAGTAGGTCCTGAGCAGGTTCCTCCGTAAGTTGTAGTAGTGGCGGCACAGCCAGCAGGGGAGTAGGTCGTGGTCGTGTATGTCTGAATACAGTTGGCACCTCCAGGGCACCCAGCGTGTGTATAACCCGACGATGTAGTAGGTGTACAAGGCGGCGCGGTCGTAGCCGCCGCTGTAGTCGTAAACTCTGGCGGGAATGATGGCGGAGCAGAAGTTGTAGTCGTAGTTGTCGTAGTTGTCGTAGTCGTCGTAGTTGTAGTCGGCGCTACTGGTGTCACGGAACCAGATGCAGATGAGGTTGCGCTAACTCCGTATCCACTATTAGCCGTAACGGTGAAAGTGTATGCGGTTCCGTTCGTGAGACCACTAACGACAAGCGGTGAAGAACTGCCAGTTGCCGTAATGCTTCCAGGGCTGGATGTAGCCGTGTATGAGGCAGTGCCCTTTCCATCGTAGGCAGAAGCGGTAAACGAAACCGTTGCGGTAGCGTTGCCAGCGACAGCACTTACGCTCGTTGGGGCATCAATGAACTTCCCCGCGCTGGAAGTGTTTCCAAAAATCACGACGCGCTCAAGTCGCCAATCAAGTACCACTCGTCCGTAGCGCGCTTAATGAGCGTTGCTGATGAATACCTTGCTCTTAGGAACAGACCAGGAGTTGCGCGAATCGTTACCCCAGAGCCAGCAGCAATCTGTGTTTTCCCGCTTCCGTATTGAACAACGGTTATTTCTGCACCCACAGCGAAGTTTGCCGTAGAACTTGGAGGAACAGTCAGCGTATTGGCAGAACTTACTTCCATCTCAATAATTCTGTTTTTGTCAGTTAGTGAAAGCGTATAGTCAGCAACCTTGTTTGAAATTAAAACATCTGCAATTTTTGACTTAGCAATCGCGGCGGAGGCATTGATATCTGCGTCAACAATTACGCCAGTACTGATTGCCGTGACTCCAGCATCAGTAACGCTGATGTCCCCAGTGATTGAAGTGTATGTCGGAACACCAGAACCATTTGCCAAAACAACATTGCCAGCGGTTCCTGATGCAAGTTTTGATAAAGAAATTCCTGCGCTTACAGCAATTTCAGTATTTGTTACTTCTCCAGCCTCAATTTGAGCACCGACTTCTTCCCAGGCACTTCCTGTATAAAAATACAACTTGTTGGTTGCGTCAACATAACTAAACATGCCCTCGGCAAGAGTTACGCCAGCGGCCGCATAGGCGCTTGACCTGTCGCTTGTCGTGGCAAAACGATGAATTGTCTGGTCCATCAAGTATGTGTTTACTTGGGCTGCAGTTAATACCGCTCCAGTAGAGAAAAGTTTGATTCCAGCGCCAGCCATTGAAACTCCAGTTTGTAAGTGTGGTTCCAACAATAATACATCACTTGATTGGGCTTAGAAACAATGGTGTTGTAGTAAAATTTAATGTCCATTTACTGGGGGTCATATGCGTTTTAAATTGAACACCAGGATTGCTCGCATACAACTTGCTGCGCTTTTGCCAATTTCAATGCTGTCAATGTTTATGACAATACCTTCAGCGCATGCAACTTTTTCAACTAATACACAAATATCAAACGGCCAAGGATTCTTGCAAGGACAATTCGCGGAAGTCGGCGTAAGAGCCAACGGAGCATTCGGCTCCACAAGCGTTCCGTCTGGATTTAATCAAAACCCAGCAAACTGTCTTGGTTTCAGAGTTGACCGCGAAATGGATGGATGGGGCGCAACAACAGACGATGGTGACTACTTCTGTCCAGGCTCTCCGTTTGAGGGCTGGCAAGTAAAAGTCGGCTCAAACCTTGGTAAAAACGACAACGGTCAGACTGGTGTTGCTGGCACGGTGTCCGACATTCAGAACTCTGGTTCGTCTCAATGTGTTTCATGGAATAGTGCAAGTCCGTACAACGGTGTGAGCATCTCCCAGAGATACTGCGTGCCCACAGCAGGGCAGGCGCTCCATACCGATGTGACACTCACGAACACGACTGGCTCTGCTATTTCCAATGTCTTCTTTGGTCGTGGCTTTGACCCAGATAATGCAACTGGTTCTGGCTCAATGACATGCGCTG
>Ga0078894_10003116_pt1 | contig 12562 bp, 13 predicted proteins | sample LauGreSu1BDMLBSD_2_FD_67506 | JGI IMG/M metagenome (GOLD analysis project Ga0078894, IMG submission 67506) | Freshwater lake microbial communities from Lake Michigan, USA - Su13.BD.MLB.SD (version 4) (version 4) | ecosystem: Environmental > Aquatic > Freshwater > Lake | place: Lake Michigan...
GAAAACAGCGTGATGCAGTCGTGAATCAGCGTGAGGAAGTGCGGGGCGTCGCTCATGTCAATCTTGCCGTCCGCCATGATGTTGGCAAACGCGGTTTGCATGACGGAGCCGAGGGTGCGCCGGCTGCTGTCCTGCCCCGCGTACGCGTTCAGCTGCTGCAGCTCTTGGGGGGTAAGCTTGGACTGCAACTCGGCATACACTTTGCTGATTTCATCGCCGATCAGCGACGGATTGTCCAGAATGACCTGCAGCTTCGTGCGCAGGGCGGGCACGTTCAAGATCATGGAAAAAATCACGTCCTGCACCATGCCAACCAAGGGAACCGGGGTTGTTGTGGTTGTTGTGGTTGCTGTTGTGGTTGGTGCTGAGGCTGTTGCTGTTGGTTCCGGTTCCCTTGAGGTTGTTGGCGTTGTTTTTAATGGTTCTGATGGTTCTGTTATAGGCACCACCATGCTATTGAGGTTGTTGTGGCTGTTATGCGGAACCGAAATGCCGATTACGGCATTGGCCGTCAAATGGGTCTTATTTGACGCATGACGTATCATAACCCCGCCGCTGGGGCTGATCACACGCTCGCATTGGATAGGAATGAAATGTTTCGGTTGCGGTTGTTGCTGTTGTTGTTGCTGCTGGTTCCGGTTTCCTTGAGGTTGTTGTTGTTGTTCTTGCATCTGTTGTTGTTGTTGTTGCATCTGTTGAAGTTGTTGGAGCTGTGATTCCATGGATTGGATTTGGATTTGGATTTGGATTCCTGCTTAATATAATAACACTATAAATTTAATTTGTGATTTTTCCCAATCACATAATCACATGGTTTGCAGCATGGCCGGCGTCCAATTGTGCAAGTCATACGACACGATGCAATTCTCGGTGTGAAACAGGTTCTTGCGCGTGATCACCTCGGACACGCAGACTTCAGTCACGCGACACTTGCTATCGTATGCCACGTGAATGTACCGCATCTTGCGCTTGTATTTTTGTATTGCATCACGAACGGTTGCAGGGGAGGTCGGTATTTTCCAACCGGTGCGATGAGGGGTCAGCGGATGCTTTCCGGTTTTTACCTGCGCGTACGTCCCGCAGTGCAAGCATTTCAGATCCACGCCCGGGAAATTGGGGTTATTTTTGTTCAAGTTGTGCCACTGGCGGACTCCGCACGTTTGGCAAGGGATGGTGTTACACACGAAGCGCTCGCCGACATCTCCCACCTCTTTTCGGGATTTGCCCGCAATGTCAAGCGTTTTGGAGATTCCTTTGGTCTTGGCCTTGGCTGATTTATTCGGATTGTTCGGATTGTGTGCGGGCATGACTGCAAGATGCAAGGTGCAAGTGCCGTTGTATTATTTCATCAATTTTTTTGAAAATGGATAAACTAAAAAATTCATGATTGCATGAATTCAACGACAATCTCTCCAAGGAATGCGGGCATTGTTTATTTGTCTCGTATTTGTTTGAAGTCATTGGCCATTGTAAATATTTTCAATTTTTATTTCATTCGCCTTTTATTGTGAATGGATTTTTTGCGACGATGAATGGAATTGCGACGACGACAATATTTGCGCATGGATTTTTTACGACCTTTGTAACCACCGCTATTAGGTCGTCTTCCAGTGTCTACCCATGCATGACCATTCCATCGGTGCCAATTGCCGTTCGCACCTATTTCGTGTACTACAGGGTCCTCGGGGTCGTACGGATGCTGTTGCTGTCGTTGCTGTTGCTGTTGCAGTCGTTGCTGTGGCCGGGTAAAAATATTGGATTGCGGTTGTGCCTGTTGCTGTTGCTGTTGTGCCTGTTGCAGTTGTGCCTGTTGCTGTTGCAGTTGTGCCTGGTGTTGCAGTTGTGCCTGGTGTTGCAGTTGTGCCTGGTGTTGTGCCTGGTGTTGCAGTTGTGCCTGGTGTTGCAGTTGTGCCTGGTGTTGCAGTTGTGCCTGGTGTTGCAGTTGTGCCTGTTGTTGTTGCAGTTGTGCCTGGTGTTGCAGTTGTGCCTGGTGTTGCAGTTGTGCCTGTTGTGCCTGTTGTGCCTGTTGTGCCTGTTGTGCCTGTTGCTGCAAATACTGCCGAAGCTCTGTAACAAACGCAATCCATAAATCTGCATTTAACCCTGGTACAGTTGCAGCAAATTCTCTTTCAACCCCTTGATAATCGGCAGTGTAATCGTTGATGACGATGACATCAATAAAGCCTGCGAACAAGGGACGATAATCCATGCGTTGATTAATTAACATTGGTATGTCATTAGGATTAGTAGTGTGCAGCAAGCGCATTGCATGTTGAGTTTCAACGGACGCTGGATTTCTTAATTGAGCAATTAAACGAAGTGCTGGTTCCATTTGTTATAAATATTTTACAAGGGGGTTATACAAAATGTGCATAAAATATTTATAAAATGAAGAGGGGGTCCAAAGGGGTCCAAAGGAGGGTCCAAAGGAGGGTCCAAAGGAGGGTCCAAAGGAGGGTCCAAAGGAGGGTCCAAAGGGGAAAAAAGGAGGGGGTTTAAGGGGGGCGTTCATCGCCCCCCCCCTTTTAAAATAGGCTAGAATTACCCCAGCCCGCTTCATTGGCCGCCATGGGCTCGTAATCCATCATTGGTTGTTGCTGTTGTTGTTGTTGCGGCTGTTGTTGCTGCGGCCCGCCGCCGGAGTACATGGCGTTAAAGTCCTTCACCATGCCGCTCATGGCATTGCCCATGCTGGCCATGCCCATTTGGGCCCGGTTGCTTGTGAGCTGCGGGGGTGGGGGCGGCGCCGTCATGGGCACGCCCGACGCCATGGAGCCCGTGATGGGCTGCGTCACGCGCACCTGGCCCTGGCCCTGGCCTTGTGCTGGGCCGCCTTTATTCCCGTTGCCGGACCACATGTCCACCGCGCGCTCCACCAGGATCTGCGCCTTCTCGCCCAGCTTCGTCTTAATGGAGAACAGGATCATGACAAACACCATGAGGATGTTGATGATGTGGAAGCGCTCGTACTTGATGCCGCTATAAGTGGGAAAGTAAATGATCATGCGGTGGATGAAGTAGATGCCGAGCAGCATGCCGAACGTCTGCGCGAAAATCTCGGCCACAATTGTCAAACTGCCCTTCTCATCGTCCGGGTCGGGCACGTAATACCGAATGACGTAAATGACGATGATGGCGGGGATGAATCCGATGGCCACGTACTGCATCATGTTTAAAACCTCGCCCTGCGCGTCCTCGTTCAGCTTAAACACTTGCTTGAAAAAGCCGCCGCCTGCGGAAGCGGTGTCCTTGGCGGTGATTTCTATGGCGTCCATACTTATTGCGCGTATGTATTGAACTTTTATATTTACAATGAAGAGAGAAAATTAAAATGAAAATGCCAACAATGATATAAATGAGTATCGCCCAATTATCATACACGCATAACCAATAACCAACCCAAATGCTGAAAACCCTGGCAGAGTACAACAAATACCGCATGGCCCCCATTGTGCATCCCACAATCCAGGAATTCCCCCTGCGTCACGAAGAGAACCAGTACCTGAATTTAATTGATGATATTCTCTCGGAAGGCACCAAGGAAGAGGGGCGCAACGGTGCCACGTTTGCCGTGGTGGGCGCGGCCATGCACTTCTCGCTAAATGATCGCCGCGTGCCGTTCCTAACGACGAAGCGCCTGGCGTGGAAGACGTGCCTAAAGGAGCTGCTATGGTTCATTCGGGGGCAAACCGACAACCGGCTGCTGCAGGCGCAGGGCGTGCACATCTGGGACGGCAACAGCAATGGACGACCGGATGGGGATTTGGGACCGATTTACGGGTTTCAATGGCGGAACTTCGGCGGCGAGTACCCTGCGAATAATAATGATAATTGTAAAAAGGGCGTGGACCAGCTGCAGTTAATCATTGATGCGCTAAAGGATCCCGAGCAGCGCACATCGCGTAGATTAATTATAACGGCGTGGAACCCGTGCCAGCTGTCTGAAATGGCGCTGCCGCCGTGCCACGTGCTTGCGCAGTTCCACGTCACGGACGGCACCCGGCTGTCGTGCTCGCTGTATCAGCGCAGCGGGGACGTGGGGTTGGGCGTGCCGTTCAACATTGCGTCGTACAGCATGCTGACCCACTTGTTGGCGCACCACTGCGGCCTGGACGCGCACGTGTTCATCTACCACCTGGGCAACGCGCACATTTACGACGACCACGTGGACGCGCTGAAAGAACAGTGCAGACGGGAGCCGCACGAGTTCCCGAGAATCGCGATTCGGGCGCTGCATGACAACATAAACGACTACGAGGTGGGCGACTTTGAAGTGCAGGGGTACCAATGCCATGACGCCATTCCAATGACGATGCGACAATAAGCGCCACAGTAAACCCAATGAATGCGATAAAATGCATTAATTGCGCAAAGAATATAAAATAATAGTATCATCTGCATTTATATCCGTACATATATCCAGCCATACACGATGAGTAGTTCTGCTTCCATTTCTGCCGCAAAGAAGCGGCGCGCAAACCAGGTTCAGACACCAATGCAATCAATGCAATCAATGCAATCAATGCAACGCCCTCCCGGTCAAGCTCCTCCTCCGCCTTTAGCAAATTTAACCCCTGCGCAACGGCAGCAGTTTTTACAGCAGCAGCAGCAGATGCGGATACAGCAGATGCAGCAAATGCAGCAAATGCAGCAAATGCAGCAACAACAAATGCAACAGATGCAGCAGCAACAGCAGCCTCAAGGGAACCGGAACCAGCAACAGCAGCACCAACAGCAGCCTCAGCACCAACAACAACAGCAGCCTCATCACCAACAGCAGCCTCAGCACCAACAACAACAACAACAGCCTCAAGGGAACCGGAACCAACAACAACAGCAGCAGCAACCTCCCAGATTGTCTTGGCCTGCACCGCCCATTTATGTCATGAAACAAATGGACAATTTGTTGTTCCAACAGAGTCAAACCATAGATGAAATTAAGAATCGCCTGAACTGCATTGAAACCGGGTCCTTGAACAGCCTCAATGGAACCGGAACCAGCAACCAAGCGGACTTGGATATCAAGTCGGATCTCATGTCCGATCCCGAGTTTGTGGGCGGAATCGTGGACAACATCATGACCAATTCCAATTTGTCCGAAATCATTGAACAGATAGAGTCCGTTCAAACCGAAAACCGGGAACTGCGTGAATTGCTGTACGCGCAACAAAAAACCATCAACGAAATAAACATCATGCTGTTAAAGCTCTTGTCGTCCCAAGGACCAGTGGTAATGAAAGGCAGCAACAGCAGGGGCCAGCAAGACGGCCAAGAAGAGAGACAAGAGGGACAAGAGAGACAAGAGAGACAAGAGGGACAAGCGGAGGAAGATGAGCAAGAGGAGCAACAGGAGCAACAGGGACAAGATGAACAAGAGGAGCAACAGGGACAAGAGGAGCAAGAGGGACAAGAGGAGCAAGAGGAGCAAGAGGAGCAATCCCCGAATGTCGCACTTGAAATACATGATAAATGAAACAATAAATGAAACAGGGCACATGTAACCCAAATTTTTTCGTATAAATGGTACGAAAAAATATTGTAGCACAATAATAAGTATTTAAAACATCCGCGCAAAACATAATTAATATATAAACAATCATCCATGCAATCTGTGTTTGCCGTGATCGTGTTTTGTGTGGTATTATTTCTGTATTTGCACATTTACTTCCATTTGAAGACCAGCAACGACCTGGAGGTGTATGAAATTGACCAGCCGTCCAAGGACAAATTGGAAGAGGTGTGTGACCTGCGGCAGCCGGTGATGTTTGACTACGCGAATGAGCGACTTATGGAATCATGCACGCTGGCTGCGATGCGATCCACGTACGGCGCGTTTGACGTGCGCCTCCGCAACGTGAAAGACCCCGCGGAAGAAGCCGATGCGACCGATTTGTACGTGCCGCTCACGCTGCACACGGTCGCCGAGACGTTCCGCAGCGACAAGGACGCGCGCTACATCACCGAAAACAACGGGGAATTCCTGGAAGAAACCGGGCTCGTGAAAACGTTCAAATACAATGACGCGTTTTTGCGCCCGGCGATGGTGTCCAAATGCGCGTATGACGTGGTGTGCGCGTCCCCCGGCACCCAAACCCCGCTCCGGTACGAGCTGAATTACCGCAATTACTATCTGGTTACGCACGGCACCATTAAAATTCGGCTCATTGCGCCGCATGCCAGCAAGTACCTGTACCCCGTGTCCGACTACGACAACTTTGAGTTTCGGTCGCCCGTGAACCCGTGGCAAATACAACCGGAATACCGGGCCGACTTTGATAAAGTGAAAACCATGGACGTGGAACTGCGCGCGGGACAAATCCTTTACATTCCGGCGTACTGGTGGTGCAGCATGCAGTTTCCGGAAACTTTAACCACGGTGTGCTGCTTCAAATACCGCACCTACATGAACACGCTCAGCGTGTTGGACAAGCTGTGCATGTGGTTACTGCAGCAGCAAAATGTGAAGCGGGATGCAATTGAAAAGAAAATAATAACGAAACCAGCGCAACCAGCGCAACCCATGCAATCATCTACAGAACCCATGCAATCATCTACAGAACCAATGCAATCATCTACAGAACAAATGCAATCATCTACCGAACCCATGCAACCAATGCAATGACAAGACAACTAAATGCACTCTACTTACTGCATTTCCTGATTGATTTGATTGATTTCGTCTAAAAATTCACGGGCAGTTAATCTGGTTTCGTCTGGACACAGCGTGCGCCGAAATAAACTGCGCAGCGGTTCATGCGCAACGGTCTCTATGTAAGATGCGCTTACGTGTCCGTTGGCGTCAAAAAACCCGGTGGGATAATCTTTTTTATAGAACACGCATTTGCGCAGGGTCACCATTGTGAAGAACATGAGCCCGAATGACCACATGTCATTTTCTTTACGGTTTGCCACCCATTTGTAGGAGTCAATGTCTGCCGCGGAGTTGCAACCATTGCCGGTTTCCGGCGCGCAAAACGGTTTGGTTCCGCCGGTTCCCTCGCTTTCATTGTGCAGACCCGACATGCCGTAATCAATGACATAAAGCACGGGGTTGGAATTGGTTGCGTCGCAATAGCTGCGATTATCACTACCACTGTCACTGTCACTGCGTTTATCGTTGTTGTGATCATCGTTACTGTGATTATCATCGCTGCGTCTAACGCATACAAGCGTGTTGGTGGGTTTAATGTCCCCGTGCACAATGTCGTGCACGTGCAAATGGTGCAGCGCTCGGGCCATTTGCCCGCACAGCTTTACAATCAACGCGGTGCTTGGTTTATATCTGCGAAACCACGTGTCCAGCGTGTGGGAATGCGCAACCACGGGTTGAATGCTGTACGAAATGTGGTGGAACATGGTGCGCGCCGATTCCGGTATTTTGTCAATGTTGTTGAGCTGCACGCACACCGGAAGCACAATGTGGTGTTCGGCATCAATGCCGCCTCCGGGCGCGTGCGCTAACGCTAACAGCCGTTGCACGACAAAATGCTCGGCTATTATTTGCGAATTGTCAAACGCGTGCTCTACCCGCACCATGAAGTCGTTGATGTGAAACATGCCAATCATCGTTTTCAGCCGGCGATACATGTAGAACATTGTCGTGTTATCGTGCACGTCAATGTGGTCGGTATAAATATGGAGGTGCGGACGCCGTCTAATTTTTGCGATGTATTTGGGGATGTCGTCCTTGTGCAACTCGTAGCTTCGCATGCATCGCTTGCTGCATTCCGAAAAAAAATAAAGTTGCCCGATGATTGCAATGAGCCGCCGAATGTCGCTTTTATCGGCCGTTTTCCATTGCTGAATCGCAGCGGCGTCGCACGGTTCATACGTAAACGCCGCGTCGGCCAGCGTCAACGGCGTAATCAATTGTTGGTCGGGCACTTCTGGTGCTGTCACTTCCGATGCTTTCACTTCTGGTGCTGTCACTTCTGGCACTTCTGTCACTTCCGGTGCTGGCACTTCTGGTGCTTGGTCGTCGTCATGCGATTTACGCATGAATGGTTGCAATTGTGAATGGGTTCCTGTGGGACGAATTGATTTTACTGATTTCGCGATTAAATTTGCGAACTTTGCAGCAACCAGTTTTATATGTTTGAACATTAAAAAAAAGGTTTGTGGCGGCAATGATTGCAGTATTGCGTCAACGTAGGTTTATATTGTTTATATTGTTTATCAAAATAACATAAAAAAAAACAGAATAAAAAAATACATAGATATATGTGATCCAATCCATGGCGTCCACCCTGTGCAATGACCCGCGGTTCAAGAAGGCGCTGGAGAATGAAAACAATTCGGTTATATCCACGTTAAACACGCGCAAAATCACGGCTGTGAAACTGCACCAATTGCGCGAGTTGGACCTTACCCCCCACGTGTTGCAGGATTACATGACCAAACTAAAGGACTATCGCCACGTGGACGATTTAAACGGCCTGACCCACGGGGCATACATTCGGTGGATTGATTTGAAAAATCCGGAGCGAATCACGCTGGCGCGGGGGGCCATCGTGTGCGACATCAAAATCGGCCAAACGGGAATATCGTTGCTTTGCAAAACGCACCCCAACCCCGCAATGTTTCACATCAACATGGACGAGGTTATTATTTTTCAGCGATTGAGCCAACAAGAGCGCCTCATATTGATTGCAATGGATTATTTGGATGCTGGATCAGACGATGATGCTGGCTCGGATGCTGGCTCGGATGCTGGCTCGGACGTTATATAACATCCATCAAATGTCAGGTCAGGTAACTGCTATAATATTTTTGCGAGTCTTGGCAAGTTTTCGTCCTTTGCGGGACTGCAGTTGCGACCGGCCCTTGCATGACATGTCAAAATATTTCAACCCCTTTTTCCTAAACACGCTGGCCGTGCAAAGCGCAATTGCGTTTTGAGTGCCCACCTTTTTTTCCACGGCCTTGATGCACTTGCACAATTTGGTTGCTAAAATGTCTTCTGCTTTTGTTTTTATCTCTTGATTGCTCAATTTATCAAATGGCACTTTGTAATACGAGAGAATTTTCTCGTAATCGGTCTTTGTCATGGCCATGGCCATGGACTGCGGTGCGTTCATTTCAAACCCAAGCAAAAACCAAAATCAAGGTCGCTTCCCTATTAATCCCGGATAAAAGATTTTCAAACGAATCCAAAATGAATCAAATGAATCAAATGAATCAAATGAATCAAATGAATCAAAAAGTACCTTAAATAATCTTACAAATTTTAATATTGATAAATTATAGCGCTGGGTTTATATTTTGGTTTAGGGGTTTTACATAATCATGACGGACGCCCCGAAAAAAAAAATTGTGGTCATTGATGTGGATGAAACGCTAGGATATTTCGTGGAACTGGGCATTTTTTGCGACGCGCTGATCCAAACGGCGTGGAACAACGACGACGCGGCCCAATACGCGCACTTCAACCACTTGATGGACGCGTTCCCCGAATTTCTGCGACCGAACATTTTGGACATTCTGCGGTTCCTGAAGCAGCGGAAGGACGCCGGCGAGTGCTGCGGCGTCATGGTGTACACCAACAACAACGGGCCGCGGGCTTGGGTGGCACACATCATCCGATACATGGAATCCAAACTGGGCGCACCGCTGTTTGACCAAATCGTGGCGGCGTTCAAAGTGGACGGGAAGATAATAGAAGTGGGGCGCACCACGCACAATAAAACGTACGACGACTTCATGCGGTGCACCAAGCTGCCGTCAAACGTGGAGGTGTGCTTTTTGGACGACCAGATGCATTCGCACATGGAGCGCGGGAAGGTGTACTACATCCAAGTAAAACCCTACACGCACCAGCTGAGCGTGCAAACGTTGATGGACCGGTTCGCGCAGAGCGATGCGCTGCGGCAGTCCACAAATGCGGCGGTACCGGAGTTGCGCGCCAAGGTTGCGCACTTCATGCAGCGGTTCACTGCTGCCCACGTGCCGAAGGACCCGATGGAGCAAGAAATTGACCGCATCATTAGCAAAAAAATAATGGAACACTTGATTGAGTTTTTTAAGGGGTCAAAGGGCGCAAAGAAGATAAAGGATGCCAGCTTGGTGAAAACGCAAAAACACCACGCTGAGGTAAGAACTAAGACCATGAAAGTTAAACGTAAATGGTAACAAGTTCAATTCAATTCAATTCAATTCAATTCAATTCAATTCAATTCAATTCTCTTGGGTTTTTTTTATGATGGTAAAGTATAACCAAAAGCCAACCAATGTTTAATTTTTCCAGTTTCCTGTACCTCGTGTTTTTATTCTACGTGCTCAGCCCCAACGTGCTGTTGCGCATCCCTCCCAACGGCTCCAAGCACGTGGTTGCGCTCGTGCACGCCGTTGTGTTCGCCACGGTGTATTACTACACCTCCGGCTATGTGGGCGCCATGCTCAGCTCGCTTTAATTGATTCACGTTGTTTCGTTGTTTTGTTGTGGTGCAATTTAAAAGTTTATAAACATGCAATTGTTTGTAAATTTTCAATTTAAATGAATTAAGGTGCTGAACGCACTTTACGAGTGTAACTGCGTTTATTTGGCGAGTTTTGTGAATGCGAATGTGCCCGCCGCTGGGTACGCATTGGTCCTGACATGACAACAAAGTTCTTTTTCGGATTTTTAAGAACGGCACGCATCTTTTTCAATTTTGAACCAATTTGTTGTTTCAGGTGGGAGATGGAGAGAGTATATGCCCGAATGGGGGATGTTATTTTTGAACGTTGCGAATACTGCGTTTTTGACTGTACCTTTACTCGGGTGTTCGGAGACCCGAACTGCAATTTCGGTGCAGCCGACATGATCCTTCCCCCCCGCAGATGTCCCAGCAGTTTTGACGGAAGAACTATTTCTCCGGTTGCATCATCCGTTGCAACTTCAACGCACATGCATCCTGCCGTTCTTAGCCATTCAAAACATTCCCTCATGGTCTCTTCCGCTATTGTCTGAAATGGCATATCATTTGAAAATACGACGTGTTCAGGGTGGGCTATAAATGCCAGTTGTGCTTGTGAAATGTTCACAATGTGCCAAGACCGCAAAAATGTCCGCGACGGATTAACCGATGATTCATGTAGTTTTTCCCGAATGATGTCAGGAAATTTAATTGGGTCGTGAGTGACATTCAATGTGGCAGTATGAATGCGCTCGTGCTGCTGGTCTCTGACTTCATACCCGACCTGATACGGCATTCTTGAAATAAAATTTGCTACATTAGGGGTGGAGTGTGAACACGTTGCGTTGTTAAACAGGACGACCGAGTTTCGATGGACAAATGCGCTTATTGGTATAACGTTTGTGTCAGAAATAATCCCATCTGTGCGATATTTGCGCGGAATAAGTTGCGGCCCCACCTTCACATGGCCGGGAGGCATGCTGTATAACAATCCAACCAAGGACACAATGTTGCCAGGGGTTAAGTCGTAATGAAATCCTATTTCCCCTGCGCCTCTTCTGTAATATAAATCAAATGTCATATGATGTTCCGGACAAGTTTGAAATTCTTCATATGTAAATTTTCGGTAGCTCAGCATCATTTGAAACATGGTGTAACGGATCAAGTGATATTCAATAGCTGTGAAACGGTTGTAATGTGCAAATTCTTCAGGAGTCATAAGAGGAATGGCAATATCATGTTTTAACATTTGCCTTCTTGTGCATGTCATGGTTCGCATGTCAATGCTATAAATATAAGGAACTTTTATGGCGTACTTTTCTGGCATACCGTCGGGTAACGATTCAGTGGTTTGGAATAAATAATCCAAAAATGAGCAAATGGGTTCAGTGAGGTGTGCAAAATTGACACGAGCCGAAACAAGTTGTTCCATTTGACAGTGTGGCAGTTGCAAGTTGGCATGCAAATGCACATTCCGAAAGTCTCCCGCGAACTGTGCTATCATGTCGTTTGGATCAATGGGGGTCACGGGAGGCATTTGCGATACTGCAACGCGGGGCAGCAGCGAGTCAACATAATCTGTATGATAAGTAATTGGAATTTCAACGTTAACCTGGTTTGAGGGAATGAAAACTTGCAACGCTGCGACATTCGCATTAAAAGGAATTATGAGCGAGTTATTTGAGAATGTCATTTTCATTACGGGGTGATCGCGAGACTCCTCCGTAAGGTGAAACGAAATTGGCTTAACGCGCGATGGGTTCAATGTCAATATGCCCTGCTCACTGATAACAAAATCACTTCCTAATTCCAAATCACGCGCCATTCCGTTAGGAGTTAAACAATATAACCGGGAAAAATCATACAGGATGCCACCTTGTACTTGCGTAAATTGGCCAGAACCTTCATTTTGCAGGTATATGCATTGCACAGAAGCTGGATCCACCAGTACCATTTGTGCCATTTGCGGGTAAATTATGTGATACAAAACATAGTATAGGTATATATAATATATTCCGTTGCATTTTTTTCTCATTCGTTATTCCACGTTCTTAATTTCCGTGCGCGTGGAGTTGTTGAACACGCGATTGGCCAGGTTGAAGCAGTCCGGGTTAACGGGCGCAAACCGCTCGGTTTTAAATAGCAGCGGATGAGTTTGTGGAATTTGA
>Ga0078894_10003117_pt1 | contig 12560 bp, 7 predicted proteins | sample LauGreSu1BDMLBSD_2_FD_67506 | JGI IMG/M metagenome (GOLD analysis project Ga0078894, IMG submission 67506) | Freshwater lake microbial communities from Lake Michigan, USA - Su13.BD.MLB.SD (version 4) (version 4) | ecosystem: Environmental > Aquatic > Freshwater > Lake | place: Lake Michigan, USA...
TTACCCCGTTTGGTTAAGGGTTTTTCACTCATTGTGGTTAAGGGTTTTTCACTCATTGTGGTTAAGGGTTTTTCACTCATTGTGGTTAAGGGTTTTTCACTCATTGTGGTTAAGGGTTTTTCACTCATTGTGGTTAAGGGGTTTTCATCTTTTGTGGTTAAGGATTGTTCAATAGTTGCCCCCGCCAAGAACGCCAGCATAATCGGTTTTAATTCCGGGTCCAACACTGCACATCGGTTGGCGCGTTTCAATTCCTCCATTCCATAGGTATCCACAACACCTGTTTGATGCATGCTCGTATATTTGAGTTGATGGTTGGTCAAAACCGTGGTCTTGTCCGGTATATATATTTCGCAGAAGCGCGATAAAATGGGGTTCAATAACTTATATTTGTTCTCTACAATGATGAAGAAGCGCGTATTGTGACTAAACAATTCAATGCACCTGCGCAAGGCGCTCTGGGCGTCAATGGTGAGTTCGTCGGCATTCATCAGCACTATGCTCTTAAACATATTGTTGTCGTTGCACTGCATGTTTGCTTTGGCAAAATATTTGAGTTCGTCGCGGATGAATTTGATGCCCTTGCCATGGGCGCAATTGACAAACATGACATTGGATTTGACGCGGTTGCGGTCGCCCTCATAGATTTGGTTTATGAAATTGCCGACGATGGTGCGTTTGCCGGTGCCGGACGAACCGTGAAAAATGAGATTGGGGATTTTTCTAACAGAGATGAAATACTTCAACTGTTTGAGGACATTTTCATCTTCGGCGTGCATGTGAATAATAGAGAAAATGATGGAATTTCTATATTATTTTAAACCGATGAACATTTAAAACGGCACGCAAAGCGTGCCTTGTTAAATGGTTATCGGTCTTGTCATCCTCTCCCACCCAAAGGGTGGAGAGGATGCTTCGTGGCACCTTTGGTGCCACACGAACCTAGAAGAAAAAATGGCACTTTGTGCCATTTTAATTCTTCGACGGTTTAAACCTTTGCAACTTAGATTCTTCTCTTTCGGGTTTTTTTGTGTATTGATTTTTTGGGTTTTCGTGTTCTCTTTCTGCGACGGGTTTTTCTGCCTCCATGTGAAAGTCCTTGTGGTCTAAAAACCATAGGGTTTTCACTTTTTAATAATGCCAAATCACTTGGACCTAGACCTGGACCTGATATTTTATTATATTTGCTTTTTTCTTTTCCTTTTTTAATATCACCACTCTCCGCACCTCCTTTACCTTCGTCTTTGAGAACAACGTCCTCCTCATTTGAAACAGATGCGCCAATCATTTGCATTCTTTCTCTTGCTCTATCGGCAACAATTTGTTGCGCCACTTCACTTGCAGATTGAGAAACTGCTTGCACAAAATCTTTGTAATCAATTTTGTCCATAATTAAATCATAAGGAGTTTTAAAACAACCAGGAATGTCAACACTTGCAATAAATTCTGCAAATGCAGAGTTAGTCAAGGTTTCTTGTCTGACACTGACATCATCTTTGAAATATTCTTCATTTAATGCACCACAGAAATCGGTTGTTAACAATCCCGATAGAGATGTCATTTTTGTAGGCAGGTCATTTAATACAGATGGCAATGACTTAATCTTAACATTGTCCGATACAACATTGTTTATAAAAAACAAATCGCGCATTCCTAACCCTATTGCACAGGCATTTTCTTTTTCTTCTTCTTTCAATTCCGCAAATTTGTCTTTTATTTTTAACAAAAAATCATAATATTGCAGCGTTAATTCAAAATCACTGGATTCTTTGAAATTTTCATTAGCAAGTGTTTTATGCAGTTGAAACAGAAGAATATACAAGGGAAGTTGATGATGAAAATTGCATGTTGGTGGTGCACCGCCTTTCATTCTTATTTTTGAACCGCCTTTGCTTTCGTATTCCGGGTCTTCGACTACGCCTCCACCTCCACCTCCGCCTCCACCTCCGCCTCCACCTCCGCCTCCACCTCCGCCTCCACCTCCAAATAATCTATGTTTTAATAATCTGCATGATGCAATAACAGAATTAAAAACCATAGAGAATTTACTTTTTGGTAGTTGTGGCGGTGGTGCACCACCACCACCACCACCGCTAGGATCAGTAGTAGTAGCAGCAATGGCACCAGTAGCACCAGTAGTGGCAGCAGCAGTAGCATCAGTAGTTTCTTCTTTTATTTCTTTCACAAAATCTTCAACTTTATCATCTAATCTGCCAGTTAATTCATTCATTTGTGGAATTAAAATTTCTTCAGACAAATGACTTGGAACATGTTCTTTTGAAACATCATCAATCATAGACATAGACATAAGTGCATCTGCTGCAACAATTCTATCACAAAAATCATTTATTTTTGCATGAGTTATTCCATGTTCAGCAACAGATTTGCTAGAAGATGCAGCAGATTTGTCAGCAGGTGCATCGTGTATTTTAAATTTTCCAAAATTTATAAAAACTTCATAGCAAAAACAAGTTGCCATTGATTTAAATTTTTGGAATTGAGGTTCTGTTAATGTGGTGGTTTCGGTTTTGCCTTTGCTTTTTTTAATAGTATTTTGAAATTTGGTACGGTCATTATTTTTTTGTATAAAATCGTAACATCTTGCAAATAATAATGTTATTTTATATTTAAAATCATAATCCAATGAATCCAATGAATCTAAATTATTTAAAAAAATATTTCGATCCGCATTAAATGCCCGTTCGTCGTCTTTTGTTTTTAATTGTGATAATATTCTACTACTAACTTCTGTCGAGTTCCATGTCCATTGATTAGCAGCAGCATATATTAAAGTTTTTGCAACATCTGATATTAAACTATTTATATTCATTTTTCCATCGTCATTTTTTGATTCAAAGAAATAATTTGCAGAATCTATTATTTTGCGCAAATTTTTTAATTCTATTTTTATGCTACCATCAAGTTCTAATAATGCTTTTGCTTTTACAACATCATGTGGTTCCGATGATGATTTAAATTTAGTAACACCAGTTTTAAGTTTGATATATTCTGTTTGAATACTTTCAGTGCTAAAACTTATCAAATTCGGCAAAGTTTTTTTAGTTGCAACAACTTTTAAAGCAGTTGTGAATATATGTTTCACATAACTGTCAAACACATCAACATGAAATGGTGATTCTATTGTATGTCTCAAATCTCTTTCTAATTCTTCAGTTAAAGTGTTGTTTGAACCACGAATTGCCGTCTCATATTTTCCATTATATGTTGCAAGATCTGTTGCAATAGCAGCAATTTCTTCATCATAATTAGGGTTTAGTGCCATTGCTTTTTTAATAATAGATTCATTCACAGTTGCTTCACTTGCCAAAGAGTATAAAAATATTGAATGCAAAGATGGATTTCCTTCAACTGGTCCATGGTGTGTAAATAAACATTCAACACCCATTAATAAAGCAAATGATAGTGCAATTTGGTCATGTGTCACAAAAAACACGCGGTCTATTTTGGCAGTAACATTTTCACGAGCACCGGTATAAGGCGTAAATCCGCGTGTTCTTGAATCAATTGCCAATGTTAATAGAACTTGCAACCAATCACCAGACATTTTTTTTAAAAAAGAAATGGCATATTTAAATTTTTTTTCATCACTATTTGTCAATGCGTTTTTTAAAACGTCAATAATTTTTGTCAAAAATGATATGTCACATTTTGATTTGCTGTCAATAGATTCATCTACAAATTTTATTTTACCATCATCACCAAATGCCTTTATAGTAAGGTCCGTTGAATATTCAACTGTTTTGCCCTTGGGTGTGTTTCTCAATTCCGACAATTCAAATTTAAAACTGGTAAAAAATTTGTTTAAATAGAGGTTTGATGTGTCATCTTGAACATAACTATAAGAATAGACAAAACTCGGTGGATTCAAAGAAACACAGGGAATAAATTGGACTCCTTCTCCGGTGTCTCTAAATTCAGGTGATGAAGGATGTTTTTTTGTGGCAGGGTCATGATGCACCTCGGGACCATACATATAATACACAATTGGTCGGCGACCTGTAAATGTGCCTTTTGACAAGATTTGAATTAATCCAATGCTTGCCGCATCAACCACAATAGCAATAGTTTGTGTGACATCCATGCCCATCATTGCATAAAACATAGGCGCATCAATTTCTTCTCTATCATCATCTGGTTCTTCTTCTTTTGCTGCTGCTGTTGCTGCTTTGTATGCTCCTCTTATTTCATCAATTTTTTCTTTCAAATTTTCAATGAACCCTTTTTTTTCCTTTGCCTTTAATGCATCTATTCGTTTATCCATTTCTTCTTTTGTTGCCTTTGCTGCTTTTCTCTTTGTGTTTTTATCTGCATTTATTTTGTCCTTCATACCATCAAATTCTAGTTTTTTATATGCTGTTTTTGCTTGACGTGTCCATTTGACATCTGCGTAATGCACTGTGTAGGGTTTATCATTTACAGTTTGAATGTCGTGTTTTGAAGTGTGACAAAAATCTTTATCAGGATTTGCAACCTCTATTGGAACATAATTTTCAGGTGTTTTCACAACCATTGACAAACTTTCTGCTTCTGAACCATAGACAATTTCACTGCCAGAACCCTTGTATAAACCTTTGTTATACGCTTCTTTTTGTTCTGTTGTATTTGGTTTATCCTCTTTAAAATCATGCCCTGCATCATTTTTTCCCGCTTGTGTTAATTTTTGTTCTAATGGACCAAGTTCGCTACTAACAATACCGCCGCCGCCTCCACCGCCATGTTTGTCGGATTTTGGCATTATTAAATATTCCTATACATTTTAACCACACAATAATTATTCTGTTTGACCCTGTTTTACCACATTCATCTGTTTTGTAAAAACATAGCGTTCATGATACATGGTGCGCCTGCGCAAATTGCATGTCAAACAGGCAATTTCGACGTTGCCTCTATTGTGTCCAAAAGAATTATCCATTCGGTCTAAAGTCCACTGTTTGCCGTCCCGGACTGTTTCATACATCAATTGCACCGACTCCCTACAATAAAAACACAGCAACTTTTTCTCTAGCAACAATTCCATGACATAAGTATGATCGACAAACTTCGATTCGTCATACAGGGATTTCTTCAAATCTTGACTTCGATAACTGTGAATTTTATAATTGATTTGCCGATGGATTTCCTTGAGATAGGCGTCATCGTCCAAAAGATGCGACGCACAATTCAATATTTTCTCCAAAGATGCAAATTGATTTGATGCCGATAGAGATTCATGTTCAAATGTCCATTTTTCGGCAACTTTTCGGGTTTTTGGTGGTTCTTTTTCAATCATTGTTTTTGATTTGCAACCCAATGAAATCACCTTTTTTGTGTCTGCCTCTATTGGCAGTTGTGACGAATCACATTTTTTAGTTGTGAAACTGAGGTGCAATGTTTTGGTTGTTGTGTCCATTTATTCTAACATATAGAAACAATATAAACCTTATGTAATAACTATATAAAACAACGACATCTATACTATGTTTCAAGAACCCAACACAATCAACGAATGCTTTACGGCAGAAGACGAAAGCAAAGTCCTTACTAAAGACAATGTCGCAAACACAATAGACACGAAGATGATGAGCAAATACAAGAATTATATTGCGGCATCGGGGAACAATGCGGCAACTATAGCAACCATTGACAGCAATTCGACTGAAAAAATCGACGAATTGCTGGAAAAAGAAAAACAGCACATGAGCAGTGAACCGTGGAACAAGTTGGACAAACGACTCAAAATACAGAAATTGCACGCCTATGCCGAGAAATTTGGCAGGGATAATTCGCTGCCGCTTAAAGAAGTGAAGGCACTTAAAACTTTTTTCAGCGAGTGTCTCACAAAGGATAAATTGTCCAAAGTGAAGGATGTGGATTATGACCGCGACATGGGTGTAATTACCAACATTGGCAGTTTGTTTTTGAATCTGGGGACGCGCACTTTCACCTTGCGTAACCTCGACAAAAAGGTGAGCACCCTAAAAATGTTAACCCCCAAGAAAATTGTTTCACAAAATGACACAGATAAATAACGCCTAATAATATAGACCATAAGAATTGAAAAATGAATGAGCAAACTTTAAAACCAGAATCCTTAGAAGGATACAAAGAATCCTTAAAAGGGTCCAATGAATCCTTAAAAGTTCAAAGAACTGACGATACCTTAGAAGAATTAGAAACCGAATCCCACGAATTCTTCAACACCTATTTAGAAACCAAAATTGTCGAATTATGCGAACCCGATTTTTACGAAACCATGATTGATGAATGCGCACATCACCTGTTTGACGATAGCGTATGCTCCGGATACATTGTGTGTGATGCTGCCGCACTAGACACAAATGAGGAATATGCAGCAATTGTGTTTGTCGAGTTTCGCGCAACCATTGCCACATTTGCCCGCACATTTCACAAAATGATGGGTCTGCGACGCCGGTCATACAGGAATCCTAAGGCGCACCATTATGTGGGTTTGGCAAAGGATGACATGGACGCGCGATTGGATTGGGTCAAGACGGCATTCCAACCGGCGCAGCGCACTAATGAATGGCACCTGTTTCGACATGGTCTCATTAGCGCCAGCAACATTTGGAAGGTCTTTGGGAGCGAGGCAAACGTAAATAGTCTCATTTGTGAGAAATGCAAAATGGATGATGCACCAAAGGCGCGAGACCGCGCCGCAAGTGTCGATGACGGGTTGGAGGATGAAATGTTGGATTCTTCGAACAAGACTGTGACTTATCCTTCAACCAAATCTGCAAACGTGAATACACAGTCACCGCTGCATTGGGGCGTCAAATATGAACCGGTCACAGCAATGATTTATCAACACAGGTTAAACGTGGAATTGGGCGAATTCGGGTGTATTCAGCACCGCGAACATCCCTTTATTGGCGCATCGCCCGACGGCATAGTAATGACGCGCGACCATCCAGCATATGGGCGCATGTTGGAAATCAAAAACGTGGTAAATCGCGAAATCACCGGAATACCCTCGATGGCGTATTGGATACAGATGCAGGTTCAAATGGAGGTGTGTAATTTAGAAGAATGCGATTTTGTGGAAACGGTTTTCAAAGAGTATGATTATGTGGAGGAGAATTTGTTCTATGCAAACGCGGTAAACAAGGTCTATGAATACAATGGTGTTATCCTCTATTTTATCAAGCGCGATTACATCGATAGTTCGCCTAAATATGTTTACATGCCGATGCATGTGCCGATTGAAAAAGGTGCTGTGGACGCCTGGATTGACGCGCAGAAACAGGCAATAAAAGAGGAATATGTGTTGTTCAAACGCATCTATTGGTATTGCGAGACATTTTCCTGTGTTTTGGTGCACCGGAATCGGGAGTGGTTTGCGGCAGCATTGCCGAAGGTGCGCGAAATATGGGCAACAATAGAGAAGGAACGCGTTTCCGGATGTGAGCATAGACAACCCAAGAAGAAGAAGATTACAATTGGCGCAAGTGAAAATAAGTGTTTGATTGATTTGTCAACAATGGAATGACAAAGGTAAACTATTTAGAAATTGCTTATGAATAATATTATAAGCAATTTATACAAAATGTCGTCCGATGAAATGCGTATTGTGAAGCGTGACGGTTCTATAGAGGTGGTGTCATTCGACAAGATTTTGAGGCGCATCAAGAACATAGGGTCCGGAGGACCCGTGGGTTCCGGAGGAACCTTAGGAACAAATGTAATCGGAGGACCCGTGGGTTCCGGAGGTTCCTTAGAACCCATCAAAATCAATTACACTCAACTGACGATGAAAATCATAGACCAACTGTATGACAAGATTTCCACGACGAAAATCGACGAACTTACTGCCGACCAGTGCGCCTCTATGTCGTCCATTCATTATGATTACGGCACTCTGGCGTCTCGCATCATCGTCTCCAATTGCCACAAAAACACCGACGCGGATTTTGTTACAGTAGCAAAAAAAATGTATAATTACAAGGACAAACATGGTGTAAATGCGCCGCTCATCACACGCGAACTGCTCGATTTCGCCAAGTTGCATTCCAAGGCAATCAAGGCGCGCATCAATTACGACCGCGATTTCCTGTTTGACTATTTTGGATTCAAAACCTTGGAGCGCTCCTATTTGATGCGGGTCAACAACGTCATTGTAGAGAGACCACAGCATATGTGGATGCGCGTGGCGTTAAGCATTCACAAAGATGATATTGAGGCAGCGCTCGACACGTATGACTTGATGTCGCAGAAGTATTTCACCCATGCCACGCCGACGCTGTTTAATGCGGGGACACCGCGCCCACAATTAAGTTCGTGTTTTTTAATTGCGATGGAGGAGGATAGCATCGAAGGAATTTTCAATACTTTGAAGGACTGCGCACTTATTAGCAAGTGGGCGGGAGGCATCGGATTGCACATACACAATATCAGGGCGAGCAACAGTCATATCAGAGGAACCAATGGATCTAGCAACGGGATTGTTCCCATGTTGCGAGTGTTCAACAACACGGCAAAGTACGTAGACCAGGGCGGAGGCAAGAGAAATGGGTCATTTGCAATTTATCTGGAACCCTGGCATGCCGACATTGAACTCTTTTTGGAGATGCGCAAGAACCACGGCGACGAGGAACTGAAGGCGCGCGATCTCTTTTACGCGCTGTGGATTCCCGATCTTTTCATGGAGCGCGTAAAAACCGACGGCATGTGGACGCTCTTATGCCCCGACGAATGTCCGGGTCTGTCCGATGTCTATGGCGACGCCTTTGTGGAACTCTATTCCAAATATGAGAACGACACTATAAAAACATATAAATGCCGGAAAACTGTAAAAGCGCGCGAACTATGGTTCAAGGTGCTCGACGCGCAAATGGAGACTGGGACGCCCTACTTGTGTTACAAGGACGCAGCAAACAAGAAGTCAAACCAGTCGAATCTTGGCACCATTAAGAGTTCAAATTTATGTGTTGCGCCCGAAACCCTTATTTTAACTGACAAAGGACACGTTGAAATTTCATCATTGGAAAATCAAAAAGTCAATGTGTGGAATGGCGAAGAATACAGTGAGGTTGAAGTTAAAAAAACTGGTGAAAATCAAAAGTTGATAGAAGTTCATGCAGATGACGGTTCAATATTAACTTGCACGCCTTATCACAAATTTTACATTCAAACTTCATTTGCAAGATCCAAAATTCTTCAAATAGAAGCGCAAAATCTCAAACCAGGCAACAAAATAATTAAGTGTGCATATCCAATTGTTGACGGAAAAACAAAAATGTTATATCCTTATATGCATGGATTTTTTTGTGGTGATGGAACATATGGCAATACAAAAGACCATGAACCCACAAAATGCAATTACAAATCAGTGGAAAACAAATTTTTCTGCAATAGACATTTATATTATGAAACAGAGAATAACAATTTGAAAACATATCCCGACAATGTTTATTGCAACGCTTTATCCTATGACAGAAAACCCAAAATATACTTGTATGGTGATAAAAAAAAATTATTAAAATACATGAATTATAGAAATATTAGTGAAAATGAAAACAGAATGTCATTGGAATTACCCATGGACATTGAAGACAAATTTTATGTTCCGTCAAACAACACATTGGTAGATAAATTAGAATGGTTTGCAGGATATTGTGATGCTGATGGAACAATATCAAATAATGGAGAAAATCAACAACTTCAAGTTGCATCCATAAACAAGGATTTTTTATTAAAGGTTAAATTGATGCTTCAAACTTGCGGAATTAATCCAAAGGTGCGAAAAAACAAAGAAAAAGGAACATCTCTATTGCCTGATGGAAAAGGTGGACAAAAATTATTTGATACAAAGGAAATATATAGATTATTAATTACATCAATTGATTTGCGTGTCTTGGTTAACGCTGGATTTTCACCAAAACGATTAAATATAAATACTGAAAATATCTTACAAAGGTCTGCGTCACAATTTGTGAAAATTGATAAAATAGTAAATAATGACAGAATAGACAATACATTCTGTTTTACTGAACCCAAGCGCAACATGGGAATATTTAATGGAATATTAACGGGACAATGTTCCGAAATAATGGAGTACTCAGACGCCAACGAGACTGCTGTGTGCAATCTGGCGAGCATCGGACTGCCGACATTTTGTATTCGCGATTTAAGCGCGGACCCCACTGCGTATGCGGGAGGGAAATACGTATTTGATTACGCCAAGTTGCACGAGGTCGCGCAAACGGTCACCCGCAATTTAAACAAGGTGATTGACATCAACTATTATCCCACAGAGAAGACCAAGGTCTCCAATATGCGCCACCGACCTATTGGAATCGGTGTCCAAGGTCTTGCCGATGTGTTTATGTTGCTCGATGTGCCGTTTCACAGTGATAAAGCAAAAGAAATCAACCAGACCATTTTTGAGACGATTTACCATGGCGCATTAACGGCATCTGCCGATGCAGCAGAGAAGGACGGTCCTTATGAGACCTTCAGTGGTAGTCCCGCGTCCAAGGGAATATTACAGTATGATATGTGGAATGTGGAACCAAAATATACAACAGGATTAACTGTGTCATTGAATTGGTCCGCACTTAAGGAGCGTATCCAAAAGGTTGGACTGCGCAATTCGCTGCTTCTTGCGCCGATGCCTACGGCATCCACCTCGCAAATCCTCGGATTCAATGAGTGTTTCGAACCTTTTACAAGCAACATTTACAGCAGACGCACAATGGCGGGTGAGTTCATGCTCACAAACAAGTATTTGATGCGCGACCTGATTGACGCCGGACTGTGGAACACGGACCTTAAAAACAGCATTGTAGGTAATCAAGGCAGCGTCCAGCACATCGAGGGTTTATCGCAACATTTGAAGGACAAATATAAGACGGTTTGGGAAATACCAATGAAACATGTGATTGATATGGCAGCAGACCGGGGTGCGTTCATATGCCAGAGTCAGAGTCTGAACTTGTGGTTGGAAGACCCCAATTACAATATGTTGACGTCGATGCATTTCTACGGATGGCAGAAAGGGTTGAAAACAGGAATCTATTATTTGCGCAGACGGGCGAAGCACAGGGCGCAGCAGTTCACGATAGAACCTGAACGTCGCAATGCGAGCAATGCAAGTAGTGCAAGTGAACCGTGCGAAATGTGCAGCGCATAAAAGTATATGAAAGAAACATACAAATAATATTATTAAAACAATGGATGCAATGCATACTTTTTATTCACAGCAAGGCGAGGACATCTATGTATATCGCAATTTTATAAATAAAATAGCACCCGATGGAATATTTGTCGAATTGGGTGCAATGAATGGAATCACATATTCAAACACCAAGTTTTTTGAAGATACACTGCAATTCAGCGGAACCCTTATTGAACCAACGGACCAATACCACAGTTTGGTTGTAAATAGACCCAAATGCAAATGCCACAATGTTGCAGTAAATGGAAAAACAGAATTAGTGAAATTCTTGGGGAATTACGCCACTGCCGGGTTAGTAGACACGATGAGCACAAAATTTCGAAATTATTGGCATTCTGGTGCAACCGAGGCAAACGAATATTTTGTCAATGGAGAACCCATGCGCGACATATTGAAAAAAAGCGCGATTGAATACATCGATTTTATATCCATCGATGTAGAGGGCGGCGAACAGGTGGTGTTGGAGACGATGGATTTCAGTGTGCCTATTTATGTGGTGTGCATTGAATTGGACGGGCACAATGTTGAGAAAGATGAATGTTGCCGGTCCATATTGGCAAAAAACGGGTTTACATTTAAGAAACGGGTTTTGATAAATGAGTTTTGGGTGAATGACAATTATTTCCGAAAGGATGTGGTCTATGACGCAAATAAAGAGAATCCCAAATTCATAAAATACATTCAAGAAATCGGGTATTTTCCATTTTTGGAAAGACATTTGATTGACACCATTCAGGATGTAATGCGTGAATAATATAAACACAATGATTGTATGCATAATATAACATGCCATCATTTACCTTTGTGACTGCCATCATAGACACGCGGTCGCAATGCCGGGAAGAGACTTTGCAATTCAAGATGGACCAAATGCACATTCTTTTGAACACCCTTGTTGCACCGATTCAAATATTTGTCGATAGAGGTTGTCATGAAATCTTGCAAAATAAATACAAGGATTGCGCGAATATCACAATCATCCTGTTTGATTATCCTGCACAATCGTGGATTTATCGGGAAAGTGCGCCCTACAAGGACATGTTGCCAATTACGCGCAACCTCGCAAAAGACACATTTGAACATTTGGTTTGGACACATTTGAAGGTCGAGATTTTACAGAGGGCGATAGAGAATGGCAAAGGGCACTTCGGAACGTTTGCGTGGATAGATCCGCACATTTGCCATCTGTTTCCCAACCCTATAAATGTAGTGAATTATTTGAATTATTTGTCCATGCAAAAATTCACAAAGGGTCCGTTTATTGCCTTGCCCAGTTGTTGGGACAAACAGGAATCCATAGATTTCAACACAGTGTGTTGGCGATTTTGCGGCACGTTCATGCTTGGCAACGTTGTCGCAATCAACG
>Ga0078894_10003119_pt1 | contig 12559 bp, 10 predicted proteins | sample LauGreSu1BDMLBSD_2_FD_67506 | JGI IMG/M metagenome (GOLD analysis project Ga0078894, IMG submission 67506) | Freshwater lake microbial communities from Lake Michigan, USA - Su13.BD.MLB.SD (version 4) (version 4) | ecosystem: Environmental > Aquatic > Freshwater > Lake | place: Lake Michigan...
GAGCGGTCGGAACCGATGGGGTCGACGGTTGGGGTGTCACAACGACTGCGGTCGGACGGCAGGCACCGACGAGCAGAGTCACCACCATCACGCCACCGCGGACCAGCAACTGCACTCGGCGCATCACGAGACCTCCCCTGCCTGGGAACGCAGGATGGGCGAGGGAATTCCCCCGCCCACCCCGCACCATCATCACCCGTCGGTTCCGTCTATAAGCCGGGTTCTGTCGGTGCCCGAAAGCACCGGACGATCATTTCTCTCGGCAGCCGGTCGCCCGACTGCTCTAGCGGCCAACCCGCGGCGTCTTGATCGCAGAGGACTGCTGCTCGCCGCCTATTCGGCCTTGCTCCTGCTGGGGTTTGCCATGCCGACCGTGTTACCACGATCGCGGTGGGCTCTTACCCCACCCTTTCACCCTTACCGACGCCCGAAGACATCGGCGGTCTACTCTCTGTTGCACTGTCCGTCACGCCTCGCGGCGTGCCCAGGCGTTACCTGGCAGCGTGTCCAAGGAGCCCGGACTTTCCTCGGCGCAGGCGACATCCCCACGACGCGATCGTCCGACGGAACCGTGACATCAATATAGCGGACGAGGGCGATGACGCGCCGTCCGGATTCCGATGACGCTTCCGATGGATTCGATACGAGACCGGTGACGAGTGGGTGACCGGTTCGCATCAGGCTCTCCGTGTCATCGAACGATGCCGCCCCCTCATCCCCGGAGTGCCACTGTGACCCTCGCTCCCCGAGCCCTCACCGCCCCCGTCGTGACCGTCCTCGAACCCGAGGAGCGTCTGCGTGTCGATGCGGCCGGTGCCGGCCTCTATCGCACCATCCATCGCGAATCAGTCGCCGGTGTACACGACGAACTCCGGCGACGGCGTGTGAGCGCGGTCCTCGTCTCCGTGGCCCGGTGCGGACGCGACACACAGGAACGACAGATGGCGACCCTCGTCCGTGAGTTTCCCAGTGTCCCCACCGTGGCCCTCCTCGGTGCGGTGCCGCCGACGGCGGAATCCCTCCTCCACCTCGGCAACGCGGGTGTCACCCGTATCGTCGACGTCCGCATTCCCGCAGGATGGAATCGCCTCCGTCAGCTCCTCGGCGGCGAACTCCTTGGTGAGGTCGATCAGCAGTGCCTGGATGCCGTGCGGGCGGAGATCGGGGAGATGACCCCCGAGGGGATGCGTTTCTTCGAGGCGATCTTCGTCCGCGCGGAGCGCGTCAGCACGATCCGCACGCTCGCGACCCGGCTGGGGATCCTGCCGAGCACGTTGATGAGCCGTTTTCATCGCGCGGGGCTCCCCGCCCCGAAGCAGTACCTGTGTTACGCACGGTTGTTGCGTGCGGCACGGCTCCTCGAGGATCCTGGACACTCGCTCGCCGGGGTATCGCACGCGCTGCGCTATTCCTCTCCGCAGAGCTTCGGCCGTCATATCCGGATGCTGCTCGGGATGAGTGCCGGGGAGTTCCGCGCGCGTCACGACTTCGCGGCGATGCGGGAGCGGTTCCTCGCGGACCTCATCCGTCCGTACCGCCACATCTGGCGCGGGTTGCGCCCGCTCGCCGTCCGACCCGGGATGCTGGTCCCACCGACGGTTCCGTCGAGGGTGCCGCCGTCGGTTGCTGAAGGTCGACCGGCGTGGGCGCGGCGCACGGCGTGAGTAGCGAGGTAGTAGCGAGGCGCTGGTGGAGTGCGGGTGCGGTCTAGGCACGATGCGCTGGTCCCGGCCCGCACCGGCAGCGCCTCACATCCGTGCGGTGATCTCCGCCGCGCGCGCGAGCGATTCCACCGCGAGCCCCTCGGCCTCGAGCGCCTCGCGCCCCCCCTCCTCGCGGTCCACGACGGAGAGGACGCCAAGCACCTCACCACCGGCCGCCCGCAGGGCGGCCACCGCCTTGAGGGCGGAGCCACCGGTGGTGATCACGTCCTCGATCACCACGACGCGGTCGCCCGGGAGGAAGGCGCCCTCGACGAGCTTGCCGGTACCGTGTGTTTTCGCTTCCTTCCGCACCGTGAAGGCGCGGATTGGAGTTCCGGCGAGCTGACTCGCATACGCGATCGCGTAGCTCACGGGGTCTGCGCCGAGGGTGAGGCCACCCACGGCGTCGGCGGCCCACCCGCGTCGTTGGATCGCGGCGAGTCCGAGCGGCCCGATGAGCGAGAGCCCCTCGGGGTGCATCGTCGTCAGACGGCAGTCGATGTAGAGGTCGGACTGTCGCCCCGAGGCGAGGGTGAAGGAGCCGCGCTTGGCGCTGCGCTGGGCGAGGAGATCGAGGAGGCGGGCGTGATGGTCCATGGGTGGGGAGCCTACGGGGTGCGGTCGGACCGGTCAATGCGGGCGCGCCGATGACGGCGCTCCTGGTCGCCCTCGGCGTCTGCGTCGTCGGCGGGATGCTCCTCTGGGAGCGCGCGCAGCGCCGGCGACTCCGGGACCGGAGCGCGGAACTCGAGCACCTCTCCTTCGAGCTGGCGCGCGCCAACCGCGCAAAGTCGGAGTTCCTTGCGAACGTCTCCCACGAGCTCCGCACCCCGCTCGCGGCCATCGTCGGTTTTGTGGATCTCCTGCGTGATGGCGCCTATGGATCGCTCGATCCCCGGATGATCGGACCGGTGGACCGGATTCAGGCCTCCTCGGCGCACCTGCAGACGCTCGTCGACCAGATCCTCGACCTCGCACGGCTCTCCGCGGGCCGGCTCGACGCGCAGGCGGAGCCAATCTCGCTTCGCGCCTTCGTCATCGACGTGGCGAGCGAGGTGGAGCCGCTCCTGTTAGGGAAAGGGCTCGCCCTCACTGTGCAGGTGCCCGCGACGCTGCCGCGCCTCCGCACCGATCCGACGCATCTGCGACAGATCCTCGTGAACCTCCTCGGCAACGCCGTGAAGTTCACCCCGACCGGCCGCATCACGGTGCGGGCGAGCCTCGTCACCGATGGGGCGGTGGGGGCGATGACACAGACGATGGCGCAGCGTCCCCTGCTCGCCGCAGGCGGGGATTGGGTGGCGTTGCAGGTGGTGGACACCGGGATCGGCATCGCGGAGAAGGACCACGAGCGGATCTTCGGGGAGTTCGAACAGGTGGAGGCCGGCTCGCGCGGGGATTCCGAGCGGCGCGGCACGGGGCTCGGGCTCGCCATCACGCGGCGTCTCGCGCGGCTCCTGGGTGGCGACATCACCGTCGAGAGCGCCCTCGGTGCGGGCGCGACCTTCACCTGTTGGTTGCCGGTCGAGCGGTTATCGGCGAAGGGCTGACCGCGAAGGGCGGACGGCCCTCAGCGTCCGAACAACCCCTTCATCTTCGAGAACAATCCCCCCGTCGCCGCCGGGAAGGGGGACTCCAGCGCCGCCGACAGCGCGTGCGCGAACGCCTTCACATCGGGATAGCGATCCCCGGGCGCCTTCGCGAGACCCTGCATCACGACGGCTTCGACGGCGTCAGTGTAGACCAACTCCGGCTTCGCCTTGTTGAGCGGCTTCGGCGGCTGCGAGAGCAACAGGGTGAACATCTCGCGCGGGTTCTTCGCCTGATACGGCAACACACCGGTCAGGAAGAGATACGCCATCGTCGCAAGCGAGTACTGGTCGGCGGCGGGGGAGACGATCTCCCCGGAGAGGGCCTCGGGGGCGACGTACATCAACGTCCCGACGAAGAAGCCCGCTCGCGTAAGGCGCTCTGCCTGCGGGGTGTCGGTCGCCGTCGCGATCCCGAAGTCGAGCAGCTTCACCGTGCGCGTCTGCGCATCGTAGATGAGGTTGTCGGGCTTCAGGTCGCGATGGACAATCCCTGCCGCGTGCACCGCGCCTACCGCCCCGGCGATCTGCCGGATGACCGTCGCGACCTCATCCGGCGGGAAGGGGGCGTGCCGCTTGGCATACCCCTCGAGCAGCTCACCCACCGCCCACTCGAGGACGAGGAACGGCAATCCCTCCTCCTCCCCGGTCTGGATGGTCCGAATGACGTTCGGATGGACGACCTTCGCACCGTAGCCGGCCTCACGGATAAAGCGCGCGACGGCGGTCTTGTCGGTCCGGAGCTTCTCCCGAAGGACCTTGAAGGCGACGGTACCGTGCACCGGATGCTGGGCACGGTAGACGGTCGCCGTCCCCCCCTCTCCCACGCGGTCGTGGAGGGTGTAGCCGGCGATGGTGGTCCCACTGAGTGCGTCACGAGTCACGGCGGCGAAGCTAGGGCGGAAGCGGGGAGGGGGCAAGGAAGTTGGGTACCTGATGCGTACGTGATGCCTCGGACCTCATCCCTGAAACCAGCGCTTCGGGGTAGACTTATCGTATGCGTCGGTCGTTCACCCCTCTCGGGCTGATGGCCCTCGGGCTCCTTGCCTGTGGCCCGCGCGGTGGTGCGCCCGGTGGGCCTCCATCCGGTGCCCCGGGTGGTCGCGCCTCGGGTCCTGCCGTGCCGCGTGGCTCGCAGTCGCCGAGCTTCGATGCGACGCCCCTCTATCGGCAGATGGGGATGCTCGCGCGCGGGACGTCCCTCCCCCTCCTCGGGCGCGTGGGATACCTCGCGAGCCGCACCCCGGATACCACTCACGTCGTCGTGGGCGTGAGCTTCGCGAACAGCGCCCTCACCTTCAAGCGCGAGGCCGACAACCGCTTTCGCGCCTCGTATGCGGCGTCGGTCGCCGTGACCCGCGATGCCGCGAGTGTGGCGTTCGAGCAGGCCTCCGAGGAGGTGCTCGTCGGGACCTACCGCGAGACGACCCGCACCGATGAGAGTCTCGTCCACCAGGTGGTGCTCGACGTCCCGCCCGGTCGGTATACCCTGACCCTCACCCTGCGCGACGAATCGAGCCAGCGCAGCGCCGAGGAGCGGATGGCGATCGTTGTACCGCGCTTGGAGCCGGGAAGTTTCGCGACGCCCATTCCCGTCGCGGAGGTCACGGCCCGCGGGACGCGCGATTCCCTCCCCCTCCTGCTGATGGCGCCGAGCGGGACGGCCACAGCAGGGCGAGACTCGATCATCCCGCTCTACATCGAGGCGTACGACACCACCACCGCGCCACTGCGGCTCCTCCTGCGGAACGAGCAGGGGCGGCGACTCTGGGACGATACAGCGACACTCCCGAACCGCGGGGCGATGCGTTCTGGTGTGGTGGCGCTCCCACTGAGCCGCATTGGAATCGGTGTGGCGCAGTTCTCGGTGACGCGCGCGGCGGCGCGGGACACGGCGTCCACCTTCCTCTTCGTTGGGTTCGGTGCCGACCTCCCGGTCGCGACGTTCGAGGACATGATCCTCTACCTCCGCTTCTACGCGTCTCCGTTCCGAATTGCGCAGCTCCGTGACGCCGCGCCGGAGCAGCGACCCGGGGCCTGGGCCGAGTTCGTGCGCGCCACCGACCCTGATCCACGCACGGCGGTGCACGAGGATCTCCGCACCTATTTCGATCGGATCGCCCGGGCCAATCTCCGATTCCGCGAGGAGGCGCAGGCGGGGTGGCTCACCGACCGCGGGCGCGTCTTCATTTCGCTCGGCGATCCCGACCAGCTCTTCGAGCCGCAGCTCAACGACATGAGCCGCAATCGTCAGCAGGTCTGGGTGTATCAGGGGAACAATCTCCAACTCACCTTCTACGATCAGACCGGGACGGGTCGCTGGCGCCTTACGCAGTCGAGTGAGGTCCGCTTCGAGTCGGAGTACCGGCGGCGTCTGAAGTGACCGTGGCACCGGGAGCGCCGACACCGGCGGTCCATCCCACCCCGTGGCGCGCGGAGCTCGGTCGGAAGGCGGTGCACCTCGCCTCCACCCTCTTTCCCGTGAGTTGGGGTCTCGGGTGGGTTGATCGGCCGATTATCGTCGGCGTCCTCGGTGCGGGCCTCGTCATCGCCATTGGGCTCGAGATCGGCCGCCGGCGCGCCGGCCAGATTCGACACTGGTTCGACGCCTGGTTCGGGTGGATGCTGCGCACGCACGAGGCAACCGCGCTCACGGGCGCGACGTGGATCCTCGCCGCGATGGGCCTCGCCGCGTGGCTCCTCCCTCCCGCTGCGGCCATCACCGCGCTCTGGGCCGCGGTTGTCGGGGATGCCAGCGCGGCGCTCGTGGGTCGCACGGTGGCGGCGCGCGCGGCCGTCCGCGGCAAGACCTGGGCGGGTTCCCTTGCCTGCGTGGCCGCGAGTGCGCTCGGGCCACTCCTCCTCGTCGGGGCGACACTCCCCGTGGCACTCGCCATCGGGGCGGCGGCGGCACTGGGGGAGCGGCCACGCCACTGGATCGACGACAACGCGCGGGTGACTGCGGCGGCGGGGCTCGCCGCGTGGTACCTCCTCGGTCGGTAGCTTTCCGGCATGTCGATGCCCGACCGGCCGCGCCTCTACCTGATCGATGGGTACGCGCTCATCTACCGCGCCTTCCACGCCCTCGGTGGCGGCGCACCGCTCCGCAACGCCCGCGGCGAGAACACCGGGATGGCGAAAGGGGTCAACGACTTCCTTCGCCGCCTCATCGATAAACATCGCCCGGACTACGTGGTCTGGGTGAATGACGCGGGGTCCTCGGGTCGCGAGGAACTCCTCGAGGCGTACAAGGCCAACCGCGTCGCGCTCCCGGAGGAGGAGCAGCAGGACTTCGATACCGGCGTGGCGCGGGTGCGGCAGTTGCTCGCAGGCTATCGGATTCCGGTGGCGGAGCTCGAGGGCTTTGAGGCGGACGACGTCATCGCGACCCTCGCGCGTCAGGGCGCCGCGGCCGGTGTCGAATCGTGTGTCGTCTCGGGGGACAAGGATCTCCTGCAGCTCGTCGCCGAGCGGATCTGGATCCTGAATCCGTGGCACGGCCCGCCGGGCCGCACGACGGAGAAGTGGTACGGACTCGAGAACGCGCACGAGCGGCTCGGTGTCCCGCCGGAGCGCGTCGTCGATTACCTCGCGCTCGTCGGCGATGCCGCCGACAACGTCCCGGGCGTTACGGGGATCGGGGAGAAGGGGGCGCTCGCGCTCGTGCAGAAGTGGGGGACGGTGGAGACGATGCTCGCGCACGTCGACGAGATCGAGCCCACCCGCGCGCGCAACGCGCTGCTGAAGCACGCCGACGAGGCGCGTCTCTCGAAGCAGCTCGTCACCCTGCAGGACACCCTCCCGGTGTCGCTCGACCTCGACGCCTTCACGCGGCAGGAGCCGGACTGGTCCGCCTTGCGTGACCTCTTCGTGGAGCTGGAGTTCAACAGCGCCGCCCGCACAGCCGCCGCGCAACTGACCGGCGGCGCGGCGATCGACGACGACACATCGGCGGGGGCGTCAGGGCGCGCCACCGGCACCGGTGCGTCGCACGCGCTGCCCGACACACCGCCCGACGTGCCGCGCGAGTATCGCGTCGCGGATACACCAGTGCTCGTCGCTGAGGTGATCGCGGAGGCACGGGCGGCGGGGATGTTCGCGTTCGACACCGAGACGGTGCTCGACGCCGACGCGCCCCGGATCATCACGCCAATTCGTGCGAATCTCGTGGCGATCTCGATCGCCACGGCACCGGGCCGCGCCTGGTACCTCCCCTTTGCGCACCGGCGGCCCGCCACCGCACAGGGGGGGCTCGACCTCGGGGACGCGCCGGCCCCCGCGAAGAAGGCCCTATCGGCCGAGAGCTCGATCGCCGCGCGGCTCCTCGCGCAGGGGGAGCACCCCGTGGTGAACCTCCCGTCGATCACCGATGATGCGATGGCGCCACTGCGTGCGCTCTTCGCGGACGCGACGGTGCGGAAGATCGCGCATCATGCGAAGTACGATCTCCTCGTGCTCCGGCGGGCGGGGGTCGCGGTTGATGGGCTCGACTTCGACACGATGCTGGCGAGCTATGTCCTCGACCCGAGTCGCCGCTCCCACGCGATCGACACGCTCGCCGTGGAGCTCCTCGGCGTTGCGATGACCGGCTATGACGAGCTCTGCGGGAAGGGGAAGCAGGAGATTCCCTTCGATGCAGTACCGATCGTCGGCGCGCGCGACTACGCCTGCGCCGATGCCGACATCGCCTGGCGGTTGCGCGCCGTCCTCGAGCCGAAGCTCGCCGCGCACGCGCTGGAGCCGCTGCTCCGCGACATCGAGCTCCCACTCGTGCACGTGCTCGCAGAGATGGAGTGGACGGGCATCACCATCGATGTGTCCTGGTTCCACTCGCTCAAGGCACGGTTCGAGGCGGCGCGGCGCGAGGTGGAGGCGCAGATCCACGCCGAGGCGGGGGAGACGTTCAACATCGCCTCCAACCCGCAGCTACGGACGATCCTCTTCGAGAAGCTCGGGCTTCCGGTGAAGAAGAAGACCGCCACCGGGCCGAGCACCGACGCCAGTGTGCTGCAGGAGCTCGCGGACGAAGGACACACCCTCCCCGCCCTGCTGATGGAGTATCGTGAGCTCGCGAAGCTCGAGAACACCTACCTGGACACGCTGCCTGGGCTCGTGAACCCGCGCACCGGGCGGCTCCACACGTCCTTCAACCAGACCGTCGCGAGCACGGGGCGTCTCTCGTCGAGCGACCCGAACCTCCAGAACATCCCGGTGCGGCGGGCGCTCGGGAAGGACATCCGGCGCGGCTTCATCCCGCGGGCGGGGTGGACCCTCCTCGCCGCTGACTATTCACAGATCGAGCTCCGCCTCCTGGCGCATTTGTCTGGGGATTCTGCCTTCGTCGAGGCGTTTCGCGCCGGTGGGGACATCCATCGGCAGACAGCGAGTGTCATCTTCGGCGTCCCGATTGAGCTGGTGACCGGGGAGATGCGGGCGCAGGCGAAGACGATCAACTTCGCGACGATTTATGGGCAGGGGGCGCACGCGCTCTCGCGGCAGCTCGGGATCGACCACGCTGAGGCGAAGGCGTTCATCGAGACGTACTTCACCCGCTTCGCCGGGGTACGGGCGTGGCTCGACCAGGCCGTTGAGCAGGCGCGCAGCCGCGGCTATGTCGAGACGATCTTCGGTCGCCGCCGCTACATCCCCGAGATCCTCGACCGGAACTTCAACACCCGCTCCCTCGGGGAGCGCCTCGCCCAGAACAGCCCGATTCAGGGCTCCGCGGCTGACCTGATCAAGATGGCGATGATTCGGATCGACGAGACGCTGCGGCGCAGCGGACTCGCGGCGAAGATGCTCCTCCAGGTCCATGACGAGCTCGTCTTCGAGTGTCCGGCGGCGGAGGTGGGACCGCTCACCGACCTTGTGCGCGAGGGGATGGAGGGCGCGGCGGCGCTTCGGGTGCCTCTCGTCGTGGACGTTGGGGTCGGGGCCAACTGGGTCGAGGCGAAGGCGTAACCCCGCGGTGTGGCGTGGTTCTTGCGCCCCATGCTGGAGGAGATGGTGCTAAGTTCGACCGTCAGACCCCCTCTTTCCCCCCTGTCATGGCCCGCCGCGCGTTCACCCTGATCGAGTTGATGGTCGTCGTGATGATCATCGGTCTCCTCGTGGGGATCGCATTGCCGAGGTATCAGGACAGCAAGAAGCGGACGTACGTGGCCGCGATGAAGGCGGACCTGCACAACTTGATGTCGGTCCAGGCCGCGTATGTCGCATCCGGGAACGCCTACAGCGCCGATACGATGAGCCTCGGATTCCGCACGACCCGTGGCAATGTGCTCTCCATCCCGGAAGCCTCGGGAAACGGATGGATTGCTCGCATCACCCATCCCGGCGCCGCTGGCATCGAGTGCGTGGTGTACGTCGGCGTCGTCGGCGCGGCGACCAGCCCCGCGGTCGCCGAGAGCCAGGTCACCTGCACGCCCTGACGGGCGTCAGCGGTCGAGCCCGCTCCCGAGTTCGCCCGGCGCGACGGCGCGTCCCCGCTGTGCGGCGAGCAGCACGAGGGTGAGGGCGTACGGGAGCGCCAGGAAGAGCTGGTAGGGGAGTGGGAGTCCGAGGGTCTGGAGGAGTGAGCGCAGGGCGAAGGCCGCCCCGAACACCACGGCCGCGCCCGCCACCCCCATCGCGGTCCACCGTCCCAGCACGACGATCGCGATGGCGATGAATCCGCGACCTGCGCTCATCCCCTCATTGAACGTGCCGACGTCGGCGAGGACGAGGGTCGCGCCACAGAGTCCCCCCATCGCACCGGCGAAGAGGAGCGCCCCCCAACGCATCCGCTCCACCGAGATCCCCGCCGCAGCCGCCGCGTCGGCGCGCTCCCCGACGGCCCGCAGCGCGAGCCCCGACGCGGTGCGACCGAGCCACCAGGCCACCGCCGGCACGAGGAGTAGCGCCGCATACGTCGCCACCGACTGCGTGAAGAGCGTCGGGCCGAGCCACGGGATCCCGGAGAGGAAGGGGAGCGCGATGGGTCCGATGGTCGGTGTCCGGAGCGCCGCACCCGCATCGCCGTAGAGCGCCACGTACGCCGTTCCCGTGACACCGAGTCCGAGCAGGGTGATCGCGGTGCCGGTGATGATTGCATCGGCTCGGCGTGTCACCACGAACCAGGCGAAGAGCGCGGCCATCACCATCCCGGCCGTCATCCCCCCCACAAAGCCGAGCATCGGGCCACCGGCGCCGGCGGCGACGAGCCCACCGAGACAGCCGGCGATGATGATCCCCTCGAGCCCGACGTTGATGAGGCCCGCGCGTTCCGTCACCAACTCCCCGAGCGCCGCGAAGAGGAGCGGGGTCGCGGTGCGCAGCGTCGCGTCGAGGAACGGGAGGAGGATGGCTTCGATCATGCGCCCACCCCGCCCCGCGCCGCGCGCGCGCGCCGCCACTCGTCGAGCGCGATGACGGCGAGCACCACGACCGCCACCACCACCTGCACCACGACCGACGGCACCCCAGCATCCCGCTGCATCGCCGCCGCTCCCGCCTCAAGCGCCCCGAAGAAGACCGCGCTCGGCACGACCGCCCGCGGATCGAGTCGCGCGAGAAGCGCCACCGCGATGGCGGTGTAGCCGTAGCCCGGCGAGATCCCGTCGTAGAGTCCCCACGTCACCCCGCCGACCTCCGAGGCACCGGCGAGTCCGGCGATCGCTCCGCTCAACAGGAAGGCACCCATCACGGTGTGATCGACCGCGACCCGACCGGCACTGGCCGCGGCGCGCGCGCCCATCCCCACCACGCGCAGCCGGAATCCGACCGCGGTGTGGCGCCACATCACCCAGAGCGCGAGGGCGAGGAGCAGCCCCAGGAGGAAGCCGAGGTGCAGGCGATGGCCGGGGATGAGGGTGGGCCAGTGCGCGATGTCGGGGAGTGTGGCGGATTGGGGGTTGGTGCGTGTCGGCTCCTGCAACGGGCCACGCACGAGCCAACTCACGAGATGCAGTGCGAGGAAATTCAGCATGATCGTGCTGATCACCTCGAGCACCCCGAACCATCGACGGAGCGCTGCGGCGATGAATGCCCACCCCGCCCCCGCCACGATTCCCGCGACGATCATTGCTGCCACCGCGACCGCACTCGGCCATCCCGTGCTCGCGAGCCCGACCGCGGCCGCAGCCATCGCGCCGGCCAGGAGCTGACCCTCCGCCCCGATGTTCAGAATCCCGGCCCGGAACGCCGTCGCGACACTCAACCCGAGCAGGAGCAGCGGCGTCGTGCGCACGAGGGTGGCCGACAGCACGGCGTAGGCCGAACCGAACGCCCCCTGCCAGAGCGCGAGGAGTGCTTCCATCAGGTGCGGCCTCGCCTCACGCGGCTCGTGGGCTCGGTCACTCAGCCCCCAGGAGTGCCCGTCCATAGGGCGTGCGGTCGTCAGGATCCGCGGGGGGCGTCACCTCGCGCACCCGCCCGTCGAAACAGGCGACCACGCGCGTCGCCACGCGCAGCACCTCTTCGAGGTCGGTCGAGTGGAAGACGACCGCGGCATCGGTGGCCGCCGCCCGAATCCCCTCGAGGATCCGCGCCGTCGCCTGCAGATCGAGTCCACGCGTCGGATTCTCGACGATGAGCGCTGCGCTTGCTCGACGTCGCTCCCGGCCCAACACGAACTTCTGTTGGTTCCCGCCAGAGAGGGTCCACATCGGCACGTTCGCGCCGGAGGCGCGGACGTCATCCGCTGTGAGGAGTGCCGCGGTCTGATCCGTTAGGCTCGCCCAGCGCATCCAGCCGCGTGCGGTGCCGGCGTCCGCGAGGGCGAGGTTCTCGGTGAGTGTGAGCTCCAGGATGACCGCGTCGTGCAGGCGATCTTCGGGGACGAAGCCGACATCAGCGGGAATCGTCACCCGTCCTGCGGTGGGTGTCAGGCGGCCGGCGAGGAGCCGGAGCAGCTCATGTTGGCCGGCCCCCTCGACGCCGATGATCCCGAGGATCTCTCCGCGGCACACCGAGAGCGTCGTTGGATGGAGTCGTGTGATGCCGCGGGTGTCGCGCACCATCGCGCCCTCGAGCGCGAGCACGACATCGCCGCCGGCGTTCGGAGACGGCGTCTGCGGCTCGTGCTGTCGCGTCGCTTTCGGCGCCTCCGTCGTACCGGTCGCCGGCGTGTTCAGGATTGCCCTCGCCGCGGGTCTCAGTGCGGGTGCCGATTCTGCCCCCAACCGTACCCCGCCCGTGATCGCGTCGACAATCGCGATGTCGTCGAGCTCGTTGCCCTGCGCGTGCCGCGTCACGCGGCCGCGTCGCAGCACCGTGACCTCGTCGGCG
>Ga0078894_10003121_pt1 | contig 12557 bp, 11 predicted proteins | sample LauGreSu1BDMLBSD_2_FD_67506 | JGI IMG/M metagenome (GOLD analysis project Ga0078894, IMG submission 67506) | Freshwater lake microbial communities from Lake Michigan, USA - Su13.BD.MLB.SD (version 4) (version 4) | ecosystem: Environmental > Aquatic > Freshwater > Lake | place: Lake Michigan...
AATGAGTTTCAACAGGAACGAACCTCATTTGTGGCCATATCATTACGAGAAGTTGTACAGGGCATTTGGTCATTTTGACAGGGTGACAGATCTTCAGTTCAGAAATAGGAATGAGTGATTTAATACTTTCAAAACCTTAACTAACCTTAACATAACATAATCTTAATCACATAGCTAACATTGTTGGGTCTTTGGGTTGCATCCAGATTGCAATTTGGACTTCCCATTCATCAATGAATTCAATTCTGTTGCCTTCACCGTCACTCAGTTCAATGTAGAATGATTTGATTGAACTCAGGCTGTCTTTTCCGTTGTAGATTCGATCACTTGAAGAAGAGGGCTGATATTCAATGATCTGTTCGATTTGATCAAGCTAAGCAGGTGCTACTCCAATTACATCTGACCTTGCTCCATTTTGATCTACATAGTTTGATTTAAGTGATGAGTGAATTTAGAATTCTTTAATCTTCATTATGTTCATTGGCAGTTAATGGGGGTACGAATAGAGGACCATAGTGTTCTGTGAAATGGGTTAAAGTCTTCTCTGATTAGTATCATTTGTAATCATGTTAGGTACTGATATTGGTGAAGGGTAATTAGGTGAACTAACATGTAACCATTTCGCCTGAGATGATTAAAGACCATAGACTAATGCATAAGGAAGCTACTAAGTTTTAATGAAGAATTCAGTAGTGTAGGGATCAGTATTTGGATCGAATGTTACTGTTGGTGAAGGGTCTATTTGTACACTTGAAGTACCATTAGTTGGAATGCCTAAGTAATTTGCAAGAGCTAACTAACGGTTTTAATCAAGTAAAAGACCGGGTGATAATATTATGGCAAGTTCATTAATTCTTAGATGGTATAATAATGGATTTGTTTATGAATCTTATATCATTCGATTAGGTGGACTATTGTTTAGACTTATCATATTTGCAAGGTTTAAATCATCAGGTTGATAGTAATGAATCATTGCTTGAGTACTTGAAGCAACAACAACAAGCATTTATTGTTATTCATCATATGCAAATTTACAATGTTAGAATGCTTTTAGAATTGTTGCATAATGATAGATCATGTGTGTTTACTAATCAATACCCATTCCATTCCATCTGAATTTGATATCATTGACCCAATTCTGTGCTTGGATACCTTCATTGGTCCATCTAATGAATTTATTAAGTAGGAATCGATTAATTCTAGCAACTAACGTTTATGGTTCTACATATTCTTCTACTCCTTAGAAATCATCACTCATATCAATTGCATTCTCCCATAATGGTATTCTTAATGGAAATGAAAGGCCATAGTTATTAGATCCAATATTAGGCATTGGAGTAATATCTGGAAGTTAGATATTCTGTCTGAAACATTCTTCAAATGATGCATTCAATAATCCACCCACAGGTATACTATATGGTACACTATTCATTGATACTCTTAATTCGAGATAATCTCCAGGTTTTAGAATGACTGTCCTTGCACTTGCTTTCAATGCCTTTACTTGATAGTAGACATCGTTAGAGCTTTAACCGTATGAATCTCCAAGTTACTTGAAGTTGTAGTCAAGCCATGGGATTGTTACTTGTACTCTTTGATTCTCTCTATCACCTCTAACTCTAACAACTAACGGTTCAGGTTGTTTCAATGAATAATGGGCTAAGGTATTAGGATATGATGCACCTGTTAGAAGTCTTTATGCTTATGCAATTTGTGGGAATGACTTTGGTTCGAACATAGCAAGCGGGACTTTAAATGAGTTATAATTACAGTGAAAATGTAAATGAAGAAGCTCTATACTAAGATTAGTATTGATGAGGATATTGGACCTCCAGAGTCTGATGGGAAGGCTTCAAAGAATGATCCCAATTACATAGAAGAAGGTGTAGTATTGAATGAGAAAGAATAAGAGTACTTATTACCACATTTCACACTGATGGTAGTTGGAAGACCAGGATCTGGAAAGACTTATGTGATTAGATAGTTACTCACTGAAAAAGGCTATTACAAAGGCAAGTTTGATAAGATTTTCTTAATGAGTCCATCTGCTATGAAAATGGGTATTCCTGTTGCTAAGAAATAGATGACATAACACTTTGATCTCAAGTGGATAGAAGATCAATTAATGGAGATCAATGTGAAGTAGAAGTCTAACATATAAGCAGCATTGAGAGAGGCTGGCTTGATAGATAAATATGATGTAGATCGTCTTAATGGAAAGTTATTGGATGAGATAGATACAGCAGGGAAGAATGATGGTAATAAGGTTATTAATGTTGCTGCTGACAAAGAGAGATTCTTCACTCATACTTTCTTCAAACCTTTAGCATATTAGCAAGCAACTCTAGCTAGAGCAACAGCAGGTAAACTAAAGAAGGTATAAGGTAAAGAAAGACCAAGTGAAGAGGATAAGTTAGATCTACCTACATTCGTTGATGATGCACATCAAAAGTTGGTCAAAAAGATGACTAAGGATATGAGAAGAGAACACTATGTTAATGCCTTGTTAATTTTAGATGATATGGTCTCATAGATCAAGGCTAATGAGTTCAATCCATTGTTGACACAGTTGATCTTCAATCGAAGACATTTGATCATTAATGGGATGTTGTCAATCATTATTGTTGCACAGAAATTCACTATGATTCCTGGCAGGATAAGATCAAATGCTTCATGGCTAATTATGTTCAAGCAGAACCCAGCAGATCTTTTGGCTGTCTACAAAGATGTTGTTCAGCTCTATCCAGATCAGTGGGAATAGATTGTTGAATTCGCCTTTGGACAGATTGAGAAGAATCGAAATCATTTAGATATATGGATTGAGAAAGATGTATTCTTTTTGAATTTTTAGAGAATGTTGTTTGATTAATAATCAGATATGACTAAATGATTCATCTAATTCACTTGTGACGTCTTCATGTAATTACCTTTACTTTTCCTCTTCTTACTTCTTTCTATTGTCAATACCTTCTTATCTCTGCTTCTCTATCTCTTCCCATAGCTCATCTTCGAATCTTGGTTTGAATTGCTTAGTATTATCATTGATCCATTCTGGTTTAAGCTCAACAGAGCCATCAACAGCTCCTTGTAAATGATTGGCCAAAGCAACAGCAACAACATCAGGCAAGCATGGATAGTATGTCTTGTAGTATGTGACTATATCATCTTTTGATTTCACTTGGGTAGTCCAGAATTGATGAGCTGTCATTGCAGGTGGTAATGTTTCTTTGCCTAGTTAAGGTCTTAGATTTGCATTGATGATTTTTGCACGATTTTCATATCTACTTCTATAGTACATTCCCGCTATTTATAATTATTAAGATCATATATTTGAAAGGATGGAAAAGGTAATACCACCAGGATTGAATTATGCAGACATTAAACCTGAAGCAATTGAGAATCAAATCAGAATCATTAAGTATACACCGATCTCTACAATATAGGAAGCATAGCCTAACGATGTCATTCGATTCCATCTTTAAGGTAATGGTTTTTATGATCCGTACTCGGCATATTTGAGAGTTGAAGTTGACTTTGGTGATGTTAATAATCCCACAGATTAGAATTAAGGTTTTTCTGGTAAATTTCTCGATAGATCTGCACATGCTCTTTTCAATCGTTTGGTAATTAGATCATAAGGTACAGAGTTAGAGAGAATTGAAGACTATGATGTAGTTGCAGCAATGATTAATGATATGATCTATAGTTCAGAGTAGAGAATATTACATCATTATGAAGGCTTTGCATAGTAGACTGTTGCAAAGATGGTTCATACACCACCACAAGGAAATACAATTTAGAAGAATGCGATTTAATTACCATTATTAATGAATGGAGCAGCCCAAACATTATAGACACATTATGGTGATGTAGGTTTTTGGAAGCTAGCAATAGCTGCTGATGCTGCAATTGCTGCTGTTGGAGGAGCTCTAACAGGATAGTCTCTAATTGATGCTACATCGTCATAAGGCTTTCTTGCGAATACTGTTTGTGATAAGACATTACCTTTAGGTGTACATGATAATGGTCATGTATTTTCCATAGATGAAATAATAGAAAGTAATCCCACACTATTTGGTACTAGTGCCATTAGAGCAGGAGCTCCAGGATATTTTACTGCTGCTGGTGGTGCATTTGCAGGTGCTACTGCTAATGTAGTTGCATCTCCAAATCGTCATGTATTTTGTATTCCAATTTACTCTGGAATATTAGGAGTTCTAATGCCTGAGAAGAAATTCTTGCCTTTGTCACTTCTACCATTGGAACTAGAACTAACAGTGAATCCCTTTGCTATGTATGCTGCTGGTTAGTGTACAAATAGATCATTTGTTGTTAAGAAGTGTGAGATCTTTTCTCATACATTATTCTTTGAATAGGAATTGCATAGATCATTGGAGGCTGTAGTTGCTGAGACAGGCATTTTCTTGCATTATAATTCATTCTATTAGGGTCCAATCAATTAGTTTATTCCTGTAGCTTCAAGCATTAACGGTTATAAGTAGATTGGTGTCTATTTGAAATCTATTAATGCATTACATTGGGTCTATATGTACAATTCATTTGAAAGTGATGTCAAATCTCGTAAATTACATTTTGTATCACATAATATGACTTCTATGTAATTGCGAAATGGTATGGACTTAATTCCAAGCGAACCCCTTCAAGGATAAGTTGGTGGTTCTACAAGTATCTATTCAAGAGATAATGCTGTAATTGGTAATTCACATTCATAGTTTATTATTGAGACATACAAGGCTTGGAATAAGATGCATGATCCTTTAAGTGATAGTGCTATCAACAGCTTTAACTATTAGATTGATGATGCATGGGTTCTTGCAGATATGACCCTCGAAGAATATTTCAAGAAGATGTAGAGAATTGGACGTTGTTAGTATGCTTTGACTTTGGAAGGAGAGGAGCTGGGTCAGTAGAAGTCAATTATCACAGGAAAGAAATCTGTTATGCCTTTCGATTTGAATCTTTACGGATACAAAAGAGAGAATATTCTTTCATATATGCATCTCTTTATTCGTGCTGACTTCATCATTTATGTTAGGCCAGATCTTGTTGTCACTAGACTTGGTCTTTGATTGTTTGATTCATTAATAATCATTAATTTACGAAAATGTTAGCAACAGCACTATCATTGTCTTAAGTTCACAAGGCCAATGCAATCTGCTAGTATTATAGTGGATCATATGCTGGGGGTTCTACCACAATTGAACCACAGTTCTCTCTCAATACATTATCTGATCCATATGCAAGAATTCTTGACAAGCAACGATAGCTGATGAAATCATTCATGTCTATGAGAAGAGGAAAGTTACCACCGAAAAATGCACTTTTACCAATACCTGGAGTTATTGGGACTGAAGCGGGAGAATAAATGATGAGAGGTCTTGCAAATAGAGATCAATCTGTCTATGATGATATTGGAATTAAGACATTGGTTGATATGCTTTGGAATGGAGGGATTATAGGTAATTTCCGTTTTGGAAATCTCTATTAAGATCCTGTCCCTTCTGAAGTAGCAAGCTAACTAGAAGCAGCTTCAAGCAGATTTGCATAAAATGCAGATTAAATGCAAAGATCATTTAATGATGGTGAATCATCAGCTTATGGTGAATAAGATTCAGGACGTTCAGGAATTATTACTGGTTCCCAATTAGTACAGTATCTTAGAGAATGATAGTAACAGAGATTAGAAGATCAAAATAGGGAAATTGATTAAGCAGCTTAACAATAATAGGACGGTTAAAGTTATAGGTCTCAATAGATGACTGTAAGATCAGGACTCAGTAATGAGATATTTCAAGATCCATAAATCTTGAATATTGAAATTGATAGTAATCAAGGATATCAAATCTTTGATTTCTAAGTTGATAGATCATTAAATTAGTTAGAAGCAGGAATACAATAAGAATAAGAAGAAGAATCTAAGCACTCTTTATAATTTGGTTTGACAAAGGCAAAAAGAAAGAAGAATCCCTCATTCTATAAAGCATATCATCCATATGATTTTGATACTAAGTTACTTTATGATGTTACAAAAGTTAATGAAGTACATAGTAATTATTCTGTACCAAAGCTTGATATGAATAAAGTTTTCAGTGATGTACCAGAATCTGCAGATCCAAATGGTGGAGGTTGGGCTGCGTCCACATGACGGGAAGTCCATCCATATCAAAAATATAAGACAGGACCTGCATCAGAAGGAGTCCCAAGAGTTCAGGATTCGTATGCTTATAATCCCAATATTGGTTTTGATAATCCTGAGGCATCAATCGGATTTAATTTACATTCAAGATTGAATCCAATTGTGAGAACAGCAGCAACATCAAGATCTGAAACCATTGTTGCTCCTGCATTAGGAGACTAAGGATATTAAAAACCCTTTGCTGAAGAGAAGAAATGATGGTGGGATGAAGTTCCAGGATATAAAAGAATGAATGCTACTGATATGGATTACAGTAGATATGGACCACAAGTATATCTTGACTTTAAATATTATGAACTGCTCGATAGAATGGGATAAATAGATAATCATATTGACAGGGTTAGAGAGTATTAATCGTTCTTTGGGAAGTATGGTCTCGGACAGGAAATGGCTGTCGAGGCTGGAAAACCCTATTAAGCAGCAGCTATAGGACAGGCTATGATGTATGGTACATCTGCTCTTCATTCTACTGGAGTAATTGAATCAGCAGTTAACTAGAACGCAGATGCACCTCTTTAAATTGAAGAAGAAGAGAAGTAAGCAAGTCCAAAATCTGCATATACTTAAATACGTCATATTGATACACCAGGCTCTATGAATAATCCATTCTTTATATCTTCTCGTAGTAAAGGATTTGGAAATGATACATCAAGTGATATTAGTATTAGAAAAATAGATTCGGGATCAGATAGTAGCAGCTAAGCACCATCTTCATCTATTAAATTTGGTACTTCAAAAGCGAGTCTTGTTGGTAGTAAAAGACAATCACCTGTCTATTCATATCATTCGTAATCTAATGATAGTTCTAGTTAGGGCTCATCTAAAAGAATGCTCAAATCGACTGCAAAAGGTTTGAGACAGTGAATCATTAATTATCATTTTATAAGAACTTAACTAAGCATTAATCAGTCAAACATAACTAAAGCGGGTAATCAGAAGGTGGTTTCTCAGAGTACATTGAAGGTTGACCACACTCAAGACAATTGAATATAAAGTATCCTTCATCTTCTTCTTCTCCTGACTATGAGTTAGTCGTCTTCAAATCATTCGTCATCTGCTATGATTTCTTATATTCTGTCATTATGTGAAAGTAGTTCTAAAGAAGTAAGTATCTGACAAAGGGGACTCCTCTGAAGTCTTCCATTTTAGATTAAAATTAATAATAATCAAACAACAGCATATAACGAATTCTCACGCTTTCTTTAAAGGTACAAATTTAATCTATTGACCATGAAATTGTCAGGTACTTTTTCATATATTGTATGCTACTGTTTCAATGCTTACTAAGCTTGAGGAATTGTATTTTCTACGACTTCTCTGAGTTATTGGTTTTACTGATACATTTCAGGTGGTAATGATCTTGCATATGCTTAAAGGTTACTTGCTAGATCCCATTGACGACTGAACGGAATTGGCAATGAAGTCTACTGTCCTGTCAATTATGGATCCACTAATCCTGTTCTGCCGTTTTGTTCATGCATATTATATGAAGGCATACCTCTTCCAGATCCTTATCCAGCTAAATTCCCGACTATTCCTGTAAGTAGTCGTTTTGCATTCTGTTCATTTTCTAGTCTTACTGCTTCTCTCATTTGTTCCTCATTTCCTAGAGGATCTATTCTACCATCTTATGCCGCTCTTGAATTCTATTGTCTGAATCTTTCTTATTAGTATCTATGGAGTGCTTCAGGATTTAATATGCCTGCATTTCCAGGATTGTAAAGGCCTACACCTGCTTCTGGTGCACCCCTAGCAGCATTTAACGCTCCCATTAAATTCATTTTTGTAATTACAAATACTGTGTAAAAATGCTTACAAATACTGGAGGTTCAAGGGCTTTCTTGAATCAGTAGAGTCATTATTCAAGAGGTCATGTGAACAACTATAACCCACAAACTAAGTATCTCTTACAACATCCATAAATGACACCAGGCCATATTGGTCTTAAGCCCGTTGGAAGAACACATTCATAATGGGCTGCTGGTTCACATTTCCATGGTGCACTTAGACCATTTGGATTGTAGCTTAAGCAGAGATTGGCGGGAGTTGGATTACCTACAGTTTAACCCGGTGAGGCTATTGGATCGACCTACTTTCGTGGTATGAAAGGTGCTTACAATTTCGTCAAGAATCCTTAAGGTTCTGGCTTTGGCAACAGCGAAGGAATTCCAGGAGGTTCTGAAATGGTTGAAAGAAAATGATTGAGTTAAATATCACTTTTACTTATCGAAATAATTAGTCACAAACATCTATCTGTATCTCTTCTTTTCATAGTTCTAATGTCTTTACATCTACATTTGCATCTCTTCAGTGTTCCTATTCTCTTCATAGTAAATCATTATGTCTTCATACATGTTCTAATATAAGTGATTAATCATCTCCTCAATGTACAAATCTGTGAATTTCTCTTGCTCAGGCATCTCACTAAGTGCAGGCTTCCAACGTTAACAGATCATTACCATTCTTACATGATTTAATATTGCTTCTTAGACTTTATCATATGCTTGATCATACTCTAATTCATAGGGATTAATACAGTATTAATCTTGCTAAGCACCAGCAGCTCCTTAATCATTCATTTCCCGCTTTAATAATCAATTATTAATGTAATAGTAGTACGATTTCTAGAATCTCCAATATACAAGGGCTGGAGTTTCATTGGATGAAGTTGCAGACTTGATAGAGTAGATCCTTGCTACAAAGAACTATGTCAGAAGATCAGACTATAATACAGATTAAACATAGCTCAAGAATAGAGTGACAGATACTGAATAGAGATTGAATTCATGGGATGATACATGGGACTTGTTTTAATCAGTAGACTTTGCAAATGTCAAGAGTGATATACAGATCATTGCTGATAAGATCGAAGATATAGAAACAACAATAACAGAGCTAACTCTTAACAACAATAACAATAACTTAGCAACTAAAGAAGACTTAACGAACTATTACACTAAGACTTAGATAGATCTTCAAAAGGTAGACTATGTCACTCAATAGCAACTAACAGATAAAGGATACAAGAATCTTACAGATATTCAAGCAATTCTACTTGATTTTGATACATCCTATCTCTAATTGAAGTATTTGACTTTAGAATAGTATAATGAAGAAAAAGGTGATTACGATTAGACATTTAAGACTTCATTTGATACTAATATGAATTTTTGGTTTTCAGGTACTTTTCCTTTGATATTTCCTGCCTATTTCAGATCTACTAGAGAAAGTGGTGGTTCAAATGATCTTTCAGAATATGCTAAAGAATCTTGGGTGAATTCTAATTTCTACACTAAAGTATAATCAGACACTATATTTGAAACTAAGGCAAATGCATAATAGGTCTATAATACTTCTGTTGCTAATGCTTCACAAACAATACTAGCAATTAACAACGATATGGAAATCCTAAGAGTTGAGACTGTGAGTATTAGAGGATTTATTAATGAAGTCATAACATAAACAGATTAATAGTTCTTAAAGAAAGTTGATGCAGAATAGATCTATTTAAAGATAGTTAATTTACCACCACCTACAGGAACTAATGTCTAAGAAGTTGACACACTTATATAGTCAAGAATTTCATTGTATGATTAAGATATTAAAGGTTATGTATCATAGAATTTCACACTACAATCATCATTTAATATACTCAGTGATTACTATGATTTTCCATAGTTAGAAGGTGATATGGAATGGATAAGATCATAGTTGGAGTTATTTACTACTAGATTTTAGACCCTTGATTAGATTGATGTATAGACTAGTAATGCAATTGCTGGACTTACAAACAGCTAAACAACAATATCAAATTCACTATAGACACTCACTAATCAATACAATTCATTGGCAAGTACTGTTAGTGAGAATAGTTAATTTGCTGATTAAGCATTAAACGAACTAAACTAAAGAGTTGGTATAGTTGAGACTGAGAATGCTACCTTGGACTAATATGTTTCAAGTTAGATCTAATTGCTTACAGACTAATATGAGAATATTGATCTCACACCCTTTGTTACAATTGAAAGTCTAACATAGTATGATGAGGCATTGAAGGCTTATCTGAGTACGATATATGCACTGAAGACTTAGATACCTTCAGCTACAGATCTTTCTATCTATGCATTGAAGAGTGAAATACCAAATTTGGGTTAATATATGACAATTGCTTAATACAATGATTTGAGTATGGACAATTATAGTAATATAATGACTAATATTGATACTTAGATTAAAGCATTCTTAGTACTTAATTATGCATCAAAAAGTAGTGTTGATAATCTATATACATCTCTCAGTAATACTTACTATAATAAAGAGGAAATTGATTAGAGATTGAATCTATATGTAAGGTTTACTTAGACTAATACTCTTGGCTTTGTGTCAATCAGTACTCTTCAGAATTACTTAACATAAGCAGAAGCAGCAACAATCTATCAGTAAAAACTTGATATGGGAAGTTATGTTCTTGATAGTTCTTTGATGTAGATTCTTGGATCTTATGCTACTACACAATTCGTTGAAAGTAACTATATCACTCCTACCATTCTAAGTTCTTATGCCACTGTTGATCGGTTGTTCACCGAATTAACTTAGTATGTCAATTATGATGGTCTCTCATTGACACTATAATCTTATAAGACAATTGCAAGTTTCAATAATGATCTGTCCGTTTATAAGACTGTTGCAAGTTTCAATACAGACATTGCGAATTATGTAACAACTAGCTAACTAACGAATTATGTTACATAGACTAGTCTCACAAATACTCTCTCAGGCTATACCAGTAATGCAGGATTGACTTCTGTCCTATAGGCTTACAAGACTAATGGTAGTTTCAATACAGACATTGCAAATTACAAGACTATTTAAAGTTTTAATACTGATATATCGCTTTATGCTCCATTGACTGCATTAAATAGTTATCTCACTAATACTAATTTCTCTATCTTCATGGGTCGAAAGATTAAGTATGCTCATTTCTTTGCAGGTGATCCAGGAGGTACAACATAGCAACAAGCAGGACTATTTTAATGTCAGTTCTCTGGATACCTCATTTAATGCGGTGTTCAGAATTATGCAGCAGCTTCTAACGCTTCAGGTAGATTCAGTGTCTTTCATTTACAATGGGAGCCAGCAGAGTCAGGATTCTATTATCCATTCTTCTAATTGGAAGATTTGAAGTACGTTGGAAGTGACAATGTTTTCTCTACAGACTATTCACAGGTAGTCCTTACAAGAGGTAATCTTACATCAGGAGGTTGTACACTCTAGGTGAAAGATCAGATGAGATATGCTTTCGCTGGAGATGCAGAATGGCTTACAAATGTTAAGATTCATATGTTTTTAATTTAGATAATTTAATGATTCATTACTTCACAATATCACCCACTAATTTATTCAAAGCTAACAACAACGAGTCATCTTTTTCCTTGTCTGGATACTTCTCTTCTAATTTCTTTTTTGCATCTTACTATTCTTATGAACTCATTTCTTTCAAATAATGAGAGAATAGAAGTACCATTAGTAGAATTAGAAGTCTATGAGCTCTTACTTTCTCTCCATCACTCATGTCTCTTGGACCATTCTATGTCATAATTTTCAGTTTCTTGGTCTGAGGATCTATCACTAATGTTCTCAAGAATGCTATGTCATTACTTGATATCTTCTACATTTCTTTGATCTTCTTGATTCCTTATTCTGAGATCTTATTACCACCACTTTCACCTCCTCCACCTCTTCTATTACCCTGTTCTTCATCCATTGCCATTCTTTGATTATCTATCATCCTTTATCCTCTAAGTTCACCTACTGATCCTGGAACATTAGAACTAACTGGATATCCTGTATTTTATGCACCACCACCTTATGGGCGATTGTTGAATTTGCCTTACATCATAGCATTAGCAAACTGCATTTATCTGTATTGATTTAATTAGGCATTTGGATCTGAGACATTAAATAGTCCTAATTAATTCATTTTATCCATTGACATTCTTTGAAATTGATCAGCTAACTATGTCTTCAAGTTTTTCATTTCTCCTACTCTATTGTATTTCTATTCATGATCTTCTATGAATGCATCCATCATATCAAGTAATGTATTTTGATCTTTATGAAATTCATCATTATATATCTCCAGTTTATCTCTCATTTGTCCTATTAAAGCATTTGCTCTTGCTCTAAGTTCAGGGATATCGTGGAGTCTATTTATATCTCCAAGTAAATCACGATCATATAATACATTTCTAAGTTGATCAGATTGAAGTAGTGTAAATGCCATGTCTAACTCTGCTTGAATACCTTCAATTGAAAGTCTTTAATCTCTTCTAATAGGTAC
>Ga0078894_10003122_pt1 | contig 12557 bp, 11 predicted proteins | sample LauGreSu1BDMLBSD_2_FD_67506 | JGI IMG/M metagenome (GOLD analysis project Ga0078894, IMG submission 67506) | Freshwater lake microbial communities from Lake Michigan, USA - Su13.BD.MLB.SD (version 4) (version 4) | ecosystem: Environmental > Aquatic > Freshwater > Lake | place: Lake Michigan...
TGTTTCTCCCGGAGAATAGACATTAAAAAACGTCGTATTTTTTGTGTTATACCATTTAATTTTATACATAAAGGGAGAATACAACTATCTATAACCACTACAAACGCACAATATATAAAAATATATGAGAGTAGTATATATTTTTATAATGGGCAAGTCATTGGATAAATTCGCGAAATCGATGAAAGGTAAATACTTCGGAAAAGACAGTCTCATTCACAACAATATTGTGTTGTATGTGGTCTTTGTCATTGCGTTGATTAACTTTTTAGGATATGTTATGGTGGGAGATGTCCGACACGTCATTATATTCGCCCTTACAGGGTTTATTGTTTCATGTATGAGCAAGAATATGGTCGTGATTTTGTCTATCGCAATGGCGATTACTGCCATATTAAAGGTGTCTATGGGAAGAACCGAGAGATTTGAAGGCTTAGAAGATAACGCAGGCGCTGCTGAAAAGATGCAAGAGGAAGCGGAAGCAAAAGTATCGGATGATGTGAATAATGGAGAAAACCCATCGGAAGAAAAAAAAGAAAATTCTGAAGGTGGGAGTGCGGACAAGGAAAAGCTACAAGAAATTAAAAAGGATGGAAAGGAATTGATTAAATTACAAGATAAGATTATTGACGGGTTTAATGAAATTGAACCCTACATGAAAAAGGCAGAAGGTCTTTCCGATAAGATACAAAAGACCGCAGAAACCATTCAGGGAAAAATATAAGATAACGGGCGTCGATTACGTCGACATGGACAAAAAAAGCATATCTTTTCATTCGTTGTTATATACAGCAAATGAAAACCATAATAATCATCTGTATAATACTGATATTAATCGGTATTATTATTTGGTTATGGGCAGATAAAAGGGAGAAAGAAAGAAAAGCGAAAGAGGAACAAGAAAAACAAAACAACACGCCAAAAGAGGGATTTCGCGCATTTATCCGTCTGATAAAAGGTTTAGTCAAAATCGGCAAAGTCATCGGCGCGGTCATCACGCGGTTTAAGTATGTGGCGAAAGGCATAGCGAAAAGCGGAGAAGGTCTTGGACTTGCGATTAAAAACATTCCAATCGTGGCAGGGTTAACCGTTGCGGATGCGTTTATGGTAGGAACAGAAACTGCAAAGTATGGTTTCCGCTGGACATTGTGTACGATTGAAAAAATGAAAAATCTGTATTTTTGCATATTGTTTTATACTTTAGATTTGATTATTTCAACTATACATATGATTGTCCGTTCTACTTTTTACTTTATTGACGAATTCTTGGGAATTCAAGATAGATTTGGATATGGATTAGTTTCCCTTTTAGACCAAGCTATGGAAGTGGGTATGCAATTAGACGATGCTGTATATTCTTCTATGGGAGTACACGTTTTGCGATATCCGGAAATAATACAAGACAGTTGTTATCGTTGTAAATTGCCATTGAATACGGACGATGTGCGTCGCGCGAACCGTATTATGTATAATGACCTGACCACCCGAATTACCCCATTAACAGACCAATTCTCTAGAAAGTTTATGCAAGCGGGAGAGCAGTTCGCGAAAGTATTCGAGGATATATAATACACTATTTGTTCACATACATATACACACCGTTGCGAGAAAGAATAGAGTTCTTTATGTAGTTTATATATACCTTATATAAACTACTATAACAAATGGGATTTTTCGAAGTTATCCAAAAAATGATACGGGCATTTACTGCCATACCCGAACGTATAGGCTCGGCGGGTGAAGCGGTGGGAGACATTGGGTTGGGAATAGTAGATGGTATCATCGGTGTAATTCAGTCCGCGTTTGCTGGTATGTCCGGAATACTGCGCGCGGGGTGGGATATCATAGCAATGATTTTTAGGTACATTAATTGTATTATTGCGTTTTTCGTGAATTTGCCCTATTGCTTTATATCACACTGTATTGTTGTAACAATTTATATGTTTTACTATTTATTTATTGTATTTCCTGTAATTGCCATACGCATCCTAACTGGGATTGATTTGAACCAGCCGCTTGAACAGCTTATATCCGCATTAGAAATCGGAGATGAAATTTTATTTGAAGCAACCGGAATAAGTTTAACTCGAATGCCACCGAAAATAGTAAACCGATGCTATAAATGTAGTGGAAAAATATTAACATTTAATGACGTATATGACGACCTGTCTATATTTACTATCATTGGTAATCGGTTGAGCCACGTATTTAACGTGAAAATACCCGGATATATGAAATATGCCAAGGACGATTTCAATTCCGCGCGCGACAATTTTAAACGCGTTATTGCGCCATTGTAAACCTAAACCTAAACGGATGTTGACATAGAGAATGATATAAACGATAATAACGAAGCTCTCCAATTTCTCTCCATAACATATAATCGTCGTACATTCTCCCCAATCATGGCCAAAAAATGTATACCCGGATTGATTTGTGTAGAAAATATGACCCTCTTTGTCTTGATTTTGATTTTGCTATTATTGATTTACTTTTATTACCAATATTTCACCGCAAGCATATACAATTTAGCATTTCGCGATGCTCATCAAATTATCAAACATAGCCAATCTTCCGGAATTCCCGCGCCATCGTTCATTGTATCTTCCGGCGCTTCAGGATTGGACATCGCGGGCATTTCTTCACGGAATGCCGACCCAATAAATGACCCCTATTCTCCACCCGTTCGCACGGATGCGTTAGTATATCCTCCCGCACGAATGACGGCGGATATTCGGAACGTTCCGGGAATTTCGGGAATTCCGATAAATGTTCCGACCAATGCGGTATATACGGAATATAAACAGATTGGAATACTCACCAAAAACGGACATCATCAGGGAACGCCTCTCATATTGCCTTTGATGGGACGCAATCTACGCAATGGACGCGACAAACATCAATATTACACAATGGCAAATACTGCGGGGGCGGCAATTAATACCAAACTACCGGTAAGTGTAAATGGAAAAAGCTGTACCGGTGAATATGGATGCGATACGATTTCGAATGGCGATACAGTCTATGTAGAAGGGTTCAATGAAACGTTTAGGGCAACCATTTATGAAAGCGGGTTGTTGTCGTATATTCCATTTTTGTAAAATGCTGTATGATAGTATATTATATATGACAAGCTCACTAACAATAGACCCAAACGTATTAGAAGAACAAACGAATAAATGTATTGCTTTTTATACAGATGTATTTAATAAATTGAGTTCCGACGCAAATACGAGTAGTGTATCAGTACCAACTGGCACACAACCAGGCGCACCATCCAGAGGACAATTTGGCAGACACCTCGACAAAATACTCAGCAAAATACCAGGAACATTACCCGGATTACCCGGATTACCCGGATTACCCGGATTACCCGGATTACGATTTAGAACAAAATCCGACGTACAATCCGACGTGCGATCCGGCGTGCGATCCGACGTGCGGTCCAGCGTACAATCCAACGTACAATCCGACGTGCGATCCGGCGTACAGTCCGGCGTACAGTCCGGCGTGCGACCCAGATCGGAAAACGGCTCAGTGCCTGTCGTCGAATTACTGTGGTCGAAAAAAAATAATCCGCCAGAAGAAAAAGAAGAAGAAGAAGAAAAAGAAGAAGGAGAAGAAAAAGAAGAAAAAGAAGAAGGAGAAGAAGGAGAAGAAAAAGAAGGAGGAGAAGAAGAAGAAGAAGAAGAAAAAGAAGAAGAAAAAGAAGAAGAAAAAGAAGAAGGAGAAAATATTCAATTTATTTTGAATGGAATTGTATATCGTAATTTTCAAGAGGATAATAGTAATATTGTTTTTGAAGAATATGACCCATTTTTAAAAAAAACAAAAAAAATGTATATAGATAATAGTGGTACTTTATATGTGCTAAGTAATACAAAATACGTAGACATTGACAAGTACATTGACAAGTACATTGACAAGTACATTGACACGTACATTGACACGTACATTAATAATAAACAAATGAACGCTACAGAAGAAGAGGAAGAAGAGGAAGAAGAGGAAGAAGAGGAAGAAGAGATAAAAAAAGAGATAAAAAAAGAGATATACAGCCACTACAAAAATGTAGTAGACACAATAATGGGGTTAACGTCTATTCTCCAGAGGTGAAACCTCTGTAGTATAGCGTATATGCTATGATTCCAATTCTGTACCCCGGGAGGTACAGAATTGGAGAATAGACATTAAACTAAATAATGGACGATCTGAATAAATGTATCTTGGCATATTAGAAATCTATAACAAATAATATATAATGAGTAAGTTAGCATTTAGTAAGATAAATTTTAATTTATATGTATCATCCGGAAATGAAAATACCGCCAATAAATACATACGTACACAATTACCAAAAGACGCAGGAAATAACGCACCGCTAATAAAATACGGCGATGATTACTTCGTTCCTTCTTCTGTTGGAATTGTGCGGTATAACGGACAAGATTATTTTGTAATTGAAACAAAATGTGAAAAAAACAATAAAGTATTTTACTTATGTGTACCTATTGACATAACACCAAATGATAGATTACAACATAATTTACCGTATAATTCAATAACCGATTATTTAAATGCGTCTAAAAGCACAGGCTCTACTGTGGTAAATTTTGATATTCAAACCGTAATAGTATCAAATGACGCAAAAATAAAAACGGTGGGAGACCCGAATTATTATACTTGTTTAATTGACAAACCGCTGCCTGTACCAGGTACTTCACCCAGCTGGACTTCAAACACTCAATCTGGCAATGCTGAACCATTTAAAAATATTCAACTTGGTACATTCGAAGGAGCTACACCTATACAACTTGAAAACGGAACTATTCAAACCAAAATGACATGTAAACGTGCAACAGGAACTGACAATAATGACAATAAAAATGTGATAGAAGATACACCTGACCAATTAATAAACCGTATGATGACTATCATAGGATATATTATTGCTATACTAATTGTATATTCTATTGCGTTTGAATGGTTATTTGAAGAGTTCGTTATTCAGTTTATGACCGATAAAAATGGATTACAACATGGATATCCATTTGCTGGGTATTATTTTGGGATCATTACGGTTTTATTTGGTGTGTCTTTATTGATTTATTCAGCCGTACATCGTAGTTCAACGCATATGTACATAGGGCTTTCTTTTTTTGGATTAATTGGGTTAACTAATTTTTTATACAATAAAAATTTTTACAATGAAACGAAATCTTCCCTTATACACGTAGACATTACTAAAACTATAACACATATATGGAGTAAATCAAAAATATGGTCGGGGGCATTTATCTTAATGATAATACTTATGGTAGCTGCCACGTTTACTTCATTCATTCCAGAGTATAAACACGCGGATACGGTTTCCTTTGCGTTTTTTGGATTAGCAATATTATGTTTTTGCTTTCCAATAGATAAAATAAATGAAACCCCGGATTTATCTCGATATTGGGTGCGTTTTTATTTAATATTTGCGCTTGTGCTTATTATTTCTATTACATGGGGGGTTGCCCATGCCGAAGTATATATACCCAGCTAATTTTATTCCACTCAGCAGGAACCCATTTTTATTCATATAGAATTTTATTCTATATGAATAGACTATAAGTATAGTTATGGTCTATCATTTTACACCATGGAAGCGTTTTTTAATGTGGGCGCAACAGGAACAAACGAAGACGATGTCATTTCCAATGGTTGGCCTCTGCCTACTGGAGCACGCATATCCACTACTTCCTCTTCTAGGGAACGGTGAGCAAAACTGTGCGGTGCCTCCGGTGCGATAGTGTCTTGGGGAATATCGTCTAACGGAACTGCGTCTATTATCGGATTTTGAAGGACTTCGCGGCTAAGTGGCAGTTCCTGTCTAATTTCCTGAGACGATACCCATTGCATACTGTTGTCGGGGGTATTATAAAAGTTCTTGCCAACCATACTTCTTCGCAACATTTCGTATGCCACGAAAATATAAACTACGCCAAGCGCGGGGTTTGTGTAGACAAACAAACTGATTGTTATGGCAAATAAGAAAAGCATTCCCACGGAAGAACGAACGAGGGGTTTCATCCATTCGGGAGTGGCAATTGGAAACAGAATGTAAATAACAAAAACAAGAAGGACGACTATTTCTGGAATGGTTATGTTTTTAATAACACCGAGTTTCATTTATTTTATATCATAGGTTTAGAAAGCATTCCCTCAAAAAACCGACATACAACATACAAACTCATATAAACATACCGCAATACACTGTTTGTCATTCTCCCACAAAATGAGTTTTCAATCGCAATCGTATATGCGCAAATTTACTAAATCTACGCCCACCGCGTCTCGCCCTAAACCCAAACCGGCTGTTCCCACAAAATCCGCCCCGTCTGCGTCGAGAGAAACAAAACAACAGAAACTAAAGCAAAAACAAGACGCGTTGGTCTTGACGGAAGAATACAAACACAATGTTGCCGAACATTCATATTTGGGGAAAAAAGGATATACCATACCTAAATCTGTTTTGTCGGAACCCGATTTGGCATTTTTAAAGGTGGATTTGTTTATGCGACCCGTGGTCATTGGCGCGGTGAGTTATGGTGGCGGGGGCGACGAAGTCGCGTTTCCCGTGTATCGCGAAAACGAAAACAAAATGTATTTGCCTCGTTTTTATGGCATCCAGAGATATGGATATCCCCCTAAATCCGAAATCCAAGTCGGAACCGACATCGACGTTCCGTTTGACAAACCGTTGCGGGATTACCAGGAACACATTATCGGTGTGTATATGAACCACGTTGCTCGTCCTATTTGTGCTACGGGTGGGACGCCCGCGGGGGCGGAGCCCCCGCGCAATGGCGGTGGTGCTATCCTGGAAGTTCCGTGTGGTCGCGGAAAGACCATTATGGCACTCAAAATCATTTCTCTATTACGCAAAAAGACACTCATTCTAGTCCACAAAGAGTTTTTGATGAACCAATGGATAGAACGAATGGCCGATTTTCTCCCCACTGCTAAAATAGGAAAGATACAAGGACAAGTGTTTGACATTGAAGGCAAAGACGTGGTCATTGGAATGATACAGACACTTTATGACAAAGAATATCCCTCCACCGCATTCGACACGTTTGGTCTGACTATTATCGACGAAGTACACCGCATAGGCAGCGAACAGTTTTCTAAAACGCTGTTGAAAACGATTACACCCTACATGTTGGGTATTTCTGCCACAGTAGAACGCAAAGACGGTCTGACACGCGTATTATACATGTTCATTGGGGAGAAAATCTACACCGAAAACCGCGAAAACGACGACGCCGTGTGTGTACGCGCCATTGAATATGTGTCTCCCGACCCCGAATTCAATGAGGTGATTAGCGATTTCCGTGGTAATCCGCTATACAGTAGTATGATTTCCAAATTGAGTAATTACGCTCCCCGCACCGAATTCGTGTTGCGCGTGTTGCGCGATTTGATTGCGGAACAGCCGGATAGCCAAATTATGATATTGGCACATCAACGCAGTATTCTGTCTTATATAAACGATGCGGTATGTTCACGAAAAATAGCGGATGGTAGTATTGGGTTTTATGTGGGAGGAATGAAGGAGGAAGCATTGAAAACGACGGAAACCAAACAAATTGTATTGGCAACCTATGCGATGGCAGCGGAGGCGTTGGACATTAAAACGCTGTCGACGCTGGTTATGATTACTCCTAAAACAGATATTATTCAATCGGTAGGGAGAATTCTGCGAATGAAACATCAGAACCCGATTGTAGTAGATATTGTGGACAAACACGACAATTTTCAGAAACAGTGGATACAGCGTAGGCGATTTTATAAGAAATGTAATTATCGTATTCGTATGATACCGAGCACAGCGTATGCGGGTATGGAGTTAGATTGGAATACGGACCGCACGTGGAAATGGGTTTATGAACCCACGCGGGGTGGTGAAAAGAGTGGGTTCGCGAAATCTGCTCCGAATGGGTGTATGAACGAGAGCAGTGATGAGGAAGAGGATGCTGTTGGCAAACCAAAAACGATGGGTTGTCTGATTTCTTTAGGAGAAAGTTTGGGAGAAGAACTGTAAAAAACAAGAACTCATTATTCTCCCTTTTTGGGCTACTGTAATATTTTCCAAATATAATACTAATACACACAATGGAATATTTATCAAAACATCTACACCACTCCACTCGATTGAATTATGACATCATGCGACATATATACGAATACGCGGATACCACCCGGCAAATACGCCACGCAATCAATGGCATCTGCCGGCATGAATACTTTTACAAATACTATGTGGACCACATTTATTCGAAATATTTGGAAGAAGATTTAGAATATATTAGCGCTATTTCCGACGAAGTGGTTCATGTCATGCGTCCAGAGGAAACTTACGCATTACGATACAGCGTGTTTTTCACACCCATCCATTGGTTTATTCAAACACGGATATGCGGCGTCATTGTTTCGTCGAAGCGCGAGTTCATTTATTGCGACAAAGACACGGATTTATGGGAACAGTTGGCCCGTTCCGAAGAATTTCGGCATTCTCCCACCAACATCCTAAATCGGATTATACACCAACTGTTTATCAATCAACGATATTGGAACGTGGTCGACCGTGCTAAAATGTACCAAGACTGGTTAGCGCTATAAAACGCTATTTGTATCATATTATATGCCCGATACAGAAAATTGACCGCTCGCATTATTCGGCAATTGCGCTAAATTGGGTGGGGCAACCTTCCCGCCAACATCCATCTCCCGACGTCGTTGTAAATCGTCTAAAGACACATCGTCCGCGCGCAATTTATTCGATTTATAATTGTCCTCCGGAGTAGTAATAAACATATTGTCGTGGGCAGCGGAAACATAATCGTATGTCTTGCGTCCGCGACCTTTTCCCTTCGCACTCAGTTCTTCGGGAGACATGGAATAATCTGTATACGCTTCCGACATAATATTCATTCCCCCCGTATTGTTCAGTACATACCCCACCGGTTCGCCGAATTGGTCGGTGGCCATTTTGTTTTGTGTTCCAATCAGTTTTTCAAAATACTGGTATATGGGTTCTCCCGTAATGACACTGTATTTCTGCGCAACCAATAAAAGCGACGGTACGCTGTGGACGTTGGGAGGCAACATAACAGACGAACCGTTTTCCAACACAATATACGTTTGTTGTGTTTTGGTATCTCGAACACGTTTATCAATACAAATACAATTGAGTTTCTGGGTCATACCGTTTTTCGCTAAATACTGGATGAGTTTTTGAGAATGTTTACAATAATTACTATAATACAGAATATCCATAGGGAGAATGGCAAATGTAAGTTGTTTATAATACCAAATTACATTTTATCGTATTTATTTGGACGCTGGAATGGTTGCACACTACCCACATTAGAGGGTTTTAGCGCACATATTGTAGAGCAGACGGTTCTGTAGGTAGGCCAGGAAATAGACCAAGGAAGCGCCAACCGCAGGAACAAAATAGTATGCGTCCTTGCCTTTTGACACTCCGAAAAAGATTGCGCCGAAAAGAGAGATGACGAAGAAGAAGAGGCCAACGGCCGACAAGAGATAGAAATAGAGACAGTATTCTTTGCTGATAGCACCGAAGAGACTTCCACCGTTCATTGTGTTTGGGTTTATATAGTAGGCTAATAAAATATTTCTGTTTCCCCTAAATCGCGTAAATGGAGTGTATCGATTTGTATTTTCTGTACATCTATTTATCTTTATAGAACGGAATAGGGAGAAAAAGAATGAGAATGAGAATAGACAATAATGTCTATTCTCCCAAACACAATCAAACACAAGCGAACAAACAATCCCGCGCGATACCAATATAAATGATTTTCGCACAATATGTATATACGTTATTTCCAAACGGCGGAATGGACAATCAGACCATATGGAAAATCATTCATTCCTATTTTGAAGAAAATCCGCAAGCGTTGGTCTCCCATCATTTGGACTCCTATAACGATTTTTTCCGCAATGGTATTCTGCGACTGTTCAAGGAAATGAACCCCGTTCAAATGCTATCTAAATTCGATGATACTATGAAAGATTACCGCTACCAATGTTCGATGTATTTTGGGGGGAAAGACGGGACACGTGTGTATTATGGCAAGCCCGTTATACACGACAAAACCAATCCGCATTACATGTATCCCAATGAAGCGCGTTTACGCAATATGACCTATGCGATGTCTATTCACTACGACATAGAACTCGAATTCGTGTATCTTTTAGCGCCGGGAGAAACGCCTAAAAACGTGTCCGAAGATATGTTGAACGAAATGGTGTCGGAACAAATCGGTGGACAATTGGGCGGAGGACCCTTGGAATTCGATGAACGCGATTATAGCAAAGAAATGGAGCAGTATTTGAAAGAACGCGAACCCAATTTCAAAACGGAAATAACGGGTGGAGGGGAAATGAATACCGAACAGCAACAGCAACAACAACACGAGCAACACGAGGGTGGTGAAACGGAAATAGAAGGCGGGGCGGGGGAAAAGAAAGGGAGAAAAGGAAAAACGGAAAAAAATCCCATTCGGCTTACTACTGCGCTTTCCACGCTTCTGCGCGAAACCAACGAGAAATCAATGGTGTCTCATACCAAACAGGTATATCGCACCACCATTGAAAAAGTCTTACTCGGTCGGTTTCCCGTAATGGTTCAATCCGAATTTTGTATTCTTCATGGTCTCCCGCGTGAACTAAGATACAATATGGGCGAATGTCGCAATGATGTGGGCGGATATTTTATTATTGACGGAAAGGAAAAAACGGTGATTATGCAAGAAAAATTCGGAGATAATATGTTGTATATTGAAAAACAGGGAGACGACGACAAATTCTCCCATATTGCCAAAATACGATGTGTTTCTGAGAATGTATCCAAACCCGTCCGCACCTTGGCCGTAAGCGTGGTTGCGCCCAACAAGAAATACACCAATCGTCAAATCGTGGTCAGTATTCCCAACGTGCGCGAACCCGTTCCGCTGTTCATTGTGTTTCGCGCTCTAGGTATTATCAGCGACCGTGAAATCATTGAATATTGTTTGTTAGATAGGGAGAAATACGAAGAATTGGAGGATTTGTTTATTCCCTCCGTCCACGATGCGGGCAGTATTCTGTCTCAACAAACGGCGATTTTGTATATTGCCCATTTAACAAAATACCATACGATTACGTATGGATTGAAAATCCTAAATGATTTCTTGTTTCCCCATTTGGGAGAAGCGAATTATGTGGAAAAAGCGTATTATTTGGGCAACATCGTGTTCAAATTGCTGTGTGTGGTTGCCGGGTTGGACGCGCCTACCGACCGAGACAATTACAAATACAAGCGTGTGGAAGTGGTGGGGTCGCTCATACAGGATTTGTTTCGCGAATATTACACGATGCAACAGAAATACATTCATTTGGAGTTCGAACGTCGGCTATACAAAAGTCAGGATATGTATGAAGAAAATCTACACAAACTGATATTTGACAATTACCGCGACATTTTCAAAACCCGGATAGTAGAAGACGGTTTCCGAAAAGCATTCAAAGGCAATTGGGGCGCAGCCACACACACCAAACGTGTCGGTGTCGTCCAGGATTTGAACCGGCTTTCTTTCAATTCCGCCATCAGCCATTTACGCAAAACCAATCTCCCTTTGGATACATCCGCGAAATTGGTCGGACCACGTGTATTACACAGTTCGCATTGGGGTTTTATTGACCCGATAGATACTCCCGACGGTGCGAATATTGGTCTTCATAAAACACTGTCGATTTTAACCAGCATTACGCGCGGATATTCACGCGAACCAATGATATTGTGGTTGCGAGAACACGTATCTATGAAACGGTTGGAAGAATGTACGCCACTGGGTCTTTCTACCTTGACAAAAGTAATGGTAAACGGCGTCTGGGCGGGGGCAATTGACGACCCCATCAACAATGTTCGCAAGATGCGCCTGTTTCGGAGAAACGCATTATTGCCTGTTCATACCAGTATAACCTTTGATTACAAAGAAAATACAGTGTATATTTTTACCGATGCCGGGAGATTGTGTCGTCCTATTTTCTATCGCGACGATTTGAACACTAACCAACCCACATTGTCGTTCGAAATATCGAAACAAATTGGCAAACGATTGAAAGAGGGTAGCTTTACGTGGTCGGAATTGGTTTCCGGTTTCAATCGCAAACGCGCGGAAGTGGCGACGACCCATTATTCGGTTCCGCAAATATACGAATTGTCGCAACTCTATGAAGGAGTAGAAAGCGAGAAAAATCCCGCGAAATTGGACCGGTTCCTGAAAGACAAGGCGGTGCTGGACTATATCGACCCCAGCGAAAGCGAACATACACTGATTGCGTTGGATGTGGACGATTGGGCAAAAGATGCCCAGCGAAAACAGCGAATGACCCATATGGAAATCCATTCGTCGCTTACATTTGGTGTTATGTGTAATATGATTATATTCCCCGAAAACAATCCTCCCACACGTAATTCGTTTTCTTGTGGTCAAAGCAAACAG
>Ga0078894_10003125_pt1 | contig 12554 bp, 19 predicted proteins | sample LauGreSu1BDMLBSD_2_FD_67506 | JGI IMG/M metagenome (GOLD analysis project Ga0078894, IMG submission 67506) | Freshwater lake microbial communities from Lake Michigan, USA - Su13.BD.MLB.SD (version 4) (version 4) | ecosystem: Environmental > Aquatic > Freshwater > Lake | place: Lake Michigan...
CAAAAATATACTTATTATTTTAAAGGTAACATTGATCCATTTTGCAGTATTAGATTAAGTCTTTTGACTATTGACATAACGATAATTGTTCCATAAAGACAGATTTACTTCAAAGATTAATTGATAATTCAAGTATAAAAGATTAAGGTTAAATTTTTATAGAATTATATAGAGAGTTATTAATAGTAGCTGTAAATCAGCTAAAGAACTTATAGTACGGATCGTTCACTTCCGAACTATATATATATGCCCGCTCATTCAGGGCTCATGAGTAGAGCGACACCAGCAAGAATCCACTTGTTAGGGTCAGATTCTTCGCTCTCCATCTTGAGATGTGCTGTGAATACGATTGTTGGACCTCTCATTGTGGTCATGTACACAGGGCACTCGTAGTTGCCAACTGCAGCACGACGTTCTTGCATTCTAATTGAGGTCACATGGACTACTGGAACTTCAGGGTGAAGTTCTTTCAGGATCATGTCAGTGAGATATCCTTGTTCACCACCACGTCCCATCTCCCATCCGGCACCTTCAAGGAAGAAACCGTGAACATAAGCGCCATTGTCTGCTGAGCCTGGAAGTTCTTCCCAATTCTTAGTGTTTGTTACATCTGTCTTCAAAGTCATATCATCAAGAGGAAGATTGTTTTATCTTGCAGTAACTTGCATAATAGCTGTCAAGAATGACATTGGATTGAATAAGCCAGATATCCAAAGTGATTTTGGTGTCACAAGATCTGTGGACCAAATTGTAAGCTAGTTAATTCTTAAAAGCATATCTCCGAACCAATCAATGAGTGTCTTCTTTGAGAAATAGGCATACTTCTCCCACTCAGCTGGAACTTTGTTGAGAGAAAGTGAAGTACCCAAAAGCTCCATAGCATCAGTAATATTTAACTGACCCTTGAGACCTGCATCAAGCTCAAAGAGTGAGAATCTAATTGTTGAAAGGAGAGTGTTCATTCTCTCACATTCTTGGATACACACGACAATGTAAGGAGTCTTTTCCTTTGCTCTAGCGTTAATGTCGAGCATTGAGAAGTTTGCAGGAAGAGTATCTGTGAACTTCTTGATAAGATCTTTAACAATATCTTCCTTTTTCTTTCCACCACCTCCACCGGAGCCACCACCTTGAACGGATAAGATGTATTCGAAGAGGGTTTCACCAGTTGTAGTCAAATAACCGATTTCAGCATTAGGATGAAGACCGAACATTTAAGGAGCTTCTTGAGGAAGTTTCTCCTCAATATACTTTCTGTATGCTTCTCTGTCGAATTTTTGTGGATCAGGGCTCTTGAAACCTGGAGCACATGTTAATTGCATACCGTTTAAGATTTCAGGACGAATGAGAACCTTAAGGTAAGTATTGTTGGTTCTTCTATCCCAACCATCAGTAATGTGACCACCATACATAATTTCACCATAAATGTAACGTAGATCATCATATGGCACTTTTTCATACTTTGTCAAGTAATTATGAAGCACATCACCACAAATCTTAAGATCACCATCGTTAAAGTTGTAGTTACGAGACCATCCTTGGCAACCGAACTTCTTTCTACCAAGAATCAAAGAGTGGAACATGCAAAGACCAAAGAGAAGTGATTTAAATTCATTAATCTTGTGAGAAAGTGCTCTTTCGAAATGAGATTCATCAAATTGATTGAAGGCTCTTCTGATATTTGCCTTCAAGTCCTGAGGTGCCTCGTTAGCGACCTTAATTGAGTTTTGAAGGATTGACTCAGGAATAGTTTCCATCTCGGGAAGTGGAGGAGGCTCTGATGAAATGAAGCATCTGAACTTGGGATGGACTCCTTCTTGGACAATTTCTAGGTTTCTTTCTAAGTCTTTCAGCCAAGTTTGCATGAGATGGACGTTTTGGACCATAATCCAATGGCCTTATTTAGCACAGTTGTGAAGTGCCTTAATAGCAATAACTTCTTGACCTTGTCCCATAGAGATGTTTATTAGAGATCCATCAGCAATTGAAACTCCATTAGCTTTTCCAACACGCTCAACATCTGGAGTAGGATCAACACCAGGGAATAGCACGAAGAAGACTGGGGTTGCAGGTGTCATCTCGGCATATGTTGTGAAAACATCGAATGGAGTCTGCTCAATGAATGGTTCTCCAAGGTTTTCTATAACGAATTATGTGAGTGCTCCAGATAATCTATCTGGTCTCATTGCTCTTAAAATTAGAAGTCTGTGGAAGAGTGTAATATCCTTAAATTATCTAGGAAGCTCAGCAATTTCAGCTTTTTCTTCAGCATACCACTTTCTCCATTATAGAGCTTCGCTTTCCATTGATGAGATCAAATTTGCAAATATCTTGATACTCTCAAGTCCCTTAACAGCTGGCCATACAGATTCTGGGAGGAACTTAAGTGACTCAGCTTGGTTAGGAACATCAATTGCAACTTCTTTCTTTATAAGGGACATAACTTCTCCCTCATCGATCTTCTTCTTTTGGATTAATATTCTGAGGCAAAGCATAGTTGCAACTAGCAATTTATGTCTTTCGAGGAGACCTCTTCTAGTGTAATTGAATCCTTCGAATGTAATACTGTCAATGAGAGCTTCGACTCTCTTATTTAGAGAGCGAGGAGTTAATGGCTCATCCTCTTTATTCTCTTCTTCTTCAGCAGGTTGCTCACCTTCTTCACCTGCCTCTTTAACTTCCTTCTTTGGATTCATTCTTTCGGCAACAATGTCAATGGCACGATTGACGACAATAACGAAGGAATCGAGTGAGAATTTGTAGAAGGAATGGACTTTATAAAGTTCGATCATCATGAAGAAAACTAGGGCTCCTCTCTTAGCAGCTGGTCTGTAAGCTTCAGAAGCATCGTTAATCATGACTTCAGTCACTTTGGCAATTTCGACTTTCTCCTTGATTTCAGTTGAGATCTTCTTGGAGTACTCAAGGTTTTCAATAAGGTCAATATTTTCAAGGATATCACCTTCAGCATTAGCAAGTCTGAAAAGCAAATCATCTTCAAGTTGTTTAAGCTTAATCTTGAATTCATTTGATTATTGAATAAGCTCTTCTTTTTGTTGAGCGAGATCGGGACGCTCTTTCTTCACGACCAATGCAAGAAGTTGATCTTCAAGACCAGCCTCTGTGACAGTGAAGTTAATCAAAGCGCATTCAGCTTAAATTTCAGGAGGATAGTGAGGATTGGAAAGCTTTGTGTGCATCAATAGTTTGAAGTTAGCATGTAGAGTAAGTTCTTTATCACCAAGACGGATGTATCTTGTTTTACCTTTCTTGATGATGGCTCTGCTATAAACTGGCTATATAACAGCATCAATAGTGTTTTCCATGTTTTCAATGAGGACAGATTACCCAGCCTCAAGAGCAAACTCCATTATCTTGATCATCTTAGGGTTTGAAAGTCTTGTCACTTGTAAATCATTTGACTTTTCTTTTTCCTTCAACCAAGTGATACCCTGAAGTTAAGGGTCAATGATCAAAGAATATCTCTCACTACTTGTGAGGATAGCACCGTTCTCAGTAGAGACTCTATCAGCTGGAAGCTTTTGATTGTTCCACCCGGCAATAGTTGCCTCATCAGTAAGGATTGATAATGGGTTAGTATCAGGACTCATTGGGATCTTGAACTTTTTAAAGAAGTCAAGGAATCTGACATTGGTGATCATATCGCGGAATTTCTTATTGAATGGACCAACGTAAGAGACGAAAGCACTAGCTAATAGCACATCACCTGTGATAACGATAAGTTTCTCTCCTAAGTCAACGATAGCTTAGTTCCATCTCTCTGATTCACTACCGAGAGCTCCGACGAGTCTCTGAGCAGAGTCAAGTCTTCTAGCACACTTAGCTGCTTCAGCCTCAGCTGCGTTTTTCTCATCCATAGCCTTTTAGAATTGAGCTTATAGGACAGCAAGTGCCTTGTTAAGATTATCAACCAAATCGTCCATTTCAGCTTTCTTTGTATTAGCCTCAGCAAGTCTTTGTTATGCAGCACGCACGGCAGCCTTCTTTGGTTCCACGGTAACGACCACATCGTAGTACATAGTAATATTTATAACCCAGTCGCAAAGACCACCAGCGCAAGATGACTTGTTCTTAATAATTGCTGGAGTGAAATTAGGATCAGCTAATTGAGCACGAATAGCTTTGAAGTTATTAGAGCTGACCTAATCAGTATCAATTTTCTCTTTGAAACCATTCAAAGTTTCAAGAAGGTAAGCAGGGTTTGCCATGACTGATAGTGATGTCTTCCAAGGATTTTCAGTCTTTAGTTTTCCGTTCTTATCAACTGGGATCAAAGCATCTGTTCCTGAAAGAAGATGCAACACGCAAAGGAACACATTTTCAATATCCTTGGGGGGTGATTTAAGGGCCTTCAATGTCTGGAAATCTTTCACGTTAAGACCTCTCAAAGCTTCCTTAGCCTTTTCGACCAATGGAAGTGCAGCATCAAGATCTCTCTGGACACTTTCTGACTCAGCTTCGACTTCAACCTTGATTTTGTTACACTTCTCTGATTCAATATTGGCGATAGCACTTTGAGCCTCCACTTTTTCTTTCTCTACTCCGACTATAGCCGCTTGCTCATCAGCCGATTTTTTCTTTGCCTCTACTTCGACTGCGATGACTTTTAAGTCTTCTTCTAGTCTTGCGACGATCTCTCCAGTTTCATTTAGCTTCAGAACACCGACCTCGTATTTTGACTTTGATTATTCTAGTTCATCTTTTTTCTTTCCGAGCATTGCCTTGAACAGCTTAATTAGCTCCAAGAATGATTTTGGAGTTGTGTACACATATCTTCTCTCTTGTTCAAAAATCATTGCTGAAAACTCATTCACAGTTTTGAATGAGAATGGCATGAACTTTGTGATTGAGTCACGGACTTCTTAACTTTACATTTCAACGTCAGCCAAGAATTTTGTTGCCACAGAGAGAAGAGCATCTTCAGGCCAAGGGTGGAACCAATCGATCACAGTTGAGTTTACAAGGGCTGGGAATTTTCTTGCTTTGTTTCTGAAGCCATCACCGACTGGGGAGAAGCAAAGGCACATGTGGAGATTCTTTCTTACACGTTAGATGTAAAAGTTCCAGCAATTATCACGAGAGTCTAAAATTCCTGCGCTTTTAACTGCAGGACGGATACCATTGACGATACCATCCTTATCTTCATTTGCGAAGAGATCAGCAATCTCACCTGACGATAAAAGATCGTTAATAAACACAAGGAAGCGCTCATTTGTAATCTGACCTTCAGTCAAAAGGAACATAATACCTTCGTCCTTAAGTCCTGACTTATTATACATAACTTGAAGATCTGCTTTCAGATCATTAAGACCATAAGTTGAAGAGATCATAATTGTTGTGGTAGTTTGCATGCAAATGAAAGATGAAAGTCTTGAAAGTGACTGCTTACCTGAACCACCAACACCGACAAGCAGGGCATGACCAGCATCTGCAGAAATGATACGGGTAATACGGCAGACATGCTTCATAGCATCTTCGAAGAGTACCAAGTCCATCACTGCATTTGTGTCATTGTACTCTCTTAAGGCCTCTGCTAGACGCTCACTAAGTTGATCGAGAGAGCCGAATTGATCATATTTTTTCTCTTCTAGACCTTCAACAAATTAAGCGAACACCAAAATCTCTGGTTAAGCTCCTTAGAAATACTTGGAAAGGTTATATTTGGCAAATGATTTCTTTACGAGATCCGCCACGACAGCCTTATATGTAGCCATGTTTTCAGAACTTGAAAGTCTGTCGCCATAAATACGCTCAGACTCATGAACCCACATCTTGATCAAGTTATCTGGTTCTTTAATTGTCTCAGGCTTAGCAACAAGAAGACCCTGGAAAATGTTTGTCAAATGACGAACATTGAACTCGTAATGGAAGTTAACGGCAGTCTTACGGAAATTTCTTTCTACTTCACCATGGAGTGTGAGTGCTGTCTTGATAATTGGTACAACTTGCTCTTGGATTGTTCCCTTGAACTTATTGAAATGTTTGCTCAAGAAAGTGTTGTAAATCTGGAATAGCGATGTCTATTCTGGGAAAGGAATAGCAAGTGTCCAGAAATGTCTTTGGAGACGAGGATTAATCTAGAATGAACCAGCAGTTGGGTTCATGCAAGCTGTGTATAGAGTGTTCTTAATATCCTTTAGACTCAACTTGTTTCTGTCATACCAATGCTCGTAATCCTTGTGTTGTCTCAAAAGAGAGATTGATGTCTGAGTATTATAGGGATCTAGTGCTGGCATGTTAAGATCATCAATGAAATAGATAAGCTTGAATTTACCGGCTGGGGCATATGTCCTACCAGCTTTTTTCTCAAGTTATTGCTCGAGCACGTTTTACAAGAGCATGGAGTCAGTGTAGAAGTTGAAGTTAACTACTTGCATAATGTATTGATCAGTTGTAGTGGTCAAATCATTTAAGAGACCCATTGTAATTTGAGTTTTACCGCAACCAGCGTTACCAATAAGCATAGGCGAGTGCTCTACAGAGATAAATTACTTCATCAAATAGTTGGCTGAGATTGTGTCAACAGTTGGTACTGTGTAGGATGAAATAGGTCTTGAAGTATCAGGATCTATTTCCTTGGTTTGCATTTTGTTCCACTCCTCAAGCTTTGAGTTTTCAATGTCGACGAAGTAGTCGAAAACTGTACCTTTAGATGGGAATTTCACTGTCTTCCATTTTTCTTTCCACCAGTTAGAGAATTCCTTTCTGAAATCTTTTCCATCTTTTTCTGAGAATCCTCCTCCAATACACCAGACGCAAGCAAATACGAATAGATATTCAAGTGCCTTAACATCAACCTTGTCCATGATAGACTCAAGAAGCTTACAAATTGAGATAATCATGCTGATTTCCATAGTAGGAATCAAATACTTGAAAGCCTTCTTGCAATGATTGAAAGTCTCTGGGATGTACTTATCGAAAAATTGAGTAAGTTATGTTTTCTTTTCTTCATCATAAGACTTTCTGGCAATCCATGATTTAACATAAGCACGCCATTATGATCCGAATGTATCAGAGATGAAAAGAATACCTGCACGCGACACAGTAGCAGGTGTAGCAAATCTAAGATCACGAATTTCGAAGATCATACGCATATGAGGCTTAAGGACAATACGTTCATTTGAGGCGAGAGTGAGAATCTTATTGTCATCCATGACAGAGTTCATAGACTCGATCCAGTTAGCATCAAGATCACCATCGAGAATGATCCACTTAGGGTTGGTTCCTGGGGCTTGAGACAAGTCTCTCATTGTCTTTGATAAGAGACCATCCTTCCACTCTCTGGTGGCTAGAAGCACGACTCCGTAAAGCTCATTTGTTGTGACAACCTTAGGATCTAAATCAACAATAACAGTCTTCTTGTTATCCTTATCTTGTGCTTTTGCAAGAGTCTTCCATGTTGAGGATTTTCCAGATCCTGGGTTACCCATAGTGAAGACACAATGTCTAATTTCAAGAAGCTCTCCTAACTGGACAACTTTAAGGATATATTCAGGCTCATTATAAAGTCCCATTTCTTTAGCAGCTTCATTTATGATACCCTCAAATCTCATGTCTCTCTTTCTAGGGACATCAACGCCTGGGAATAGATCCCCAAGAAGACCAAAGAAGATATCTAGATCATCAGCAACAATTTTTGGAATATTGAAGTCTCTCAGTGCTCTCATGAGCAGACCTTGCTCTGGTAGATGAGGCTCAGCTCTCTTGAAAGAACCAGCGACGACGAGCACTGATTTAATAGCTCTCAGACCCCAATCGTAATGGGCAGCCTTTGAAAGAAGATCACGACAAAGGAAGTAGAGCACTGTGAACTTAGTGGCTAAACTCTTGGCTTCAATGAAACCCTCAGCCATGAGCATGTTTTCGCAAATAAGTTAAAGATCTGGCACGACGACAGTGATGGGTCTGAAAAGAGCTTTAAGACCTTCTGGAAGCTCTGAACGACCAAGATAACCTGGATTCATAGTAATGAAAGCACCGCAAGTAGGATCTAGACCGATTTCATCATCTTAAAGGAGGAATCTCTTTTTGCCTTCCTTAATAGCATCTAGAACAGCTTTGAATTAAACAGCACACACAGAAAGCACTTCAGGTACTAGTCTGTTGAACTCATCGAAACATCCCCAAGAACCTGAGGCTGCAAGACCCTTGAAAATACCACCAAGTCCTTTGTAGTCCATTTGATCAGAACAATTGAACACATAGCAAGCTTTGGCTACTGCGTTAGCAAGATCCTTGGTAGTCTCAGTCTTTCCTGTACCGGCTGGACCTGCTGGGGCACAACCCATCTTCAAATGGAGAGCTTGAGTAGCTGTGACGTAAATTCTGTCAGTAAGTGGGGTGACGACAAGTCTAGGACCGTTTCCAAGATATTCATAACCATACCACAACTTGGCATCGGCAATTCTGAAGAAGAAATCGCTCTTTTAAGTATCAAAATATACTTTAAGCTGTGCTTGCCATTGGAAATCATCGACTGAGTTACATTTTTCTTGAATAAGTTTATCAATGATATCTCTTGAGTGAGCATCAATTGTAATCAGACACATAATCTTTTGTCTGAGTGGTTTATCAAGATCTCCTTGCACCATTTTAATCAAAGCTGAAAGGCTTTCAATTTGATCATCAAGAGCCTTTTGCATAGATTTAGGATTTGTTTTTAATCCATTGAAGCCACCTTCAACATTTGTAGACCAGTTAACCATATTAATTAGGATTGTAATTTGAGCAGGGTCTTGTCTAAGCCAATCTGCTTTTGGCATGGAGTTTTGGCTGACAACACTTTTAGCAGCAATAATGTTGAGTGACTATTTCATACAATCAATAACATCCATGAGATAGTTCTCAACTTTTCCGACAAGTTTCAATGGTTTAGGGAAATTAACTGTTTCCTTTCCAACACAAGTTTCCATTCCTGTTGCAATTGGTCTATCTCCGTCTTCCTTTAAGAACAATGTTTCAATAGCTTGGAAGATTTTAGGCATATGACACATGACTTTCTGTGGGGCATTACCATTAGAAAGGATATCAAGAAGATCAGCGGGAGACACGAAATAGAAACGGGGGAAGGCACGTCTCTTGCTGTCCATGAAATCGTTAAGGGCTTTCTCGCAAAGAGTAAGTTGCTTTTGGACTTCTTCTAATCTTTGGAATACATTGTTTTGGTTACAGAAAATTATTGCAATCTTCTTTGCTTCACCATCCTTTAGAATTCCCTTGACTTCTTTGTCAATATCAACGAATTTTTCACTTTCTCTTGGGAGTTCCTTCTTCACTTCCTCAGAACCGATGAAGAGGTTCTCAAGGAAAGACCATGAACGTTGTACTTCAGCAAGAAGTTAAACGACTTCAGCAATTGCAGCAAGGGACTTTTGCCAGTAAACGCAACGGTCTTCAAAAGTAGCAAGGTAGCGAGATGAGAACATTGATGTGACAGCGACTTGATTTTCTTCAAGCATTTCAAAGTTTTCCTCAGAGATTTTGATCAATTTAATGTCAGTATTTTTGTGTTGACTGAACTCGAAAGCGATGTCTTTCCAGGTTTCCTCAAGTTTGAGGAGGGTCTTTTCCATCTTTGCTTCCTGACGGGCTTGATCAGTAATTTCCTCAACGTCTTCCTGATACTTATTGAGGTTAAGATTATAGACATCACGGAGGAGAAGACTCTCATTGACGGTGAAGTCTTTTTGGACCTTAGCCTTCAAAGAAGCCCAATGGCGGTCCCGCATAGCGGGGTCACGAAGGTCTCCGATAAGTGGAAGGAAGACCAACCACTTCTTAATGTCCTCTTGGATGCCGATGTAAGCATTGCACTTTTTATCGCAACGCATTTCCTTGAGAGCTTTGAACTTGTTCTTGACCTCGTCTTCCATGTCTCCTGGATTCGACTTTACCCACTGAGAACTCATGTAGCCCTCGAAACTTTCTTGCATCTTTTCAATGAACTCCCAAAGAACCATCATATTTTAGATTTCAATCTTTATTGACTCGACAGCTTTAATAGAGTTCTAGATCATATCTGGGTTTCCGAATTTTGAGCAGTTGTAACCTAAGTCAGCGATACGATCATCGAATTGCTTGAGCTCATCACCAACAGAAGAGAGACGGATCTTAGCCTCAACAGTTCCTGTCTTGTATTGATAGAAGTCACGTTTCTTTAGCTCAGTGTTGTATGCCTTCAGGTCCTCCTCGAACTTTTTGATCATGTTTACTGTTTTTTCAGTCTCGTTGTTAACAAGAGGAGTGATTTCCTTGCGGATATCCTTGGCAAGCTTCTTCAACTAGGTGAACTCCTCGTTGAGTTTCTTTATCTACTTAACTTGGGAGTCCTTGGCAATGCCGTGTTCTTGGAACATCTTGAGGGACTCTTCGAGACAATCGAGTTTCAATACGATTTCATCATTCAAGTTAAATACTGAGTCAACATGGTCCTTTACTGAGATAAGAGTCTTCACATCTTAGATGTTTTTGTCCTTAGTTTGAGCTCCCTTAGTAGTATCTACAATGAAGCTGTGGAGTTCTTCAAGACCTCCTTAGATGTACTTGCCCATGGCAGGACCAGTGAGGTTGTTGAAGTTGGCTGCAGACTTAGCATTGAAGGCAGCTTTGTAAGGATTTCCTCTAATTGGAACGAGCTTTCCCTTGTCATCTTCAAAAAGAATTTCGATCTTGACCTCACTTTCATCTTCAACTTGATATTTAACTAAGTACTGGCCATTGTCTTTATCGATAACTTAGTTGGCAATCTCAGACCCATCAGAGATCTTTGTAATCTTGACTTGGAAATTATCACGACCAGACTTTCTATTTTCTGAAAGATCGTTTCTTGCTTAGATAATAAACTCTGTTGGGTGGCCAACGGATCCATCACCCAAAAGACCAGGACCATAAGCAAGAGATTTCAGAGCTCTTGTGTTCATGAAATAGGTGAAAGGACACCATGTAGTAGTCAAATCACCACCTTGGATTGAGAGCTGGACAATAGCATCTTTAGGTCCAAATTACTCGTAGTTAGGTGTGATACATTGAATCTCAGTCTCAGAAATGAAAGTTCCTGTGGTTTCAATACTTAACTTTGAAGGGGCATCAACTGGTGTCTTTCCACAAGTGAAGATAACTTTGATGTTAGCATCCTTGAAGCCAACACCCTTAATAATGACTGGTACATTACCTGAAAGTTGACCAAGTCCAGGAACAATATCTGTAATGGCATAGGGGGGACCTGTAATTTTGCTCACATTCAAGGCATGGAGATCATTTAACCAACCGTTGCTCCAGCCTCCAAACACCAAAAGGCGGGAGTCCTTTTGATCGTATGCCATTGCTGAGTACTCTCTTGGAGAAGGGATAAGGGGCTTTCCATCTTGACTTGTATCCTCAAGGAATATTGTGCTCCATCTCATAGTCTCAACATCAAGGAAGCAAGCCGAATTGGTGAATTGACCAAAATTTCTAGGTCCACCTTCTGGAAAATCTCCAGTTTCACCGCCGAAAATGAAATATTTCCATGATGGGATTGCCTCAACCATGATACCGCAATGGTTCCATCTAGGCAAGTCGTTGTAGATATCGGGGTCGTACCACTCATGTGTGTCAAGGTTGAAAGTTATTGTGTTTGTGAATTGATTCTCAGAATTCCATCCACCATAAACGTAGAGCATTCTACCGATGGAGAACATAGTGTGTCCACCACGACCTTCTGGTGGATTGTTTGCAGGTTCAATCTTTGACCAGATGTGAGTTTCAAGGTCGTAGACAAACAAATCATTGAATGAAACTCTCTGGTAGTTGATACCACCATGACCTCCGAAGAGATATATCTTGTTGTCGAGGAGTGTGGCTCCAGTGTTAGCTCTTGGGCCAGGGGCATTTGTATGAGATTCTTAGTTCTTAGGAGAAACAACATGTTCGCTGTCGCCTTTCTTCCAGGTGAGCCCATTGATCGTTAGGAACCAAGTGTCGTTTAGACGAACTTGGGGGGAAGCGTGACCTCCGAAGATGAAGATTTGGTCTGCCTTGGGGGTAGCAATCGCAACATGCTGCGCCCTTGCGGGTGGCAGCTAGTCACCAGTGCATTTTTCCTTGTACCAAGTGACCTCACCTAAATTCAAAAAGATAGATTAGGCGCCACGAATTCAAATCTCATGGAAAGTTGGATAAAAGGGTTAAAAGACCTCAAACATGAATTTCGGGCTACTTACTTGTTCCAATTTTCATGAGGTATACATCATTGTTGGGCATAATCTTTGAGCCGGCCTTCTTAGAGTTGTCAATTCCTCCATAGAGGAGATAGTTGGCTCCACCATAGTGAGTAAAGGAGTGACCTGATCTGGGTGTCGGGACCTCTCCGTTACACTTCAGCTTTTTCCATTTTAGTTCTTCTGGCTAAATGAAAATATAATTATTCACTTGGTATGATAAGAGGAACGTAGAGATTCTCAGGGAGTTGAGAATCAGAGCAAGAGGCTTACCATTATGATTCGGTTGTTTTTTCAAATATATGAAAGTTGAAACCTCTCTAAGCTCTTTAGAAA
>Ga0078894_10003128_pt1 | contig 12552 bp, 12 predicted proteins | sample LauGreSu1BDMLBSD_2_FD_67506 | JGI IMG/M metagenome (GOLD analysis project Ga0078894, IMG submission 67506) | Freshwater lake microbial communities from Lake Michigan, USA - Su13.BD.MLB.SD (version 4) (version 4) | ecosystem: Environmental > Aquatic > Freshwater > Lake | place: Lake Michigan...
CCGCGCGCGGTTGCCCCGGCGCTTTGTTTTGTGCATTATCTACTGGCGCGCCGCGTCACCCAAAAATAACAAGACAACAAACGGCGCGCTTTTGGAGGAGCGATGAAGCGCGTGAATCGTTTTTGCAATTTGATTGTTGCCTGCGGGCTTGCATCCATGTTTGCAGATGCGACCGCACAGGCATTTCCCAGTCGGCCCTTGAGGGTGGTAAATCCGGCAGCGCCCGGCGGAAACAGTGATGTTTTTTTCCGGTTGCTGCAGCCCAAGATGACCGAAGTGCTGGGGCAGCAACTGGTCATTGATTACCGTGTCGGCGCCGGCGGCACCATCGGCGGCGAAGTGGTCGCCAAAAGTGCTCCCGATGGTTACACCACAGGGCTGATGGCAGCGAGTTTTGTCATCAATCCGGCGATGATCAAGAAAATGCCTTTCAATACGCTGAAGGACTTCACGGCTCTCGGATTGATCGTCGATGTGCCTTCGGGACTGGTTGTCCATCCGTCACTGCCGGTGCGCAATCTGAAAGAATTCATCGCATTGGCAAAAAAACGGCCTGGCGAACTGTTTTATTCGACCTCCGGCCGTGGCACGGTCGGCCACCTGTCGGGTGAATTGCTCAACAGCATGGCGGGAATCAAGCTGGTGCATGTGCCGTACAAGGGGGCCGGCCCGGCAGCGATTGATCTGGTGGCGGGACAGGTGCAGTTGCAGTTTGCCAGCATGCCGCTGCTGACCGGTTACATTTCTGCGGGACGCTTACGCCTGATTGCGCAGACCGGCGCGAAACGTTCCGAATATGCTCCGGACATGCCGACCATGGAGGAAGCAGGGCTGCCGGGCTTTGTCGTGCGCAGCGGCTTCAGCTTTGTCGGGCCTGCGGGGTTGCCCAAGCCGATTGCCGACAAGCTGAATCTGGCGATGGTCACGGCGGTGAAAGATGCGGAAAACCGCAAGACCCTGGTCAAGCTCGGCGCTGATCCCATCGGCAGCTCGATTGAGGAGCATGACGCTTACATCAAGTCGGAAATCCCGAAATGGATCAAAATGGCGCGTGACGCCGGCATTGAACCCCAGTAACCCCAACCAAGGACGCAATTCCATGTATGACTTGCAACTGACGGCCGAGCAACTCGAGTTTCGCGACGCTGTGCGCGATTTTGTGACCCAGGAAGTTCAGCCTGCCGCCATTGACCCGAAGCGGCTGGAACCCTTCGAGAAGCCGCTGATGACCGGATTTCTCGACCAGCTGTCCCAGATGGGGCTGCGCGGCTTGGCATTGCCGGAGGCGGCGGGTGGTGCTGGTGCCGATCTGCTGACCTGCTGTGTGCTGCTGGAAGAAATTGCTGCCGGTGACGTTGATCTGGCAATGGTGCTTGGCGAGACCGCTTTGCTGGCGCGCGCCGTGCACGAGGCGATGAATGACAGCCAACGCAAGCGCTGGTGGCCGAAATTCGATGCCGGTGAACGTTTCCATCTGGCGCTGATTGCACGCGATGACGATGCCGAACTGGGCTGGAGCTATCACCACGCGGTGCCGGCCGATGCCGATGTGATCGGTGCTCCCGAAGTGGTGGCAGAACGCGACGGTAAGGGCTGGACGATCAATGGACTCGCCCCGTTTGTTTCGAATGCGCCGGTGGCCGGCCTGTTCATTGTGCAGGCGAAGATTGCCGACGGTCCCGGTACCGTGTCGGTGCTGATCGGCAGCGATGCCAAGGGCCTGTCGATTGATGATGAACTGCCGGCCTTCGGCGGCGGCGGGGAGCGCGCGCGTTGGCACCATGGTGCGATGGCCGCGGTGACGCTGAAGAACTGCAAGGTGGCTGAAGAGGATGTGCTGGCAGCCGATGCCGCGCACCGCCTGCTGCAAGGCCTCGTCGCACGCCGCTCGATCCAGACTGCAGCGGTTAACGTTGGTGTAGCGCGTGCTGCGTATGAGGCAGCAATTGATTACGCCAAGATGCGCTGGCAGGGCGGCGCTTATATCGTCCAGCACCAAGCCATCGGCATGAAGCTTGCCGATGTCGCCATTCAACTGGAGGCTGCACGCGCGCTGACGATGAAGGCAGCATGGATTACGGATCATCCCGAAGCCGTCAGTGAGCGCAGTGTCAACGATCTGCCCTGGCATGTCGTGGCGCGGACCTTCACAGCACAGTCGCTGCATCGCGCGACGCTCGAAGCAACCGAATGTTTCGGTGCGATGGGCGTGATGCGCGATATGCCGCTGCAGAAATATGTGCACGACACGCTGGTGCTCCAGCACTCGGCAGATTGCGATCTCGCAGCGCCGCTGGTCGTGGCCGAGGCCGTTGCCGGATACTCGCGCAGCTGAGCGCGATTGATCATAACTTATTGATTAATTTAATAAAATCTGAGGATTTGTCATGGATTTTTCACTGAATGAAGAGCAGCGCCACTGGCAATCGGAGGCGCGTCGTTTTTCCGATGAGGAAGTGCGGCCGATGTCGCTGGCGCGCGACCAGATCGCTGATCCCCGTGCCACCTTCGACTGGGACATCATCAAGAAGGGTTCCAAGCTCGGGTTCCGTACGCTTGCTGTTCCGAAGGAGTGGGGCGGTCATGAAGCCGACTTCGTCACCCAGACCCTGGTGATGATCGAACTGGCGCGCGGCGACAGCTCGGTATCCAAGACCTTCAGTCAGTGCTGGAAATGGAGCCATTTGGTGGCGGCGTCCTGCACCAAGGAGCAGAAGGAGCGTTTCCTCAAGCCCTTCATGGAAGATGATGGTTATCTGCTGGGAAAAGGCGGCACCGAGGCTAATGCCGGTTCCGACAACCGCATGCCGCCGGAAAACGATCCCAAAGCCGGCTGGAAATTGCGCGCCGAGCGCGATGGCGATGACTGGATTCTCAACGGCAGCAAGATGTTCATTGCCAACGGCAGCGTGGCCAAGCTGTTCTTTGTCGATGCACGAACCAATCCGGATGTCGGCATCCGCCAGGGCACGACGATGTTCATCATCCCGAAGGACACTCCGGGATTCCGCATCGGCAAGGTGTTCAACAAACGCGGCTGGCGCTTTTACCAGAACGGCGAGCTGGTATTCGAAAACTGCCGCGTTCCCAACTCGAGCGTGATGGGCGAGGTCAACGGCGGCGTCAAGGCGCGCGCCAATGACAAGTCTGAATTCGGCGACATCGAACTCGCGGCCAATGCGCTGGGCATTTGCGAGGACGCCGTCGGCATGGCGATGCATTTCGCCAAGACCTACAAACGCGCCGGCAAATACGTCATCGACCACCAGTTGGTGCAGCTGAAACTGAACGAGATGTATATGCTGACCGAAGCGCTGCGTTCATTTGTGCTGCGCACCGCCTGGGAGCGCGACCGCAAGCTGCCGGATGTCGGCAACAACGTGCTGGTGATGAACTATTCGCAGGAAGTCGTTCAGCGTGTGACCAAGGCCAATATGGAAATCCACGGCCCAGAAGGTTGCATGATGCACGCGCGCGTCGACAAGCTGATTCGCGATGCGCTGGTATGGACCCACCTTGCCGGCGACACCGTGCAGCGCGTGAAAGTCGTCAAGCGTCTGCCAGACATGCCGCTGCCGATGTAAGCGGTTTTCAGTAGCCGGGAAAGAGGCGCCGCAGGGCGCCTCTTTCCTTTTTTTAAGGCAGGTTTTGTGGCGACGCGCCCGACCATCGTGTTTAGACGGGCGTTATCATTCCCGAATGGCTAATGAAATCGGGCGTATGTTCGGGATTGTCGATGGAGGGGAAAAATTGAATAAGACGGCAACGGAAAGCAACGACCTCGTTGTTGTCCGCATCGATCAGCGGGGCGATGCCGGGCACATCGCCCATGTGACCATCAACAATCCGGCAAAACGCAATGCACTGGGCATGGCGGGTAAACGGGCTATCGCCAATGCATTCTCCACTTTGTCGCAGGATGAAAAGCTGCGAGCCGTCGTGCTGACCGGAGCGGGTGACAAGTCTTTTATCGCCGGGGCTGACCTGGCGGAAATGAAGGATTTAAGCGTCGAGGAGGCTGAGGAGGAACACACGCTCACCCATTACGCCTGTGATGCGATACGCCGCTGCCCCGTTCCCGTCATTGCGCGTGTGAACGGGTATTGTTTCGGTGCGGGAATGGAACTCGCTGCGTCATGTGACATGCGGGCTTCGGCGGATCATGCGAAATTCGGCATGCCCGAAGTGCGTGTCGGTCTGCCGTCCGGTATGGAGGCGGCGCTCCTGCCGTCGCTGGTCGGCTGGGGGCGTGCGGCTGAACTCGTTCTGACGGGTGATGTATTCGAGGCCAAAGACATGTATCAGTCTGGATTTGTGCAAAAACTGGTCCCCGCCGCCGAACTGGACGCTGCGGTGGAGAAGTGGCTCCAGTCCATATTGATCAGCGGTCCGCGGGCGGTGCGCTTGCAGAAGTCGTTATTGCGGGATTGGGAACGCATGTCATTGACCGACAGCATTCGTCGCGGCATTGAGATGTGTGTCGAGGCCCGTCGCAGCGATGAACCCTCCCGACTGATGGCGGCATTTCTGGCGCGCAAAAAGAAATAGCTTAATTGAAGTGGCAGATGAATTCCGAGACCAACAATAAAGAGAGAGCGGCAGTGACGAATCAGCAAGGTCCCCTGCAGGGGGTTACGGTTCTTGATCTTGGGCAGATCTATAACGGCCCTTATGCAACATTTCTGATGGGGATGGCCGGCGCCCGCATCATCAAAATAGAACCGCTGGAAGGCGAGTCGATGCGCCAGCGTACCCTCATTGGAGGGGCGGCATTGCCGTTTGCCATGCTGAACTCAAACAAGCAGGCAGTCACCCTGAATCTGAAGACCAAACGAGGGCGTGAGATTCTGCTCGACATGGCGCGTCGTGCCGATGTGCTGCTCGAGAATTTCCTGCCCGGAAAGTTGGACAAGCTGGGGATCGGCTATGAGGTCTTGAGCAAGGTCAATCCCAGGATCATCATGGCATCAGGCTCTGGATACGGCAGTACGGGACCCTACAAGGAATACCCGGCGATGGACATATCGATCCAGGCCATGTCGGGTGCGATGAGTGTGACTGGCTTCCCGGACGGGCCGCCGACAAAAATCGGCCCCGCGCTGTGTGACTTTTCCGCTGGTGTCCATCTTTACGGGGCGGTGGTGACTGCTTTGTACGAGCGGGAAAAAACCGGGCAAGGCCAGAAGGTTGAAGTGGCGATGCTGGATGCCATCTATTTTTCGCTGGCCTCCAGTCTCGGCCTGTACTTCGCCTCCGGAAATTACGGCGGACCGGTCAATTTCGAGCAGAGAACGGGCAACACGCATAGCGGAAGGGCGTCGGCACCGTACAGTGTTTACAAGGTGAAAGACGGATACATTGCCATTCTATGTACCAATAACAAGCACTGGATCTCGCTCACGAAAGTAATGGGGCGGGAGGATCTGACGTCGGAACCCCGGTACGATACGGCCAAGAAACGCGCCACGCTCAGTGAAGAAGTCGACCGGATCGTCGGCGAATACGCTGCGCGCCACAAGCGCGATGAGCTGTTTGCCATCCTGTCACCGCATCACATTCCCTGTGCGCCCGTGCGTGACCTTGCGGAAATCACCAACGACCGGCACCTGCACGAGCGGGGAATGCTGGAGTGGATGGATCACCCCAAATACGGCCGTATCGCGGCTGCACGCAGCCCGCTGCGCTTCGAGCACCAGACACTCCCGGAACTCAAGCCCAGCGCGGAGCTGGGCGCGAACAACGAAGAGGTTTATGGCGATTGGCTTGGAATGTCGAAGGAAGAACTGGCTGCCTTGAAGGCGGAGAAAGTGATCTAGGCCCTGGGCTATTACTGCTGCAGAGCAGCGGCAGGCCGTTCGTGTCGATCAGATTACGGATACCCGGGTTTTTCCAAGGGCCTGCTCGTGGCTGACTGCGGGGGCGACGAGTTCGTAGAGCCCGCGCCGGGTGTTGCTGAACAGCGAGCGCATTTTTTCGGTCCACGGCGTTTTGCGGGCCTGCAATGCGGCCGGACTTTCCCAGACGTCGGGGCCGGTCATTTCATAAGCGGTCAGGTAACGCGGTCCGTTGCTGGTTCCGCCGAGGATGCCGGCGGACGCAAAGCGCCGCGCCCGCAACACTCCGGGGATGCCGACACAGCGCGGCAGATGTTCCTTGTCATACCACTCGTTGTATTCATCAACGATGTGGTCGGGGATGTCGGTGTGGACGATATACATCCACGGTGCATCCGGTGAAGGCATACTGCCGACCTCACACATCATCTGGAAGTTCATGCGTTCGCGCCGTTCGCCGTAGAGTTTGCGCATACGCAGCGACCACGGCGTCGGATTGGCGACGATGTGCTGGAAATCCTTGGCCGCTTCGACCGTATGGTCGGCGGTTTCATACCAGGCGAGATAACGGATGTCGGCCGAGTCGCTGTTCCATTTCCGGCAGAGGTAACGCCGCGTGCGTATAAAGCCGGGCATGGCCGTCAGCTGCGGCACATGTTCCAGCGTGTACCAGTCGTTAAATTCCGCATCGTGTTCCGCTCCGACATCGAGGCGGACCGTGATCAGGCCGCCGGCCTGCCCGGTCATGCCGGCACTTCCAGGTCGACCAGCGGACCGTACTGCTGGCCGCCGAACACATCGCCGTCGTTGATGTCGCCGGAGATCACCGGCCGCGGGATCGTGATCTTGATGGCTGACGCCGCATCGTAATTGATGATGGCGACGACTTCGGGCTTCAGGCGATAGGTTTTGGCAAACCAGTCGGCGTTGATCAATTTCACATCACGTACTTTTTCGTAGGTAGCGTGATCCTTGAAAATGATGTCGAAGGTCAGCTCGAAAGGGCCCGAGTTCTTGCTGCGGATCAGCTTAGTGACTTGCCAGAGTTTGGTGGCCATGATCAGAGGTTCTCGTAGTTGAGGCGGAACATCTCCAGCGGAGAGTCCGGTTCGACAACGTGGTTCATGTTGAAGCGGTAGCTTGCACCCTTGTCAATTTCGGCGGGGGAGTAGGGGAAGGCCACCGAGGTGATCAGGCCTGTCCACTCCGGCACCGGGTAGTGCACGGCAATGTGGCTGAGTGATTTCGCCAATGAGTTGGCCAGCTTCTGTGTCGGTGCAGTGATCTGGAACAGCAGGCCGACTTCATGGCCGATGCTCATATCGGGCTCCAGTATGCCCATCGCGGCGTTGCGACCGAACTGGCGGATATCGAGCCTGTACTGGCTGTCGATTGCATCGCCCATGACTGCGCGGATGCGGTCCTTCGCCGCCTTGACTAGATTCTCCAGCCAGTGATCGAACTGGCGCAGGATGATCGGGTCGCGGACAGAGCCGAGCACGATGCTCTGATAGCCGGCGAGTTCGGCGCCTTCCAGTTTGATCGTATAACGCTCGGCGTGTTTGAAGGTACTGCCGGAGACCTTCACCGCGCGGTCGGAGATTGCCTCGTAGCGGGCATTGACGGTGTTGAGGATGCCGGAGGGCTCAATCAATTCGTAGGGGGTCGAGTTTTCGTAAAGGTTATGCGAGGCGACACTGGTGGGGTCGCAGCGGTAGTCCGGATTCGGCGGTTCGATGATGAAATGGTCATCGGTGACGATGGCGAAGTTGCAGTCCGGGTATTTGCGCAGCACCACGCTGGCCGCGCCGCATTCCATGATCTTGGCCATATGCCAGACGGTGGCCGGATTGAAACCCTTCATCACCGGCATCGCGGCGAAAATCGAGGTGTCGCTGGAGCGGCCGGCGATGACCACGTCGGCGCCGTTCTGCAGCGCTTCGATATACGGTTCCGCTCCGCACATGCCGACGATGTGGCTGCTGCGGTCAATCACGCCTTCATCAAACACCGGGGCGTTGGCCAGCGGCTTGATTCGGCCTTCCTTCAGGCGGCGTTTCAGATAGGCGCGGTCCTGCTCGGAGTAAATCGTCGCCAACTTGAAGTTGAGCTTTTCCTCTCGCGCAATCTCGCGAACGATGCCGGCCAGACGGTCGACCTGGGCATCGGTGCCTGCGGTCATCGCCGAGCCGACAACAACTGGGATCTTCGCCGCACGTGCCGCCATGATCATCAGCCGGATGTCGCGTTTGCAGGCGGCGTCGGAGAACTGCGGTTCACCGGAACCGAGGTGGTGCGGACCGGGATCGGTGGAGCCGGCGTCGGCGCCGATGAAATCGGGCTTCAGCGACATTGCCCGTTTAAGGGTTTCCTCGCGGAAGCCCGAGCCGAGAATGCCTGTGGCGGAGAGGATGCGGATTTCTTTCATGCCCGTACTTTCATGACAGTACTTTCGAGTCGGCGACAGCAGGGCCGCGCACCGTGGTGCGGTAGAGAAGGCGCGGCAGCGGGTCGTAGTCAAACGTCGCCTTGTGCTGCAAGGCGATGTTGTCCCACATCAGCAGATCGCCGGGTTCCCAGTGGTGGGTGTAAACGAATTCCGGGTTGGTGATGTGATCGTAAAGCTGGCGCAGCAGCTTGTCGCCTTCTTCCTGGGGCATGTCATACATATGCGAGGTATGGCCTTCGCTGACGAAAAGTCCCTTGCGCTTAGTGACCGGATGCACGCGTACCACCGGTGTCGCCATGTCGGGTACGCTGGCCAGTTGTTCGGGCGTCGGGGCGTGTTCCTGAACGGTGCGGATGCCGAGGCGCATGTCTTCCTGCTGGGCGGCGTAGTTCTTGATCCGGTAATCGTGGTAGCTGTGGATGTTCTTCAGGCCGGCGAGTTTCTGCTTCATTGCTTCCGGCAGTGCCTTGTAGGCCGCGGTACTGCTGGCGAAACGGGTGTCGCCCAGCGGCTTGCCGTCCTTGACCGGAATTTCAACGGCATACAGCGCCGAGAGCAGGCTGGGATGGGTTTTGTAGGACAGGTCGCTGTGCCAGAAGCGGCCGGCATCCTGGGCGCCAATGGCCTGGCCCTGGTCGTTGACCTTGTTCGACAGGATGAAGATTTCCGGATGGTCAGCCAGGCGCGCTTCCTTGCGCACATGGTGTTCGAGCGTGCCGAAACGCTGGGTGAAGGCAATCTGTTGCGGCGGGGTCAGTTTCTGGCTCGGGAAAACCACGACCTCGTTGTCGAAAAACGCCTCGTAGACCTGGGCGAAGCTGTCGTTGTCCAGCGGTTTTGAAAGATCGACGCCGGTGATGCGGGCGCCCAGATGTTTGCCGAGTTTGGTGACGGTAATCATGGAATTTCCGCTCAATGTGAAGGTGCCGGGGCATGTTAGCAGTGCCCTCAGGGCGGATAAAGCAACATTCCATGTTGCGGATGGAGCGGGCGGGGTAGGCGCCGCCGCCCTGATAGAATGCCGTTTTTGCCCACCCACTGAGGGAGTTGCAACACCATGAAGCTTTACGGTTCGCCCACATCACCTTACGTGCGCAAGGCGCGCGTGCTGATCCATGAAAAGAGCATGCCGGTTGAGTTTGTTATCGAGGATCCGTGGACCGACGACAGCCCGATCATTCTCAAGAATCCGCTGTCAAAGATCCCCGTGCTCGAAATCGGCGCCGACAGCTATATGTTCGAATCCCAGTTGGTGGTGCATTACCTCGACCACAGCGATGGCAAGTCGCTGACCCCGCGTGATCCCGCCGGCTACTGGCAGTCGCAGTGGTGGCAGTCGCTGGGCAACGGCATCATCGACGCCGGCATTACCCGTGCCTTCGAGAACCGCCGTCCTGAAGACAAACAGATGCCGGAGAAAAAGGAGCGCGAAGAGAAGCGCATCGACCGCGCCATCGACCTTGCCGAGAAAACCATCAAGGAAGGCAGCGAGTTCCTGCTCGGCAACCGCTTTGGTCTCGCTGACATCGTGATGGGCGTGGCGATCCAGTACACCGACTTCCGCTATCCGAACGACTGGCGAAGCCGCGCGCCGAAACTGGCCAAGTGGGCTGCCGGCATCACCGCGCGTCCGTCGTTTGAGGAAACGCTGCCGCCCGGTTTTGTGAAACCGGCAGGGGCCTGATTCAGGTTCGGCGTGAACAAAAAAGGGCGCTGCGGCGCCCTTTTTTGTTTTGTGTGATATTAGCTCAGCGCAGCACGAAGGGATTGGGCACTTCGGTCGCGGTGGAAATCCACACGCTTTTGGTTTGCAGGTATTCGTAAATCATGTCCTGGCCGCTTTCGCGGCCGATGCCGGAGCGCTTGTAGCCGCCGAAGGGCGACATGAAGGACACCGCGCGGTAGGTGTTGACCCACACCGTTCCGGCCTGCAGCTTTTCGCTCATCAGGAAGGCGCGGCGCATGTTCTGCGTCCACACGCCGGCAGCGAGGCCGTAGACCACGTCGTTGCCGATGGCGATGGCTTCTTCCTCGTCCTTGAATGGAATCACCGACAGCACCGGCCCGAAGACTTCTTCCTGTGCGATGCGCATGGCATTGTTCACGCCGGTGAAGATCGTCGGCTCGACGAACCAGCCGCTGCCGCATTCCGGGCGTGTGGCCTTGGCGCCGCCGAGCACCGCTTTGGCGCCTTCGCCCTTGGCGATGTCGATGTAGTCGAGAATTTTCTTGAACTGCTGTGGATTGGTGACTGGGCCGACCTGGGTATTCATGCTCATCGGGTCACCCATTGTTGCAGTCTTCGCCAAGGCCACCAGTTTGTCGACAAACTGATCGTGAATCGATTGCTGCACCAGCAGGCGCGAGCCGGCAATGCAGGTCTGGCCGGTGGCGGCGAAGATGCCGGAGATCACGCCTTTGACGGCGTTGTCGATCTGCGCGTCGTCGAACACGATGTTCGGCGACTTGCCGCCGAGTTCCATGCTGACGCGTTTGAGTCCCTTTGCTGCGGTTTCGTAAATGCGCTGGCCGGTGGCGTCGGAGCCGGTGAAGGCGACCTTGGCGACTTTCGGATGTTCGACCAGTGGCGTGCCCACTTCGGCGCCGAAGCCGGTGAGAACATTGACGACACCAGGCGGAAATCCTGCTGCTTCGATTAACTTCATGAACTCCAGCGCGGAGGCCGAAGTGTATTCCGACGGTTTGACCACGACCGTGTTGCCGGCGGCGAGAGCGGGTGCCAGTTTCCACGCCAATAACAGCAATGGCGAATTCCAGGGGATGATCATCGCGATCACGCCCATCGGCTCGTATCGCGTGTAGTTGAAGGTGTCTGGCTTGTCGATCGGAATCACCGAACCTTCGATCTTGTCGGCGAGTCCGCCGAAGTAGTAGTACCACTGCGCCATGTATGCGGTTTGCGCACTCATCTCGGCATAGAGCTTGCCGTTATCGCGGACTTCCGTTTCAGCGAGTGCTTTGGAATGCTCGGTGATCAGGTCGCCGAGCTTGCGCAGCAGTGCGCCGCGTTTGGTGGCATTGCACTTGGGCCATTCGCCTGTCGTCAGCGCTTTGTGCGCCGATTCAACGGCGCGCGCCGCATCGGCAGCGCCGCCTCGCGGAATCGAGGCCCAGGGTTTTCCGGTGTAGGGATTGTCGCTGCCAAAGTGTTCACCACTGGCGGCTTCGACCCATTCGCCACCGATGAACATGCGGTAGCGCTGCAAGGCGTTGTTATCCATAAATTATTGTTTTTATTTATTATTTCTGTGCATCTGCGCCGAGCAATGCGGTGCGGAAACGGTATTTGATCGCTGTGCCATCACGCAGCGGCAGGCGCATCGGTGCAGGTTCTGCGGAGACCTTAATATCGGCGAATACCGGGCCGGCTTTTTTATTCCATTCCGGCAGCCAGCGCTGTATCGAGGCCATCGACTGCAGAGTGTTAGCTGATTTGAAGCCCGATGCCTTGGCGATGCCGGCGAGGTCAACGCCGCGTGCGGTGTGCGCGCGCTGCATGCCGGTCTCGCCGTAGTGGCCGTTGTCTATCACGGCGATGGCGAGATTCTTCGGCGCTTCGCAGGCAATCGTGGCCAGCGCACCAAGACCCATCAGCATTTCGCCGTCGCCGGTGATCACCAGCACCCGACGTTTGGGTTGTGCCAGCGCGAGTCCGAGCCCGGCCATTGCCGCGCCGCCCATGCCGCCCCAGAGATAGAAATTGAGGTCGTGGTCGCCGGCCGCGAACGTGTCATAGGTCGGTGATCCGAGGCCGGTGACGACCAGTGCATCGCCGCGGTCGGCGAGCAGTGCGGCGACGACTTTGCGGCGGTCGAGCCCGGCAGGTTTTTTGCTGGCCATGATTATTTATTCCAATTCTTGAAACCGATGACGCGCTGCTGGATCAGCACCGCGACCGGCCGTTGGGTATTGAAGGCGAGGGCGGTGCAGGCATGGACAGTCTCTTTGACGTCCTCGGCGCGATCCACTGAATGCACAATGACGCCGGCGTTCTCCAGCGCAGCAGCAGTGCTGCCGCCCATCGCTATCTGCCAGGGATTAAATTCGCCCCAGACTCCGCGCATGGTGACGATCATCAGCAACGGCAGCCGGCATTCCTCATACAGTGACAGCATGTTGATGCAGTTGCCGACGCCGCTGGATTGCATCAGGAGCACGCCTTTGGCGCCGCCCATCCAGGCGCCGGCGAGCATCGCGACGCCTTCTTCCTCGGTGGTCAGCGATACCGCGTGCATGGCCTTGTCGGCA
>Ga0078894_10003130_pt1 | contig 12550 bp, 11 predicted proteins | sample LauGreSu1BDMLBSD_2_FD_67506 | JGI IMG/M metagenome (GOLD analysis project Ga0078894, IMG submission 67506) | Freshwater lake microbial communities from Lake Michigan, USA - Su13.BD.MLB.SD (version 4) (version 4) | ecosystem: Environmental > Aquatic > Freshwater > Lake | place: Lake Michigan...
TTTGAAGAGAACGATCCCACAGGTCGCTTTCGAAACTGGATGGAAGAACAGCACAGCAAGTACGAGGACGGCAATCAAAGTCCATATGTGGAATTCATTTCGGATACCACCCTTACATCGGAATCGCTCAAGCCCAAGAAAAAGAAGAAGCGTAAGAAGAAGACTACCAACGATTCAAAGCATACATTGGATGATGTGATGGAAGATCTATGATTGCAATTATCAACGATACGCACTTTGGTGCCCGTAACGACAGCCCGATCTTTCTTGAACACTTCATGGAGTTTTGGGAGAAGGTGTTCTTTCCTACACTAGAAGATCGTGGCATCAAGAGGATCATTCACTTGGGTGACTTCCTAGATCGCCGCAAGTATGTGAACTTCTACACCCTGCAACAGGTTCGGACACGGTTCTTGGAACCGCTGAAGAACATGGGTGTTGAGATGGACATCACCCTCGGAAACCACGATGTCTTCTTCAAGAACACGAACCGTCTCAACTCGGTCATCGAACTGTTCCGCAACTACCCCAACATTCGAATCCATGAACAGCCGACTGTGCTTGACTTAGGTGAGACAAAGGTAGGATTGGTACCTTGGATTACCAAGGACAACTCGGAGGAGTGCCTGAAGTTCATCGCGTCCGCGCCCGTGCGCGTACTTATGGGACACTTTGAAGTAAGCGGCTACGAGGTGCTTCGCGGTGTCGAACATCATGATGGCATGGATCCCGCCCTGTTCAAGAGTTATGAGGCAGTCTACAGCGGTCACTTCCATTGCCGCCACAGTAGGGCGAACATCCACTACTTGGGCACCCAGTATCAGATGACATTTGCCGACCTGAACGAGCGGAAGGGCTTCAGTATCTTTCACCCGCGCACGGGCGAGATGGAGTTCGTTGAGAACCCAATTCAGATCTTTCATCAGATCGAATATGATGACACCAAAGAAGACTATAACATCTTGAACTGCAAGCAGCACAGGAATACATTCGTTCGGCTCTTGGTCAAGAACAAGACTCGTCCGATCATGTTTGACAACCTGTTAGATCGCCTGAACGATGCCCCTGCACATTCCGTGAGTGTGACCGATCAGACAGAAAAAGAAATAAACAGCAACACGGATGTCGTGGACATGTCCAAGGACACCCTGACCCTGATCTGTGACGAGATCGACACCCTACAGGGAATACAGGATCCAGTACGCCTCAAGACCCTAATTCGGGAGATTTACAGCGAGTCGCTGCAAGGCTAAATATGATGAAATGCCTAAGCACTACGACACGCTGATTCGGGATATCAAGGAGTGGAGTACCGTTCCTACAAGTGGTAGCGGAGACGCTACGGTGCGGATATCCCTTAGAACAGGCAAGGCTGACAAGGCAAAGAAGCCGTCTGTAATCCAATTGAAGAACAAGTCTCCTTCACGGGTGGAGATAGGTAAACTAAAGAACGCAAACTGGAGTTCGGGGGGTATCACATGATCTTCGGTAATCAATCGAAGGGCACGATCATTGCTGCCCAAAACATGCTAGGGTATGACTCGTTTATTGACAGCGACTTCACCAAGCCCTTCAATGAGAACGAGCCGCTAGAGATGCTGTATCCGCCCGACCACCCAAACAGCGGGTCAAAGTATGTCTTTGATACGCCGTTGGGCGTTGATACACTCGGAACATTTTCGTTTGAATGGGGTCGCGGTACTTATCACTTCCCTGAGGTGAACAAACTTAAAGTCAACAAGGATTATGTGTTTCCATATCAGAGCGAAATTGATATTGTCTTTGCACCGACCCTGAACAGCGGCATGAGACCCCTGACAGATCGTGCCATTACTGCCGATAATGGAGTCGATGCATTCTTCCTAAAAGGATCGGTGATTCGCGGCAAAATCAGCGGTGCAAAAAGATTCTATGCAGGCCCGTTCAAGGGCTTCACCAAAGAGATTCAGGATGTTTGCCAAGGAGCGACCGCAGTCAATCTCATGGACGGTTCTGATTGTGCGGGTTACCTGAAGGGTACATTCTACGAGCATGGGTTTGATCCCGCAGTACACAACCTGTTCAACTATGCAGATCAATCAAATACCGTTATCGATGTAAAATCCCCATTCAACCTGTCCTTCATGGAAGGAACACCCTACCATCGATTGGGTTACAACTGGATCAATACGCGCAATAGATTCAAGAGACCAATTCCCTACAGCATGTTGAGCGGGACAGGGAAGGGAGTATCGGCAGTAGTGATCAGCAAGAGACATGCAATAGTCTCTGCGGATGCGGACATAGACTCCGAAAACCTACGCTTCTACTCGGGAATAACTGGGTTTGTTGTACCAACCGTGACTGCTACCGCAAGCACATTCAAGCAAATGTGGGATGCTATTGGTTTCATAAACGAAAACAGTAGCAGCGAGACACTAGCCAAATTCAATGAGATGAAGCCATACTTCGATGGCATCAAGATATTGACATTCTCGCAAGATTTGCCCGATGACATTCAGCCGATTTGGTTGATGGACACCAATACAAGCGATCCGCTGTTTTATTCATTGGCAATCGGACAAGAGGCAAGAGGTCATCACGGAACATTCTGTCCACCGATAAAGTCAAGCACATTCGATCCAACATCTCCACCCTCCTTGCTGTTTGGAAGTTCACAGGAGTGTTCTTCCATGCCATCTCCGTCAGATCACTCAATGCCGAACACACTCAGGACAATCGCTATTGCTCGGGGTGATATCGGATCTCCTGTCATTACCTACCACTACTATGTGCCGATCTTTGTTGGGTTGGTATCAGAAGTGTCATTTGCAGATGATCAGAATCAAAACAATCGGAGTGTATCAGCGAAGATTTGTGGAACGGGAATGGGTTCAAGCAAGCCCATACAGTTTCCTTGGGGTGCCACATTCACGCCATTCTCATTCCTCAATGCATACCTATCCATCGGTGGTGGTTCCGCAAATACAACTCAATTGAGACGAACGAACTTCGCCACCAACGAGACATATCCATACCCACCTATTGATTTCGAATCAGGCCCATCATACCGATCTACAAGAATTGATGTTTTGACTGAAGGGACACGGATTTTTGAAGGAACCTCGGGAATTGAAGAGAGGGAGATAATCATAGATGATTATACACAATGTGTGGCAAACATTACGCTTATGCAAACAAGGATGATAGGTGTAGTATCGAGAAAAATGTTGTGTGGATGTTCTATTGAAAATCCAGGGATTGACACATATTTCTGTATAAACGGTCTCTGTGATTGGCTGAGATCATTGCTTAAACAGTTGGGGATGCCGACAAATTTTCCATGCCCCACATCTTTCATCGATATTCTTCGTATAGCAGACACCGATTGGGAGTTGGTGAAGAGAAAGTTAACTGCATTGGCACAGTATTTCTTAACTCTGTTTTTGACAAGGGGGCCTGCATCGATTGATCCCTGTGAGGTATACAAACAATTTAACGATGAGTTCTTCAAAAAGTGGGTGGATCCAGTAAAAGAAATGAATTGTCCAAATCCAATTATCCCCCTACCTACCGATGCTTTTCCAGAACGCATATCCGACAAGTGTAAAAAGATAATGGAAGAGGCATGCCGTGGTTACCAAACACCACCAACAGATCCTGTTTTCGAAACGATTGATGATGCTTTTGCATGTTTTCTATTGTGGCGGGTAGAACATCCTAACGCAAGTGATCAAGAAGCGAAAATGGCTTATGCGGAATGTATGCGACAAGCATGTTTGAATAACATTGGAAATGGAACTATTCCAGGCACGGGGGGCATAGGTCTTGCTGATACTTATCAATGCCCACTAACATGTGAGAGTCTTTACAGAGCCTTGGCATACGGAGTCGATCCCTGTTAGCGTTTAGGTTTCTGCATACATACATGATCAAAGGAGATACACCATGAGCGTAGTGAAACTGTTCAGACTAAATTCGGGCGAAGAAGTGATCAGCAAGGTGTTGGACAATTCCCACACCCATTCAGGATCTTGGCTACTCAAGTCCCCTGCCATCATCCTCCCTGTCGGAAACGGCAAGTTGGGTATGGCACCTTGGCTTCCCTACTGCGAAACAGACAGCATGGAACTGCCCGAGAAGGCGGTTGCGTTTGTTGCCACTCCAAAGACTCAGTTGGTCAACGACTACAACGAGAACTTCGGTTCGGGTCTCGTCGTTCCAGACAAGAGTGTTGAAGCACCGCCTCTGCGTCTGATTACAGAGTGATCAGAACGCCCTGCTGAAGTTCCCACGCTTGGCGAACTGAATGCAGCGGTCGAACTTGTCCTGCAATACTTCCTTAGGCTTATGGCTAATCACGAAGGTATTCGTACCCGCCTTCGTATTAGCCATAATGTCTAAGAAGGCTTCGATTGCAGAATCGTCCAAACTGCCATCCAAGATCTCGTCTAGGATCAATAGGTTTGTGGTGATGGAGTTCTTCATCGACGCAATAGCCCTCCATGCAAAGAGAAGGGCTAGATCGATTTTCTTCTTCTCGCCCTCGCTGAACGATGCATATGTGAACACATCGCGGTGGCGAGACTTGATGGTCTCATTGAACTCCTCGTCCAAGTGGAAGTTTACAAAGAAAGTCATCTGAGTCAGATACTTGTTGATGGTGTCATTGATCACGGGAATGTAGTTCTTGATGATACGGCTCTTGATTCCCGAATCCTTCAGCAGCGTTCCTGCTAACGAAAGATAGTGCTGCTCTTCGATGAGTTCACGCTTGTTATCAATCGCATCTTCTTCCGATGACAAAGCAGCGGATAGATCGTCCAAGACATTTCCGACCTTCACCGACTTCTTGGAAGTGATGGTCTTGATGTGCTTTTCCGTTGCTTCGATCTGATTTGTCTTCTTCATGATGAGCGAGTTCAGGTCGCTGATCTCAAGCATCACGATCTCAATCGCCTCAATTCGCTTCTCTGCGATCTCGCTCTCCTTGACGATGTCCTTGATCGCTTTCTCCATCTCCACCGTCTTGCTCTTTCCCTTGTCGATGGCATCGCGCTTAAAGTCATCCGCAATCTTCTGTGAGCATGTGGGACAGGAATCGTTCTTCTCGTAGAATGCGATCTCCTTGTTCAGGGTCTGCATCTTCTTTTGGATCTGTGACCGCAGTTCCGTGTACTTGTCGAAGTTCTTCTTTACCTTGCTGCCATCCGCAATCGTTGCGGAAATGGTTTCGATTCTCTCCAAAGAAGACTTGACTGCGGCACGGGCTTCTTCGATGGTTGCGTTTGCCACCGCCACCTGTTCAGTCTCCCATGCCTCGTCCATCTCGCTGCGCTTCTTCTCGTCCTCGCACATGCGCTTGAGTACGCACACGCGCTCCCGCGCGACCGCGAGGGCTGATTCGGCATGCTGTAACTCTTCTTTGTTCGCGCTGACTCGCTCCTTGAGGTATGTGTTCATGGACGAGAACACGCCGATGTCAAGGATTGTCTCCACGACAGCCCTGCGTTCCGCTGCGGTAAGGCGCATGAATGGAATATAGTTTGCCGACCCAAGGATGACCACTTGGCAGAACGACTTGTAGTTCATACCGAGGATGATTTCCTCAAGCATCCTCTGCCCGTCCCGAGTCTTGGAGTCTTGGTCAAGTTGCTTACCATCCTTCCAAATCTCAAAGATCTTGGGAGCCTGACCACGCACAATCCTGTACTCAGACTTGGTGTCTGAGAACTCAATCTCCACTACACAGTCCTTCTCATTTACCGAGGAGACCAGTTGTGGAAGGTTGATGTTCCGATAAGGCTTATTGAAAAGGACAAAGGTAAGAGCATCTAGAAGAGTACTCTTACCCGCCCCGTTTTCGCCCAAGATTAGGGTCGTGTCAGTTTTGTCAAACTGGATCTCCGTGAAGTTGTTTCCCGTGCTGAGAAAGTTCTTCCAACGGATCTTTTTGAACTTGATCATCGTGGTGTAGTCACTCCAAATAGCATTCAGAAATTATACACCACAAAAAGGGTGATGTCAAGTCACTTGTTCCACGGCATCTTGGTAGATAGCCACTTCCAAAGCGGTGCGCCGATGAGGGCACCCGCTACGAACATGAGTACGCTCCACCATGCTGTTCCTAGAATGTGTTCCATGTGTGTTCTCCTTTCTACTCGTATTTAGGTCGTGAAGTATTGATTCGGCAAGTGACGCAACGGTTCTGCATTTGATTGTGTTCGCAACGCATCCACAGAAACCAAAGGATTTAGAATCGTGGCTCCTGCTTGCACAAACGCTGCATATGAATTGCTGTTGATGATAGGTGCGTAAACCTTTGTCCAATCCTTGGTCATGTCTGTTTGATTTCGGGTGACGATAAACCGTTCACCATTCGATCTGTTGTAGTTCATCACATCGTGGATTAGGACAAAATCGGTAGTTGGTTCGCCATCGTAGAATTGCAGAGTGAACCCATTACCCAAGCACGGAGATGGAGGCAGATCCGTGCAATTTTCTCTAGCACAAACACACCCAAGTTGCGCTCCTGTACCCTCAGTCGCTGTTCCATATGCCACCTCTACGCAATCACACCCTATAGCAACAGAAACAGACCGCTTACAGGTGTTTCCGCAAGCATATTCGCCTATTATAGAGTCCATATTTACTGTAACGGGTGTGCAGTTTCCCGTACAATTTGCAAACTCGCCACAGGCTCCATCAGACCGCGATGTCCCTAGTATTGTGATAGCAGGACAATCTGCACAGGCTCCACCGCTTTGAGGCTCACACTCAACTATTTGAATGCAGCAACATGCAGCGGGATTTCCACCACTTCCAAATGGATTGTCTGGATCAGTTCCACATAAACTTGGACAGTTACAATTGCTTGTAACAGGTTCATCATCGACAAATCCCCAACTCTGTTCGCCGTATATCGCATCACTTGCAGTTGTATTCGTGGATTGCTGTGGGCGTGTGGTGTATTGGCTTTCATATGGATTTTTTGCGCCGCGAATCCAACCATTCGATGGTGCATCGGTTCTTTGCAGAGTTGTTCCATATCCCGCCAAGTTGACACTTTCGCGGATCTCATTCAGATACGCAATCGTGTTCTTTGCACCAAACCTAAGGAGATCCCTCTTGGTGCTTGGGTCAGCATATCCACTTGCGGACGAAGCATACCCATCGCTGTATGATCCACCATACAAGAGAAAAGAGAAAAAGTTTCTTGCCCTAGTCTGAGCGTCATATCCTGTTGCCCCGACAGCAATGTCAGCGGTGCATGCAATGCTGATCAGAGATGGAATTGGGTCATAGAAAACAAAGCCACTCACCAAACCATCTACCGCTCCCTGAATCATATCATGGCGGAATGTGATGTCAGGATAGTATCCATCTACCGCATTTGCAGTCTCTCCCCAATATGAGGTTCCGTCGATTGTATAATACCCATCCTCGCGGTTGTAATTCGATACCTGATACAGCGATTCGGGATCATCAAATCGATTCAGTCTGCGGGAAGGATACATCGGAGAGATAAAGGCATTGCTACCAATCAGTAGACTCTGTGCCTTGCTCCATGCCAGTTCACAGACCCTCTTGTTTCTCTTGTAGTTTGCGTTTGGGCTGTATCCGTACTGATAGAAAGGAAGCGCATCGGTATGAGGAACGCGGATGTCGGGGCATATCCAATCAACAGCACAGTTGTCAAAAATCATCTCCTGTATACCGTTTGTCGCTATTTGTTCGTAGAAAGCCTGAAGTGTTGTGGGGACATTGTCCCAATTATAAAAGGCACTCGCGCTGCTTCCTGTCGGATGCTGAGGATCCCACCATGCGGGTGCGCTGTACCCTCCGCTGTTCGTCAGCGAGGCATCCCACACAGGCGACTGTCCAACAGGCGGTGCATATGCCATTTGGTACGGGAGGTGTGGAAGACCCGCAATTGCCCATTCCATGTTTGGGTATTGATTTTTTAGAACTCCAAAGACCGCTTTGATTCCATTGACATATTGTGTCGAGTTTGTACCCGCGACAGTTCCAGTAGATCCCTTCGTCGGCCCTAGAATTCCATCTCCAATAATCTTGACCCAATCAGGGGAGCCTCTGAGGTCGATTAGACCGCGTCCTGTAGTGGAAGAGGTCACGGGGAAACGGCTCTGTACATAGGCTGTAATCGCCGCTGTAGCCCCTAGCGAGTGCGTGTAGTAAGTTAGCCCCTTGTCAGAGACAAACCACACAGCGAGGCTTCCTGTGGCTCCCTCGCTGCCTGAGATCGTGTTGAAGTAGGCATCGACATGCTGACCATAAATGCCATAGTCATTCTGAGGAAGTGAGTAGGTGAGACCGCCCGAGTTCACCGTACTGGACGAGAACGAATAGGCATGATTGTAAAGTTGATAAAAGTCGTTTGGCATAGTACAGGTCTTGGTGAGTTACCTGTATTTAGCCCAACAAATATTGATCACTTTTTCTTTGGGGGGATTCGCTTTTTCATATCCTCAACCAAGAGCCGACCGAAGTTGGTGACGCTCTCCACCGTCTTGCCGACACATTGGCTGTTGTAGATCACTTCAGCAAGTTCGCGTTCTTTAGCCTGTTCATTTCTGAATCGAATCATTTCTTTCTTCGGAACAGGCTTCTCATCGTGCTTGAAGGTGATGTTTTTGAGGCTGACCAAATCCTCCAAGTCATCGACATCCTCCAAGTCCTTATTTACGAACTCTTCGTAGTCAAGGATGGGGAGGGTGAATGCCTCTGCCATCATCGACCAACATTGGAGTATTTCCGTGGCGTTCTCACCAAACGGTTCGACGGGTCTTTCGGTAATCCCGTTCGGTTCGCCCTTTTGGTTGTAGTAGGTTTCGTGGATCCCGTAGGTGACATAGTCGTTCAATCCTACGCGCTGCACACGCTTTACGAGGCGGTAATTCCACATGGCACACCTCCTGTGAACATCGGATTTGATGCACGGAAGCATCACAGAAACAAACCAATGTTGAAGGTATTTAGACTTGGGTCACACGCACTTCTTAAAGATATCTTCCACCTTTTTCGGCAGGATGGAATGGCTCTGCTGCCTGAAAGATGAGGGCATTTTGCGGATGTAATAGGGAACCATGGGATCCTTCTTGAACTTGTCTAATTCCTTTCGGTGGATCTCCATAAGATGGTGAATGTAGACATAGCAGTTTGCTTCCTGCTTGTATCTTTCGATGTCTATATTCAATTGATACTCTTTCATGACTTCGACTGCGATCATCTCGCATTCGCGCTCCATGGCACGAACGGCATCAAATGCTTTGTGTACACGCCGCGTCTCGTACTTCTTGCCACGAAGCCAATCCTCTTGAATAGTTGCGTAGTCACCCATTGGGCCAAAGCAGAGAGAGTACAGTCTACTGCCTGACAGCCATTGGATGAAGTGAGAGTATTCGTGCGCGAGGACTTCAATCCAACGCGGGTTTCCCTTCGCCACGCGGATCTGCTTTTCATCAAAGAACCCGAAGCACTTCACGCCATCTGTTCGCACAAACTTACCGCGACTGAATACGAGTTTCATTCCGTATTCATTCAGGTCATGTCTTACCGCCTTGACAAAATCTCTCTCGGCGGTGGGCATGGTTAGAACCTCACGATTTCTGTTCCGCCCTCTTTGACGATGACTATCTTGTTATCAAACAGGTTCTTGCAATTCGACAATACATCGTCTCTCATCGCTGATATTGATTTACAAGAGTTCATGATGTTCGCCAAAGCAGCCTTGCCCTTTTTACACGAACATGTGTTCGGATCGGTGAACATAGTCATCAGGGCGTAAAATGTTCCTAGTGTCCCGTGAGTTGCGGGATTGGCACCCCCACGGGAGCGAATATGATTGAACATGTCCTGCATGCTGTTGAATACGATTTCACCCATCGGAGTCTTCTCCCACCTTAAAAAGAACCTTCTCTATTGCACGAAATCCCGAGTACCCCAATTGAGACACAAAGTAGATAGGTGCGCCATATTGAAGTCCACAGAACCATGATGCACCCAAAGCCAACCAAAATCCGAGGCAGTATCTGCATAGAAGGAGATCCAACAGGAACCCTCCGTGATTGAGTTGCATGAACAAAGAATATGAGAGCGACCAGTTGTCTTTCCGTTCGCTCTCGTATTCTTTGATGTGTGTGATGAAGTTCAGGAAAGGAAGTCTGCTCAGGTATGAGTACACCACACTCGTCTCGTAGACCAAGTAGAGAACCAATGCGACCCAAAGTGATGCAAGAAGGACTTCCATAACGAACCCACTCTATTTAGCCTGTCCGAGTTAGGTCAACAACCTCGCACTTGTCACCCGAGCAAGCAAATGTTTGGTTTCCAATCGTGTTGTCTTCCTTTTCATAATTGGAAAGGAGACTCCAATCGGCATCCTTTGGCATCTTGGCGAGAAGGGTTTCGTATTCTTCCTTCGTGCAGTCCTGATACGGAGCCTGACGGTAGGAGTGATCCGCATAGGGAAGGAACGAAATGCCCGACACCTCATCAAAGTGGGCATATACCCATGCGCCGACATCCATCCACTCGCTCTCCTTGACCGTCACGGTGATCGACGGCTTGTGTTCACACCAGTTGCGCTGATAGACAAGCCACAGGTTCAGATGTTCGATGGCAGTCATGTCCTTGCGGAACACGGAACCATCGGGAGACTTCATCGGGAAGGAGAACACGGTCGTATGTTCAGGCTTCATGACATCGGCTTCATTAGGGAAGCCCATCTCCTTCATCATCTGACACAGCGGATCTTTGTTATCAGCACGGACGGTGCGGACATAGTAAGGCGCATGACGAGCGTGAATGCCCGATGCAGCATCCGTCAACTGCGACACCGTTCCCGATGGCTTGACACAGGTAATCGCGGCAGACTGTTCAATTCCGATCTGATCTGCCCAATCCTTATTGGTATCGATTGCCAGTTGACGCATTTCGGAAAGCAACAGAGAAAGACCGAGTTCGTCATTCACGCCGCTGCCTGATCGTCCATTGGTCAACTTGCAGTCAAGGATGCCCGTCAGCGAAACGCCGAGAAGGGCTTCCTCACGGCAGTTCTTTGCCCACTCCGAGGAGATGTATTGGAAGTTGGTCAACGAGGCTTGCATCGTGCCGAGGATCGTGGCAAGGCGAACCTTGCGCTTGAGACTTTCCTCTGTGTCGTTCTCACGAACTACAACCTCAGTCAGATTGCAGAACTCGCGGTCACGCAGGATGATCTCGCTGCACGGATTGGTTCCGAATGCATGGCTTGCATCACGGCGATCCCCCAACTTGGCAACAGTCTTCTGTGCCGCAGCACGATTGAAGATGCCACGCTCACCGCTCTTGGACTTGTAAAGGGACAGCCATTCCTCCATGAAGGTGCCGATTTCGGGCTTCTCCTTGTAGGCAACGCTGTTGTTCGCAAGTGCCCGTTGTGGATTTGCCTCCCACCACGCACCGCTCTTAGCATCGCGCATGCGCTCGTCCGTGAGATTAGAGAGGCTGATGAGTGCCGAGCGACGAACGCCACCGACAACCACGATCTCTGCGATCTTGCAAACGATGTCGTGGCATTCAATGGATGTCAACTTGCGACCCGCAGCCTTCTTGAATGTCTCCACCGTGAACTGGAAGAGATCGTTCAGAGGACGAGGGCCGCTAGCACGACCGCCGAACACCTTCAGACGCGCACCCGCAGGACGAACCTTTGAAGTGTCCCACTTGGGAATCTGTCCGACGATCAGAAGAGAAACAAGTTCACGGTACGCCTTTGCCCAACCCTGCTTGGAATCAGCAACGATGATCGTCGTGTCGGTATCGGAGAACTCCTCTGCAATTGTCGGCAACTTGTCCACGAACTCGCGTTCGACTGAGAATCCAACTCCCGTGCCACACATCAGCACATACAGGATCTCATCAAAAGCACGGACGCGGTTCACATGTGCATACGAGCAGTTGTATCCTGCGATGTTGTCGCGCTCAAGTGCCTCGCCCGCTGTCATGAGGCAGCGCATGGACGGAAGCACCTCAAGGTTGAGGACGGCGGCACGAAGTTCTTCGCGGGTCTCCTTTGGCAACTTGAAGTTCTGATTGTCCTTCAGATGCTTGTCGAAGAAGTTGAAATAGCGATCAACTGTCTCTGTCCAAGTCTCACGGCGACCGACATCGGGAAGCCACCGACTGTATCTGCTAAGGTGAATGAATTGCTGATACGCGGTCGGAAGGCTGTGCGGGTCGTTGCTCATTGTGTACTCCTGAAAGTTGTGATGCGAGGGTATTTAGAGGAACACCCGCTTGTTCAGGGCGGGTGTTCTTGTTAGTCAAACAGATTTGTTGTAGTAACTATACACCATAGTTGGCGTGGTGTCAATCAATTTGATTCACGGGAAACCACCACCGCTATCCTCCCATGGATAATCACAGATCCTCCCATGGATAATCACAGTTTGTGCTATACCCGATGTGATAACACTTTGTAGTCGTTAAATCCAAATCTTCATTTGGGCACTCATCGCACGGGGTGGAAAATGAGCCTGTCTTTGGATTATATGTACCAGCACAATTC
>Ga0078894_10003132_pt1 | contig 12550 bp, 13 predicted proteins | sample LauGreSu1BDMLBSD_2_FD_67506 | JGI IMG/M metagenome (GOLD analysis project Ga0078894, IMG submission 67506) | Freshwater lake microbial communities from Lake Michigan, USA - Su13.BD.MLB.SD (version 4) (version 4) | ecosystem: Environmental > Aquatic > Freshwater > Lake | place: Lake Michigan...
GGTGGAAGAATACTAGCATCTGGATATGCGTATGGTTCCAATCAAGGTTCAACCCCAGTGGATATTCTTAAAGAGGCACTTTTTAAGTTTCAGTTAGAAAGAGATGCATTAACTGGAACACCTTATGAACTTTCTATCGTATGTGCTTCTAATGCCAATGGTGCAGATATTCACGCATCTATGGACTGGGAAGAGATTAGTAGGTAATTTTTATGAGTGATAACATTTATTTTATATAAATATTTTTAGATTGGGATTGAAATGTGTCCGCAATTATCAAAGTTCCAGACAAAAGATTATCTCCAAAGGTGGTAAGAAATATTGCCCGTAAGAATTGGGGATTAACTTGGGAACAAATGAAAGGAATGGATGTCCATCACTTCCCACCAAGATGCGAAGGTGGTAAAGATATTCCAGAGCATTTATATGTTTGTAGTAGAGAAATACATAAGTATGGGTGGCATAGTGATGCTTGGTTTATGGAAAATTTAAATAAGGCAACTCAAAAAAATATAGGTAGAAAGCACAGCAAAGAAACTTGTAAGAAAAAGAGTGAAGCATTAAAAGGTCGTTCTTTTGGTCATAAGTATGAGGGTGGAGAAAAACATCCTAATAGTAAAAAAGTTTCTGTAAATGGAAAGGTTTATGTTTCTCAACAAGAAGCAGCAGATGATTTAGGAATAACTATACAGGGATTATCTTATAGAATGAAACATTGGGGTCCAGAAAGGGGGTATGAATATGTCCAATAATGACATCTATCTTGGCAATCCTCTATTAAAAAAAGCAAATACACAGATTCAATTCACTGAAGAACAAATTATTGAGTTCTTAAGGTGTAAAGAGGATCCCGTATATTTTGCAAAGAATTATATCAAGATCGTTTCTCTGGATCACGGTCTAGTTCCATTTGAGATGTATCCATTTCAGGAGAATCTTGTAAAGAACTTCCACGAAAATAGATTCAATATCTGTAAGATGCCCCGTCAGACAGGTAAGTCTACAACAGTTGTTTCGTATTTACTACATTATGCTGTATTTAACGACAACGTTAATATTGCTATTCTGGCAAACAAAGCATCCACCGCTAGAGACCTTCTAGGGAGACTTCAACTCGCTTATGAAAATTTACCCAAGTGGATGCAGCAAGGCATCATATCGTGGAACAAGGGGTCCTTAGAGCTTGAAAATGGATCCAAGATATCATCCAACTCTACCTCTTCATCCGCTGTTCGTGGTGGTTCTTACAACGTAATCTTTTTGGACGAATTTGCGTTCATTCCAAATCATATCGCTGATGATTTCTTCGCTTCTGTATACCCAACAATTTCTTCTGGACAGAGCACAAAAGTAATCATCGTATCTACACCACGCGGTATGAATCACTTCTACCGAATGTGGCACGATGCTGAGCGTGATAGAAATGAATATGTACCCACAGAAGTTCATTGGTCGGAAGTTCCTGGAAGAGATCAAGCTTGGAAAGAACAAACGATTTCTAATACTTCCGAACAACAATTTAGAGTTGAGTTTGAATGTGAATTTTTAGGATCTGTTAATACACTTATTAATCCAGCAAAACTTAAAACTTTTGTTTATGATGATCCAATCAAAAGAAATGCTGGTATTGACATTTATGAAAATCCAAAAGAAGATCACGATTATTTAATTACTGTTGACGTTGCTAGGGGTATGTCTAATGATTACTCTGCGTTTATAGTTTTTGACATTACAAATTTTCCATATAAGGCCGTAGCAAAATATAGAAATAATGAGATTAAACCAATGCTATTTCCAAGTATCATATATGAGGTGGCAAAAGGATATAATAATGCTTGGACTTTAATTGAAGTTAATGATATTGGAGATCAAGTAGCAAATATTTTACACTTTGATCTAGAATATGACAATTTATTAATGTGCGCTATGCGTGGTCGGTCTGGGCAACTTGTTGGTTCCGGTTTCAGTGGTAAGAAGTCTCAACTCGGAGTTCGTATGACTTCGGCAGTTAAAAAGTTGGGATGTTCTAACTTAAAAACATTAATGGAAGATGATAAGTTATTAGTTAATGATTATGATATTTTTTCAGAACTAACAACTTTTATACAAAAACATAATTCATTTGAGGCAGAAGAAGGATGTAATGATGACTTAGCAATGTGCCTTGTAATTTTTGCTTGGTTAGTTGCTCAGGATTACTTTAAAGAGATGACGGACAATGACGTTCGTAAAAGAATTTATGAAGAACAAAAAAATCAGATTGACCAAGATATGGCTCCATTTGGATTTATTTCCGATGGATTAGATGATATGAATGTAATTATTGATGAAGATACTGGAGATAGATGGATGTTTGCTACAAATGAAAATAAAATTGAGACAACAGATATGTGGAATGTTGATGAATATGGTGATAAATCTTATATGTGGGAATACAGATAAATGGATTTAGACGACCAGTTTTCTTTTGGTCATTTATTATTTTTTGATAGAAAATGTAGAGCGTGTGGGCTCGTTAAAAACTTACTTGATGATTTTTATTTGACCAGAAAAGATAGAAAACCTCTTCCTTCTGCATATTCATATGAATGTAAGGAATGTACTATGAAAAGAATTAAAAGAGGTAGGGATCGTAAAATTGTGCATTCCAAGTGGGAATATCCAGATTGGTAACTCGTTCACGTATTCGTTCCCCACTTAAAGTATATTTTTTGATAAATATTTTTAGATTAATTCTGGATAACGGAGAATAAGGATGCCACTAAATTTAGCATCTCCTGGAATTGTAGTAAGAGAAATTGATTTAACCACAGGAAGATCCATCCCATCAGTAGAAAAAATTGGAGCTATTGTAGCACCGTTTGCAAAAGGACCGGTCAATGTTCCGACTTTAATTAATAATGAAAGAGAATTACTAGAAAATTTTGGAGAACCATACCAAACAGACAATCATTATGAACATTGGATGGTTGCTTCTTCTTATCTTTCCTATGGTGGAAAGTTAAGAGTAGTAAGAGCAGGTGATAATGGATTGACAAATGGAATTATCGGAACTGCAGCTTCACTTAGGATTGACAGTTTAGATGATTATAATGCCAAAGGTTATGATGAAAATACAGTATCCAATGTAGTAATTGCTGCAAGAAATCCTGGTTCTTGGGCGAATGGAGTTAGAGTTGCAATTATTGATGCTAAGGCAGATCAGATTTTAACAGGAATTTCTACTGCGAATGTTACTGTTGGTCTTGGAATTACTCAGGCAATTAGTTCTATTCTTCCTGGAGCAGGAACAACTAGTGTTCTTGATGGATACTTGAAAGGTATTGTTACGGGAATAGGTGCTAGTTCTATTGAAGTCAAAGTTCTGAGTCACGTATCTTCTGTAAATACAGAAACTCAGGTAGATTATCAACAGTCTGGTGTTTATTCGTTTTCTGGTACAGCAACTGTTAGTATTGGTACTGCAGTTGGCGTAGGTACTACTGCGATTGGTACTTCAACATCAGATTGGTTTAATAGTCAGTCAATTGGAGTAAATAGCACTTCTTCTGTTTCATGGAGTAATCTTGCACAAAGACCAGGAACTTCTGCATATGCTGCAGCAAGAAATTCAAGATTTGATGAAGTTCACGTAGTTGTAATTGATGCTTTAGGAACAATAACTGGAAATGCAGGTGCAGTACTTGAAAAGCATTTAAATCTCTCTAAGGCGACAAACGCAGAATATTCTGTAGGAAGTACTGCCTATTGGAGAAAATATATTGCCGAAAATTCAAAATATATTTTCGGTTTAGGTCAACCAGTTGGACTTGTAACAACTGGATTTAGTTCAGGATTTACTCAAGTAACTGCAACTAATGGCAATTGGAATCAAAAGACTGAGGGAACAACTTTCAGTGCAATTGGTTCTTACGTGAACGATTTTAGTAAGGGTGCAAACTATACAGGAATCTCCACTATAACAACTACTGGTGCCCTTACAGCATCACTTCCTAAATTAACAGAAGGTTATGAACTTTTTGAATCTACTGAAAATTATAAAGTAGATTTCTTACTTATGGGTTCTGCTTCATATTCAATATCTCAAGCACAAGCACTTGCAAATAAACTTATTTCAGTTGCCGAAATTAGAAAGGACGCAATTGCATTTATTTCACCTTATAGAGGATCTGCACTTAGCGTAAGTGGCGCATCTGGAACACAGGAGTCTGTAAGATCTGCTTCCGATATTACTGATAGTGTTATTCAATTCTACTCTCCAATTACGTCATCTTCTTATGCAGTATTTGATAGTGGATATAAGTACGTTTTTGATAGATTTGCAAGTACTTTCAGATATGTTCCATTAAATGGGGATATTGCTGGTCTTTGTGCCAGAACTGATATTAACAACTTCCCTTGGTATTCTCCTGCTGGAACAACTAGAGGGGCAATTCTAAGTGCTATTAAACTGGCATACAATCCAACACAATCACAAAGAGATAGACTTTACTCAGCTAGAGTTAATCCAGTAGTATTCTCTCCAGGTTCTGGAGTCATTCTATTTGGAGATAAAACAGGATTATCTAGAGTATCTGCTTTTGATAGAATTAATGTTCGTCGTCTCTTCATATATCTTGAGAATTTCATTTCCCAAGTAGCAAAAGACGCACTCTTTGAATTTAATGACGAAGTAACAAGAACTACTTTTGTAAATACTATTGAACCTTTCTTAAGAGATGTTCAAGCAAAGAGAGGAGTTCAAGATTATGTTGTGATTTGTGATGAAACAAATAATACTGCTGCGGTGATTGATAATAATGAATTCATTGCTGATATCTACATCAAACCAGCAAGATCAATTAACTTTATTGGACTGAACTTTATTGCCACCCGAACAGGGGTTGATTTCGCTGAAGTAATCGGAAACTTTTAATCAAGAGGTCTAACTAAAAATGGCAACTAGAAACCAACTTAATACAATCCCTTTTAGGAAAATTACAGACTTCAAGAGTAAGATGTCTGGAGGTGGAACCAGAAGTAACCTCTTTGAAGTAGAACTTTCCTTTCCTGCAGAAATAGGTGTAGATGCAGTAACTTTAGATAAGACTAGATTTCTTGTTAAGGCAGCTGCTCTTCCAGCATCAAATGTGACTCCAGTTGAAGTTGCATTCAGAGGAAGAATGCTTAAACTTGCAGGTGATCGTACATTTGAATCTTGGACAATTACAGTTCTCAATGATACTGACTTTGCAATTCGCTCTGCATTTGAAAAGTGGAGCAATTATATGAATCGCCTTTCAGATAATACTGGAACAACCGAGCCTGCACTTTATCAGACAGACGCTTTTGTTTATCAGTTAAATCGTGATGGATCTATTCTAAGAGCGTATCATTTTTATGATACTTTCCCAACTGCAATAAGCAGTATCGCTCTTGATTATTCCAATGAAAATATTCAAGAATTTACTGTAGAAATGCAAGTTCACTGGTGGGAAGCAATTAAAGGAACATCTGCTTCTGCAGGTGGTGAGGACATTAACTAAATAGTAGATATTAAACGTTTAACTTTATAAAATGGCGAAACTTTTTGGTTTTTCGATTGAAGATCAGGACAAAAAACCTAAGTCTATAGTATCCCCCGTTCCTCAGACTGATGAGGACGGGGTTGATTATTATATTCAATCCGGATTTTATGGTCAGTATGTAGATATTGAAGGTGTCTATAGAACTGAGTTTGATTTGATGCGTCGCTATAGAGAAATGGCTTTACATCCAGAATGCGATTCTGCTATAGAAGATGTTGTAAGTGAAGCAATTGTTAGTGATCTATATGATTCTCCAGTAGAGATTGAACTTTCAAATTTGAATGCAAGCGATAAACTTAAAGACGTTATTCGTAATGAATTTAAATCCATTAAGGAAATGATGGATTTTGATAGGAAATGTCACGAAATTTTTAGGAATTGGTATGTTGATGGGCGTCTCTATTATCTCAAAGTTATTGATGTTAAAAAACCTCAGGAAGGAATTAAAGAACTGAGATACATTGATCCAATGAAAATGAAGCACATTCGTCAAGAAACAAAGACGAATGGTAAAAATGGTGATCCAGTATCAAATCGTTTGAGTATAAATGGAAGTTTAACAAATTCAGAATTAAGTTATTCAGATATTGAGGAGTATTATGTCTATACTCCAGCTCCAAATTATCCAATGGGTTCTCTAGCTGGAGGATCTAAGGGTTCTATTAAAATTGCAAAAGATTCAATTACCTATTGCACTTCTGGTCTTGTAGATAGAAATAAGGGAACAGTACTTTCATATTTACATAAAGCAATTAAAGCACTCAATCAACTGAGAATGATTGAGGATTCGCTCGTAATTTATAGATTATCAAGAGCACCAGAGCGTCGTATTTTCTATATTGACGTTGGTAATTTACCAAAGGTAAAAGCAGAACAATATCTCAAAGAGGTTATGTCCCGCTATAGAAATAAACTTGTTTATGACGCACAAACTGGAGAAGTTCGTGATGATCGTAAATTTATGAGTATGCTTGAGGATTTCTGGCTTCCAAGAAGAGAGGGTGGTAGAGGTACTGAAATTACCACTTTACCTGGAGGGCAAAATCTTGGGGAACTTTCAGATATTGAATACTTCCAGAAAAAACTCTATAGAGCACTTGGAGTTCCCGAATCAAGAATTGCTGGTGGTGGAGATGGATTTAATCTTGGTCGCTCATCTGAAATCTTAAGAGATGAACTTAAGTTTTCTAAGTTTGTAGGTCGTCTTAGAAAGCGTTTTGCAAGAATGTTTAATGACATTCTTCGCACACAATTACTACTTAAAAATGTAGTAAGTCCAGAAGATTGGGAAAAGATGGAAGATCATATTCAGTATGACTTCCTATATGACAATCATTTTGCAGAATTAAAAGAAGCAGAATTACTTCAAAATAGAATTGGTTTATTGACTCAGATAGAACCATATATTGGTAAGTATTATTCTACAGAGTACGTTCGTAGGAAAATTCTTCGCCAAACTGATTCGGAAATTATTGAGATTGATTTACAAATTGATGATGAAATTGAAAAGGGAATTCTTCCAGATCCTAATGCTCCTGTAGATGAAATGGGAAATCCAATTCCACCTGAGGCAATGGGTGCTGGAGCAGAACAACCTGCTTTAGGAGATGTTCCAATGGAACCGACAGCTGCACCAGTCCCAGAAATTCCAGCAGAACCTAAAGGTGGGAAGATATAAATAATCTTATAAATATAAACTAATTTTTATGGAAGAACTTATCGATTTGATTGCAATTGATGGAGCTCCTCACGAAGTTTCTGATAAGATTAAAGAATTATTATATGCCAAAGCTGCAGATAGGATTGATTCTTTTCGTCCAGAAATTGCTACAGTGATGTTTGGTGATTCCGATCAACCAGGAGATGAAGAATAATGGCTATAAAAGTAGTTCAAAATGTAAATCGCATTTCACCTACAGTATCTACTGCTGCTACAAGCAATCCAATTGCTTTAAAAGCTGGTTATATCAGAGTATCTACTGGACTTACTGCAGCTTATGTTGAAACAGGAGGAAACCCAACAGTTTCAACAAATTCTTTTTATCTTCCACCATACAATAGTGAAGTTTTAAAAGAAAGAATTGCTAGACAAAGAATTGCTGGAATTACTACTGGCACCTCTACAGTAGTTACATTTTCGGGTAATGCTGGAAATCCATTCATTGTTGGAGATTATGCAACTATTGAAAATGCAGAGCCATCTGGAATCAATACAGTTCATAGAGAAGTAATTGCAGTTACAGACTCCTCTATTACATTATCAGCAAATACATCAGCAATTGTAGGTGTAATTACTGTTACTAGTGCATCAGTGGCAAGAAGTGTGAAAGTCGCAGCCCTTGCTGATGGCGCAGCAACAAACGTAAGTATTACAGAAGTCGTTCAGTTAGTCTCGGAGTAAAATGAAACTCATCACAGAAGAAGTCTCACAAGTAGAGTTTATTACCGAAAAGGTAAATGGTAGAAAAACAATGTTTATTGAAGGAATTTTTCTTCAAGGAGACATTTGTAACCGTAATGGAAGAATGTACCCTATGCAAACTCTTGCAAAGGAAGTAAAGAGATATAATGAGGCATTTATATGTAAGGGTCGTGCTCTTGGGGAGTTAGGACATCCAGATGGTCCTACAGTTAATCTTGATCGTGTTTCCCATAAGATTGTTTCTCTTACCGCAGAAGGAACAAACTTTAGGGGTAAGGCACAACTTCTTGAAACCCCAATGGGTAAAATTGCCCAATCTTTATTGGATTCTGGTGTTTGTCTTGGTGTTTCTTCTCGTGGTGTTGGTTCACTCAGAATGACAAATGAAGGTCATAAAATTGTTGGTGAAGATTTTATGCTTGCTACTGCTGCTGATATTGTTGCCGATCCATCTGCCCCTGATGCTTTTGTTTCAGGAATTATGGAAGGTAAAGAGTGGGTTTATGATTCAAATAAAAAAGTTTGGATTGCAGAATCTATTAAAAATATTATTGAAAAAGATGTGCAAAGAAAAAAATTAACTGAAGAAAGGAAACTTCAACACTTTGAAAAATTTTTAAATATGCTCTAAATGAAAGAACATTATGTTTATGCCCTTGTAGATCCAATTAATAGAATTCCATTCTATATTGGTAAAGGTAAAAAAGATAGATGTTATGCTCATCTAAAAGGATATGCAAATTATAATCAAGAAAAATTAAATTATATCAAAAACATAAGACTTTTACAATTTGAACCTGTAGTATATAAACTAATTGAAAATATATCAAATTTAGATTCTTTGAAATATGAGTCATATCTTATAGAATACTATAAAGAGTTTTTAACAAATAAAAATAGTATTCCTCCAGATAGAACTGGACACAATTTATCAGTAGAGCATATAGAAAAGTTGAGGGATAAAAATCTCAATAAAAAACTTACTGAAGAACATAAGAAAAAAATTGGATTATCAAATTCTCATAAACCCAATTATGAAGAAAATAAAGAATATATAGATAATTCAACCAAAAGAAATGAGGGATCAAAAAATCCAAACTCAAAAATAATAATTTGTAATGGTATAAAATTTGGTTGTATGAAAGATGCTTATGAATACTTTAATGTTTCTAAGCAAACATTCAAAAAAAGATATGAGTTTGAATTTCTTAGCAAATCTTTAATTTATAAATAAATATAGATTATAAAACAATCAAAACAAATGTCCGTTGGTAGAAATTTACAAGAAATGGAAAACGTAGTAACCAAAGGGGCTGCATCTGCCGAGCCAATGCACAATTTAACCACAGGAATTCCTGCTGGTCAAACTGGAAGTTGGGAAGATCTGGGCGGTCCTACTCCACAAAATAGTCGTCCAGATGACGATTCAAATATGCTAAAGACTCCTGGCGCTACTCTTGCTCAGGTAAGAGATGTTGTCAATGCTAAGGCAGCAGCAGCAGAACCTATGCACGCTATGGCAAAGGAAGAAGTCGAAGAAGACGAAGAACTCGTAGAAACTGAAGAAGGTGACGAGGAAGAAGTAGTTGCCGAAGCTTCTGAAGAAGATGAAGAAGATGAAGAAGATGAAGGTGGTAAGCATAAGGAAGGTAAGCATAAAAAAGGCAATGATAAGAACAAAGAAGATGAAGAAGATGATGAAGATGGAATGAAGGAAGAGTTTGACATCGAAGAAGATGTCAATGCTCTCCTTGCTGGTGAGGATCTTTCCGAGGAATTCCAAGAGAAAGCACGTACCATCTTTGAGGCAGCAATCCGTTCGAAGGTTGCTGATATTAAAGAAGAACTTGAATCTTCATACGAAGCAGCACTCGTAGAAGAAATTCAAACAATTAAAGAAGGTCTTACTGATCGTGTAGATGCATACCTTGAGTATGTTGCTGACGAGTGGGTTGCTGAAAATGCACTCGCAGTTGAGCACGGTCTTAAGACTGAAATGACCGAATCATTCCTCGCTGGAATGAAGCAACTTTTTGAAGATCATTATGTAACCGTCCCTGAAGATAGATATGATGTAATCGAGAGTATGGTAGATAAACTTGATGAAATGGAAGGAAAACTCAACGAGCAAATTGAAAGAAATGTTGCTCTAAACAGAAGATTAGCAGAGTCAGTTGCTGATGTAATTTTTGCAGATGTCGCTGAGGGTCTTGCACTTTCTCAGAAGGACAAACTCGCTTCTCTTGCCGAAAATGTTGAGTTTGATGGTGAAGCAAACTATCGTGAGAAACTAGTAACTCTGAGGGAGTCGTACTTCCCAACAAATACTGGTACTCAGAAAGATGACTCTGAGAATTTGTCAGAAGAAGTTTCCTATAACGGTCAAACAGCACAGTCTGTTTCTCCAATAATGGAAGCATATCTTCAAACTCTTAGTAGAGTCGCTAAAAAGTGATTTCTAAATCATAAATTTCAAACTAACACTTTTTAAAGAGGTAAAAATCAAATGCAGATGTACAACACAGAACACCTGCAGGAGAAGTGGGCACCAATCCTTGATTATGATGGAATGGATCCAATCAGAGATTCACATCGTAGATCGGTAACCGCTATCCTGCTAGAAAACCAAGAAAGAGAACTGCGCGAAGAGCGTTCATTCCTTGGCGAATCACCAACAATGAGCGCCGGTACTGGCGGTTTTGGTGGTGGCACCTATGGAACAGCAGCAGCTGCTGGACCTGTTGCAGGTTTCGATCCAGTTCTAATCTCACTGATTAGACGTTCAATGCCAAATCTGGTCGCTTATGACCTTTGTGGCGTTCAACCAATGAATGGTCCTACTGGACTTATCTTCGCAATGCGTTCACGTTACACCAACCAGAGTGGAAACGAGGCTCTCTTTGACGAGGCACGTACCGCATTCTCTGGTATTGGTACAAATGGTACATTTGATACCACTGGATACACTGCTGAAGCTGGCGGTGGAGCAAGCACTGGTTTCGGTACTGCTACTCAGGCAGGAACCAATCCAGGTCTTCTGAATCCTTCATCAAACGCTACTCAAGCTGCTTATAACGTCGGCACTGGTATGAATACCGGTACTGCAGAAGCACTTGGCGAAGCTGGTAATGCATTCAACGAAATGGCATTCTCAATCGAGAAAGTCACCGTTGCTGCTAAGTCACGCGCTCTGAAAGCTGAGTACTCACTTGAGCTCGCTCAAGACCTTAAGGCAATTCACGGTCTGAATGCTGAAGCGGAATTGGCAAACATTCTCTCAACAGAGATTCTTGCTGAAATCAACCGCGAAGTTATTCGTACCATCTATAAGGCTGCTAAGACTGGTGCTCAAGTCAATACTGCTACCGCTGGTACTTTTGACCTTGACGTTGACTCCAACGGTCGTTGGTCGGTTGAGAAGTTCAAGGGTCTTATCTTCCAAATCGAGCGCGATGCTAACGCAATCGCCCAAGAGACTCGTAGAGGGAAGGGTAATATGATCCTCTGCTCTGCTGACGTTGCTTCGGCACTCACAATGGCAGGAGTTCTGGATTATACCCCAGCACTTAATGCTAACCTTAACGTTGATGACACTGGCAATACTTTTGCTGGAGTTCTTCAAGGTAAGTATCGTGTCTACATTGACCCATATTCGGCAAACGTTTCTCCAACTCAGTTCTACGTTGTTGGATACAAGGGTTCCAGCCCATATGATGCTGGTCTCTTCTACTGCCCATATGTACCTCTCCAGATGGTACGTGCCGTTGGTCAAGACACCTTCCAGCCTAAGATCGGATTCAAGACTCGTTATGGTCTTGTTTCCAATCCATTCGCTGAAGGTCGTGTTGAGGACGCTCAGGGTCTTGGTAGAATCACCGCTAACAGCAACCGCTACTACAGAAGAGTTTCTGTTGCTAACCTTATGTGAGTCTTTCTCACAAATTTCACGGGGATCCTTCGGGATCCCTTTTTTTGTCTAAATACAAATAAAACGATGAAAACTTTTAAGGAGTTTATATCAGAAGCTTCTCCTTTTGCTGCTATAGTATCAACTAGTTCTTATGGTCCAGGTTTGTATGGAAACCCAACAGCAAGTGGACAAATTTTAACTCCAGGAACAAGAGGAGTTGCTCATAAAACTTTACCATTAGGATCTAAAGTGAATATTAAAGATCCCAAAACTGGAAAATCAGTAACAACACAAGTGATTGATAGAGGACCTTATCATGGCAATAGGCAATATGATTTGACAACACAAACAACAAAAGATCTTGGATATCCAAGTTATAAAGAATTTGGAGTTAGAAATTTAGATGTAACTCCAGCAACATCAAAACCCAAACCAACACCAATTAAACCACCAAGAGTAACTCAAAGTAAAGGATTAATGTACGGAAGATATTAAAATGGCCTGCAATTTCCCAAATCAAATTACCAATAGAAATTTTTTATCTCCAGTTGGATTTAAATTTACATTGGCAAAAGAACCAAAAGTTGCTTTTTTCTGTAATTCTGCCAGAATTCCAGAAATCTCTTTATCTGTTCTCCAGCAACCAACGTA
>Ga0078894_10003133_pt1 | contig 12547 bp, 14 predicted proteins | sample LauGreSu1BDMLBSD_2_FD_67506 | JGI IMG/M metagenome (GOLD analysis project Ga0078894, IMG submission 67506) | Freshwater lake microbial communities from Lake Michigan, USA - Su13.BD.MLB.SD (version 4) (version 4) | ecosystem: Environmental > Aquatic > Freshwater > Lake | place: Lake Michigan...
AATATTGTATATACTCAAATTTATACTTTTGAATTAGATACGATCCAAGTATTTAAATGCCCTGCAAATCTGTATATAGTTTAAAAATGCCATTGACATATATCTGATTCTCTACTCCAGAGCCTTTGCTGAATAATTGATAATCAATATATTTCTTGAAATCTTTTGGATCTGGTTGAGGGTTTATTTTAAGGTAATCGTTGAACAAGTGATATACCTGCATTTCCAGCTCATTCAGCTGAAAATTAATTCTTTGGCACTCTAAAGAACCGCCTTTGGCTTGTTTTTTTTTCATCACTCCACTTATTCGCATCAATGCAAATTTTGGTTGAAAAGGAAAAGTCTGACCCTCTTGATGCCCATAAGGGGAAAATCCTCAAAAAAACGGTTCGTTTACTTTTATCGGATTTTATCTTTCGCACAACTCGTGCAATTCTAATTTGTTTGTACATTTTTTCATTTTTTAATACAATTTTATTTTAATCAAAATCGAAGTCGATTTATCCAATAATAGTAAAAAAAACAAAGAAAGTCAAGCCACCTGCTATTTTTTTTGAAAATATTTTTGCGGTTCACACACTTTTGGAGGCGGTTCACAATATATTCACAAAAAGTTTGAGTTATTTTGATTTTGTTTGATACGTACAGAAACAAAAAAACCGCTCTAGTATTGAAACTTGAGCGGTTTTGCGCGACTTTGATTAGTCAGTCTGTGATCCCGCTGGGATTCGAACCCAGGACCACTACATTAAAAGTGTAATGCTCTACCAGCTGAGCTACGGAATCGTAACGCCTTTTTTCAAAAGCGAGTGCAAATGTAATCATTTAAAATTAAGGAGCAAGATTATTTTGAAAAAAATTATCACCTTAACTGTAACCTTTTTAAACTATCTTTATCATATAGTTATAAAATTTTAGAAATGAACTCAGATAACACCATTTTATTACTACCATATAGTACCTTAGAAGAACGAAGTATGTTGCAGATGCTATTGGCAGACAAGACCGAGGATGAAAAGTCAAAATTTATGACTTCATATATTATCCAGCGAAAGGATCCTCAACAAATTTTAATATTTACCCTCTTAGGATTTATAGGATTTGCTGGAATACAGCGATTTGTGATAGATGAAATCTTTATGCGACTTTTATATTTTTTCACGGGAGGGTTCTGCGGTATAGGCACCATAATTGATGCTATTCGCTATAAAGAATTAGCTTTTGAGTACAATAGAAAAATGGCAAGATTAGTTTACAATACCGTCATAAGTTAGGCTAAGCGCTAAAAAAAACTAGATTTTAATTGTATTTCCTTAAATTTGTATTAGAAATTTTTTAATTAAAAAAATAATAAGTGGAAAATAAGGACAATAACAATGGTGTATACTCACACAAAGTGAGAGCTGGAAAGAGAAGAACCTATTTTTTCGATGTAAGAGCGACAAAGTTTGATGATTACTATATCATTATTACAGAAAGCAAGAAGAGATTTGATCAGGATGGCTATGAACGTCATAAGATTTTCTTGTATAAAGAAGATTTCAATAAATTCGTAGACGGGCTAAATAAAGTAGTCAACTATGTAAAACAAGATTTAATGCCTAATTTTGACTTTGACGCTTTTAATTCAGATGCAGAAGACGTTGTCAATGATTCCAACGACCCAGTTGAATAGCACCAGAGGCATAGTTCTGTAGAAAATTTAAAAATATAAAGCCCGAATTTTTATGATTCGGGCTTTTTTATAGCTATTTCTTAAGTTTAGTAGAATATTTTTTCATCATTTTATATAACTTATCACTCACTACTTGACAGTAAGGATTTTTGTCCTTATTGAGCGCATAATAATTTTGATGATAGTCTTCAGCTTTGTAGAAAATATTCAATTTTTCTAATGTAGTGATTATCGGTTGATTAAAGTCCTTTTGCGCCAGTTTTATTCTAGCTTGAAGATGTAATTTTTCACTGTCGGTCTTGTAAAAAATTACAGATCGATATTGTGGGCCTTCGTCGCCTCCCTGTCTATTCAGTGTAGTTGGATCATGAGAGTGAAGGTGAATATCAATTAAATCATCATAGCTTATCTTATCCGGGTCATAGGTGATTCTGACACATTCGGCATGACCCGTCTCACCTGTGCAGATTTCTTTATAGCTCGGATTTTTGACCGTGCCACCACTATATCCGCTTTCCACTGTTTTGACGCCATCTAGACTTAGAAACATAGCCTCTGTGCACCAGAAGCAACCACCTCCTATTATTAATTCCGCTAACATATTTTCAGTTTATTAAGTAGTTCAGTATATTGGTTTATGGATAACTATTAAAAGTGTGCACACTACGTCACGTTTATTAACATTTAATTCTAACATTTGAAAATCAAACAATTATTTTATTTTCAAACTATTACATCATCTAATCTTCCTTCACCTTTTCTAAAGCCAATGAGTTCATACAGTATCTCAATCCCGATGGTTCAGGTCCGTCTGGAAATACATGCCCTAAGTGTGCATCACAGACATTGCATCGCGTTTCTATACGATCTCTGGAGAGTGAATTATCAAGGATGTATTTTATTACATTTTCGGATAAAGGCTGAGTAAAGCTAGGCCATCCTGTACCAGATTCAAATTTTGTATTGCTATCAAAAAGTCGAGTTTTACAGCATTTACAAGCATATATCCCTGGATCGAAGGCAGAGCAAAATGCACCTGAGCCAGGTCTTTCTGTACCATGCTTTCGCGTAATATAGTATTCTTCCTCAGTGAGCAATTGTTTCCACTGCTCATCTGTTTTTACCACTTTATGCGGCGGCTCAGGATTTCCGTCGGTGGCTAGTTTTAAAATAATGTACCAGGTAATTATCATTTCTTTATCTTTAGCTGTGTAAATATAAATTTAAACGATTATATGATGAAAAAAATTGTATTAATCATAGCCTTTGTCTATTCATTTAACCTTTTTTCTCAAGGTTGTAGTGATGCAGGTTTTTGTTCATTAGGTAATATTACTCCCCATATGGATCATTTTGAAGCACAGAAAAAACTCAATATGATACGAGTGGGTCTATCCTATGGCCGTGGCCTTCGATCTGTCAATGTATATAACCCATATTTTGAATATACTCGAGTAGTCAATGAAAATATTTCCTTCAATACGAGGATTAATTTTATGGCGCATACGGGCAATGAAATTCAGACAGGGGAGATAGGCGATGTTTATTTTACGGGTGATTTTAAGATAGCATCTAAGTTTAAGACCGTGGTTGGATTTAAAGTGCCTCTGCAGCAAGGTGCTAGAGTGAAAAGGGGAATTTCCTTACCTATGGATTATCAAAATACCTTAGGCACACTTGATTTTTTATGGGCGTTACAAACCAATTTGAATAAAGTGCATGTAGCGGCGGGATTTCAAATTCCATTGACCCAAAATGCAAATAGATTTTTTACAACAGATTTTGTAGCTTCTGAGGAGTTTCCTACGACGAATGGATTTAGAAGAAATCCAGATGCTTGGGTGCGTATATCCTATCCAATCACGGCAAAAAAATGGACATTTATTCCCAACTTTTTACCTATTTATCATTTGGGTAATGATAGTTATGCAGACGAATTTGGCAACAGAAAATCATTTGTTGGTTCTCGAGGGTTAACATTGAATGCAGATATTCAGATTGATTACAAACTATTTGAAAATAATGTCATTGGACTCAATTTAGCTGCACCTTTTGTGACTAGGGATATCCAGCCAGAAGGTATGGGCAGAAAATATGTCTTAACATTCGACTATAGAAAGAGCTTCTAAAATTAGATTATTCTATTAGGGCTTTTACTTCCAAATTTTATCTGCAGCTTTTAGATATTTGATTAACCTGAGATAAGCGTTGTAAATTTCTTAATTACAATTAACTAGAGGCATTTACAAGGCATTGTTTTATAAAAGTTATAAGATCTATTTTCTTTTGGAAAGATACTGAGGTAAATTGCACAAACTGAATCTCCCGGTTTATAGTTCTCATTTTTAGATAGCTTTCCATTATATACTTTTCCACCTAAATTAAATTGATATTTATGTGTATAGCTTGAATATCTTCCGCCGCTTTCTTCTTCTAATACAATCGATTTAGCACATTTCCCATATTTCTCTATTAAAAATGAGAATATCCCCTTTGAAATAAACAGACTTACGAGCCAAAGCACAAACATTAAAACCATACAATTTTTTATTCTTTGGAGTATAGTGTGTCCCTTTTTTTATTCATTAGATATCTGAAATAATAAGTTACATAGTTTGTAAAAAAAAATGGACTACTTATTTGCTATTAAATAAGTAGTCCAAGATATGTTATCTTATTTCAAAAAAGGCGAAAAATTATGCCGAAAAATTCGCACTCGCTTTATTCCAATCTACCACATTCCAAAAAGCAGCGATATAATCTGGCCTTCTATTTTGGTAGTGCAGGTAATAGGCGTGTTCCCATACATCCAACCCTATAATTGGTGTTCCAGGACACTCAGCTATATCCATCAAAGGATTATCTTGATTAGGCGTAGAGCAAATACAAAGACTTCCATCTGCTTTTTTACAAAGCCAAGCCCATCCCGAACCAAATCGTGTCGTCGCCGCTTTATTAAATTCTTCTTTCATCGCTTCAAACGAACCGAATTGCTCATTGATTTTATCTCCTAAAGCTCCTGTCGGATTGCCTCCGCCATTCGGACTAAGAATAGACCAGAAAAAGCTGTGATTCCAATGTCCACCGCCATTATTTCTCACCGGCATGCCGTATTTAGAAATATTTTTTACGATATCTTCTATCGATAAGCTTGCTCCATCCGTGCCTTCCAGAGCAGCGTTTAGATTGTTGACATATGCTTGATGGTGCTTGGAATGGTGAATTTCCATAGTTCTAGCATCTACATGAGGTTCTAGTGCATCGCATGCATAATTAAGTGTTGGTAGTTGAAAAGCCATATTTTTATTTTTTAATTGATATGAAAAGTGAACAAAGATTTGAACCGTAAAGTTCGAGATTTAAATTTAATTAGCACTAGGAATTCTATTATTTCCGTTGAATGTAAAGCGAAGCAACTAATTTTACATTTTATTATATACAATTTTAAAATTAGAACTTTTCAATATGGAATTTCTCAAAACATTAGGTATAGAGCCCGTCAATAGTGGAACCTCTACTGGCGCAGTATTTTTCGATGTTAAAACAGATGTGATAGAGTCTTTTTCTCCTGTCAATGGTCAAAAGATAGGCGCTGTGAACACTACTTCAGAAGAAGAGTACCAGCTGTTGATGGAAAAGGCAATAGAAGCATTTAAGTATTGGAGAAATCTTCCTGCTCCTAAGCGTGGGGAAATTGTGAGACAGTGCGGCGAAGAATTCAGAAAATATAAGTATGAACTAGGCCAGCTCGTGAGTTATGAAATGGGCAAATCTCTTCAAGAAGGGTTGGGCGAAGTACAAGAAATCATTGATATATGTGATTTTGCTGTAGGATTGTCACGTCAGCTCTATGGATTGACTATGCATAGTGAGCGGCCGAATCACCGAATGTATGAGCAGTATCACCCTCTTGGGATTGTTGGTATTATATCTGCCTTCAATTTCCCAGTAGCTGTCTGGAGCTGGAACGCTATGCTAGCATGGGTCTGTGGAGATGTTTGCGTATGGAAGCCTTCAGAAAAAGCTCCGATTTGCGCTATAGCCTGTCAGAATATAGTCAATAAAGTTTTCTCACGCAATCAGGTACCTGAGGGCGTCAGTTGTCTTATCAATGGAGATTTTAAGGTAGGGGAGTGGCTGTCAAAAGATGAGCGAATACCATTGGTATCTGCAACCGGTTCTACTAGAATGGGAAAACTAGTAGCTCAAACGGTAGCCGCTCGATTAGGTAGAAGTTTATTAGAATTAGGAGGAAATAATGCAATTATCATTACGGAATCAGCTGATCTCAAAGTAGTGATACCAGGGGCTGTATTTGGAGCTATAGGTACTGCAGGTCAACGCTGTACTAGTACACGCAGATTAATTATTCACGAGTCTATTTATGATAAGGTGAAAGAGAATCTTCTTCTGGCTTATAAACAAATTAAGATAGGGAATCCGCTCGATACAACGAATCATATGGGTCCACTCATCGATATAGATGCAGTTAATAGTTATCTGGCAGCCATAAAATCTGTCAAAGAGCAAGGTGGTACTCTTCTATTGGAGGGAAGTCAAATAACCATAGAAGGCAGTGAGTGCTACGTGTCTCCATCTATAGCTGAAGTAGCCAATGACCTAGCTATTGTGCAGCATGAGACCTTTGCTCCGATTCTCTATATTATGAAATATAAGAAGATAGAAGATGCCATAGCTATGCAAAATGATGTCAGACAAGGATTGTCCAGCGCCATAATGACCAATAGCCTGCGCGAAGCAGAGCTTTTCCTTTCAACGAATGGATCGGACTGCGGTATAGCTAATGTGAACATCGGAACTTCGGGAGCTGAGATTGGCGGAGCCTTCGGAGGTGAAAAAGAAACAGGTGGAGGACGTGAGTCGGGATCTGATAGCTGGAAAATCTATATGCGCCGCCAAACGAATACCATTAACTATGGTAGAGATTTACCTCTAGCGCAGGGTATTAAATTTGAATTGTAGGTTGCTAGTTTATTTTTCAAAACAGAAGGAGCTAACTAACCTATAACTGTTGCACTCACTGTCTTTATGATTTTTAGTCCGAAGATAGATTCAATCTCAGCATGATAATTAAACATTCCTGCTTCAACTCCTCACCTTTGTAATTACCATGCCCGCCAATATTGGTTGTATCAGCGGTTTTAAGTATTTATTCACCGCGATCATTAAATATAGCTATTCAATCGGATTGCTTGTAGGTTATAGATTCTAGGATCATTATTGGAGTATATATCATCATTTTTTTACAAAGGTTAATACATTGCACAAAAGAATAAATGCTATGTATGTCAAAAATAGAAAAAACTATTCATTCTCGACAGCTACTAACTATTTTATTTGACAGTTTCATGATAACCTATAGGGAAAATTTTCCCATTAAAGAGTTCAAAATCAAATTGCATATATCCTTTCTCTTGGAACATACCTGATAGTTTATAATTAAGTAGATGCAAACCTGGAGTAATAGTATTTAATGTATCTATTAATTCTCCTTTCACTGTTGCACCGATTCCTGCTGCTTCCACTTTCAGTTGTTTATTGTTAAATGAAATTGGAGTATTGAAATAATTGGTAAATTCGACCTCTATAGAGAGAATTGCCCCAGTCATGCTTGAGTTTTGTTTTAAAGGGGTGTTAATCTTTATACTTAAGGGATTTAAAATCATCCTAACGGAATCTACTTTTACCGAGAAAGTTAAAGGCATCGGAATACTCTCTTCAGAGTTTATTTTTTTTCCAAAATATTTTTCTGTAATGATCTCTTGTGGAAAGATTTGATAGTTCCCTGGACTCTCAAAAACATAATTGTTCAATTCGCTATGTGTGAGTATTTTACTAGTATTTCTATACTCAATTTTATAGTTATATTTTTCGCCAATTTTACCTATCACAATCTTTTCACCGAAAGAAATATTTAGTATTTCTTGGCTTCGGATTAGGTTCGGAAGAAAAAAAATAATAAATAAACTAAATAATATTTTCATCAGAAATTTTAATGAATTATTTTTTAATTAGAACATAAATATAATGAAATAAAGTCAGTTGTGTATATATTTCTTGAAATTAAAAAATATTGAGAATTGACTGATTTTAAACTCAGACTAGAATCAAGTAAATACATAATGTATCGTTCATGAATCGCTCACTATGAAACAATTAACGGAAATTTTCCTAAAAGCTATTTACTTATGTTAATCGATACCTTGTCTAATTCATTTGTTTTATCCTCTACTGTCCATCCTATAGCTTGGGTAAGGTTTATTACTGAACTAAGATTTTCAAGTAACCTCTGCCTAGCTTGTACTCGAAGATTGCTTTGGTCTATTTGTTGTTCTATCTTATCCTTAGCGTCTTCTTGTACCTTATTGATATCGTCTTTCGTGAAATTGGTAAAAGTAGATGCCTGAACATCGTAAAATTTTAAATCGGGTATGATATTAACTTCTTCTTTAGGTAGCTTTTCTATCAGTAGTTTTTTATTCTCTTTATCTATAAATATCGCCATTTTCTTCAAATCATAACCTATAAGAACCTTGGCATTAAGTATGATGATGGCTTTCTTTTCCTGAGGGATAAGGTCAAAGAATACTTTACTTCGCTCCTGATGGGTATATGTTTCTGTAAATTGGCCTTCAAGCACCATCAGCTTGGAGATAGACTCAACGGATTTCATAATTGCAGTAGATTCAATATCTACCTCTGCACTCTTTTATATGAAAAATACTCTATAGAGTATGGCTAGCGCTGCCATAACCAATATTCCTAGTAAAAATCCTTTTAGAAATTCCAATTGATTTATTTATGGATATAAAGCTTGTAATTTTCTATAAATAAATTGGTTGGGAAATTATTGGCATATAATTGTCCCGTTCCCAATCCCTGAGGAATTTCGTAACATTTTTCATATTTACTGCACCATTGGGCTATGGCATTGAGCCCAATATTGCTCTCCAAGGCAGAGGTCACCCACCAGCCTATTTTCATATGATTGGCTATAAAGATCCACTCTTCGCAGCCGAGTATGCCACCATGTAGCGAAGGTTTTAAAACGATATAGCGCGGATTGAGTCTATCGAGCAGCGTCCATTTTTCTTTATATTCAATTTTGCCTATGAGTTCTTCGTCTAGGGCTATGGGAATAGCTGAAGACTGGATTATAGGCGCCAAAGCCTCTATCTGATTGGGCTTAATGGGTTGTTCGATAGAATGAATTTGATATTCACTGAGGAGTTTTATCTTATCTAGTGCGTCTGAGGCCGAAAATGCACCATTGGCGTCAAGGCGAATAGTTAATGTGCGTTCATTTCTATATTTTCTGATATGGTGGAGAATTTCTAGTTCTTTATCGAAATCAATACCTCCGATTTTTAATTTGATACAATTAACCTCTTTTTCTAAGATCGCATCGACCTGCAATTTCATAGCATCATAGTCTCCCATCCAGACTAGCGCATTGATGGGTATAGGTTTATTCTCTTGTGTGAATGGAGTTTTATAAAAAATAAAGTCTCGGTGCTTGTAGCTCAGCCATGCGGATTCTATTCCGAATAAAATGGATGGATAGGCAATGAGCTCAGTTTTATTATTTAAATAGTGTTCAATTTTTGACCCAACTTCAATAAGCTTAGCTTCAAAGTCTAGTTTCAATTCAGGACTAAGCCCTTCCAGAGGGGCTATTTCTCCGTAGCCGTCTCGTCCAAAATTATCCATGATTTTCAATGTCCATATCTTACGAGTAGACATGGTGGAACGTGAAGTTTGTGCAGGTTGATAAAATTGGAGTTCGTAAGGAATAATCTCGCAAGTATATTTTTTAGCCATTCCTTAGTTCTTAGAAAATTTGCGAAATGAAAAATAAAATAGACAGCAGAAAGGTAGTCAAGGCGGTAGGTTTGAGGAGTAAATCAAAGTCTTTCAATTCTTTTAAGCGCAGAAATCTTATAACTATGAAAATAAGGGGTATAAACCCTATCCAATAGATAAAACTAAAATAATTAGTTACATTCTGGGTGAATACATAACTTGACCAGCTGGTTATAGCAGCAAGTATCAGCAATACAAAATAGATTCTAGAGTTTTCAAACCCTAATTTTATTGCCACTGTAATTTTATCTGAATGAGAATCATTGATAAGATCGCGCATATTGTTTAAATGTAGCACGCATACAGCAAGGCACCCTACTCCTATTGCAGGAAGAAAAGCAGCATTATTGATTTGGTGAATATTTAGAAAGAGAGAACCTAGCACGCCAATAATACCAAAAAATAAGAAGACAAAAATATCTCCAAATGCCCTATAACCATATGCTATGTTCCCTTGTGTATAGTTCATGGCTGCCCAGATAGCGCCCAATCCTATAGCTAATAAAATCAGTTTTTCCCACCATATAATATTAGAAAATAGAAGCAGGAGTATACCAGAAATTAGAGCCAAGCCTATCATTGCTTTGAGCATTTTTTTCATTTCATCATGAGATAGCATACCACTCTGAATAGCTCTTTTAGGACCTATTCTTGCCTCATTGTCTGTGCCTTTTTCACTATCGCCTAGATCATTAGAGAAATTAGATAGTATCTGCAATAAGAGGGTGGTAAGAATACATAGATTAAAAACTACCCAATGGAAGGCTCCCAAATAATAGGCCATAGCATGCCCTGTGATAATGCAGGAAAGTGCTAGAGGCAGCGTGCGCAGTCGCGAGGTGTAGATAATAGACTTTAATAGACCCATACTGCAAACTTATTTAATTAAAGTTGAATCCAGGATAAAATTATATTTCTAAGCAAACCTTTTTTTAGAAGTACCAAAAAAACGGTATAGTTGTTTGGATCATTTTAAAAATTGCAAACAAGTTTAACTATCTTATTAGGGTCAAATCGCCTGATTTAATGACCTTTCGACCATCTAGATAGGTGACCTCAGCCCAATAGATGTATACATCGTATTTCATAGGATCCCCTTTGTATGTGCCATCCCAGCCTATATTCTGTGCATTATTACTTTCAAAGACTTTCTCACCCCATCGGTTAAATATCTTAAGTGTTGCTTTCTGTAAATGATTGGAATAGATTTTAAACGTTTGATTTTCTAGATTTGAACTCTCAGGAAAGAATGAATTTGGGATAAATAATTCATCTAATCTATGTCGAATTCTTGCTGTATCTCTAGAATAACAGTTGTCATTGTATCGCACTTCTATATAGTAGTGCATGGATATATAAGGCGAGGCTATAGGACGCAAGCAGTCTGTGCAACTAAGCCCATCGGAAGGTTTCCACACAAAAGAGTTTACCTTGTTTGTATTCCCCTTTTTATAAATAAAGCTGAGTTCTACAGGATCTCCTATATTCACTAGTGTATCCTTAGGACTTACTCCGATTTCTATGCGCTCTGTCCCTTTTACTTTTATAGTATCTAGAGTGATGCAATTATTCGCATCGCGCACTCTTATATTGTATAGTTTGGCTTCACTTATTCTAAATTCATTCTTATTTTGGAAAGTTCTTCCAGAATCTATACTATATAGATAATTAGGTTTGCCTCCTTTGCCTTTAAGATATATAGTACCATAATCTTCGCAGCTCATCTCGCTCGCTTTTATTGAGTCAAATAATAGTGGAAAATAATCCTTGATTTCTATTTTAAAGCTATCCTTACAGCTTTTAACATCTGTTATCGTTAATTTATATATGCCTTGTTTTAAGTTGACTATTTTTTTACTTGTTTGATTTATATTCCAACTAAAACTATAAGGTGAAGTGCCTCCAGCTGCTATCACTTCTATGCTTGCCTTGGAATCTCCATGACATGGATTTGGTTGGATAAAAGTATCCTTTATTCGGATTGGTAAAGGCTCAATGAGTTCAATTAATTGATCGAAGGAACATTTATTCCAATCACCTATCGTTACATTAAAATTTCCTGCGCTTAATTTATTTATTTTAGATGTGTCTAGAGTTGATTGATCCCAGTCATAGGAATACGGTTTAATGCCACCAGAGACGTACAATTGAATTTCACCATCTCTACTTTTGTAGCAGCTAGGATTTTTTGTTTTTATCGAATCCATTATTAATTGCGGTGGTTCTTTCAGTGTAAATGTGTCGGTGAATAAGCAGCCTTTTATATCACGAATAGTATATTGATCAGTTCCTGCTGATAAATTGGTGAAAATTCCAGTATCGCGATAGCTCGTTTGAGATAATTTATATTGATATTTAGGATATCCTTTCGAAGCATTTATTAATACAAATCCAGACTGATCACGAAAACATTTTAGGTCTACTATGTCTATCTTAGCTTTCAGCTCATTTTCTATAATTGAAATTTCAATGGTATCTGAATTTTTACAACCTGTATTATTATCAATTACATTTAAGATATAATTAGTTTTTTGATTTGTTTTAGACCAAGGTTGACCTTGATTCGGGTTACTCAAGAATAAATTTGGCGTCCAAGCATAAGTATAATTAATATTTGAAGAAGTCCCCAGCCTTATACTATCTCCTTCACAATTGACTCTAGTAGTATCAGTGCCAGCATTGACTATAGGGAGAGAATTTACAATAAGGTGCAGGTAGATAAAACTGTCACACCCTAGTTTATTAATAGCTGTATCTTTAAAGTATCCACCAGAGAAAAGATTCATTTGATTGAATGTATAGCTTTCACCTTGACAAATATTTTTAGTAATGAAGTAATTGGTTGTATCTACTATAGTTAAATTCAGCACTAAGAAACTATCACAGCCTCTGGCATTAATAAAGGTGTCGCGATAAGTACCACTTGTATTCAAAGTATTCCCATTAAATACAAGGGATTGATTTTTGCAAATCGTTCTAAAGCTATCT
>Ga0078894_10003134_pt1 | contig 12546 bp, 9 predicted proteins | sample LauGreSu1BDMLBSD_2_FD_67506 | JGI IMG/M metagenome (GOLD analysis project Ga0078894, IMG submission 67506) | Freshwater lake microbial communities from Lake Michigan, USA - Su13.BD.MLB.SD (version 4) (version 4) | ecosystem: Environmental > Aquatic > Freshwater > Lake | place: Lake Michigan, USA...
ATTGAATTGGACTCAAAATGGGTTTTTATTTATTGCTTTTTAAGTATCTTTGCTTATGTTATTTTCTGAAATTTTAGGTCACGAACATATAAAAAACCACTTAATTCGCAGCGCGAGTCAAGGGAGAATTCCACATGCACAACTTTTTATTGGGCCGGAAGGTACTGGGACTTTAGCAATGGCAATTGCCTATGCGCAATATATTGTTTGTCAAAATTCGGGCTCCGATAACACTGGAGAAAACGAAGCGTGTAATCTAAAATTTAATCACCTTGGGCATCCCGATTTACATTTTATTTATCCTACCGTTTCTACCGAAGACGTAAAATCAAAGCCAAAAAGCATTGATTTTATTCAGGATTGGAGGCAATTTGTGACTGAAAATCCATACGGAGGTTTGTTTGATTGGTATAAAATGCTGGGCGTTCAAAACAAGCAGGGAGAAATTCGTGTAGATGATGCAGCAGAAATTTTGAAATCCCTGGCGCTAAAATCTCTCGAAGGAAGTTATAAAATTATGATTATTTGGATGGCCGATAAAATGAATATTGCGGCATCGAATAAACTTTTAAAACTTCTGGAAGAGCCTACAGATAAAACGGTTTTTATTTTGATTTCGGAAAACGAAGAAGATATTATTCAAACCATTCGATCGCGTTGCCAAGTGTTGCATTTTAATGGATTGCCCGAAAATGTGATCACCCAGGCACTAGTATCAAGAGAAAATATTGATGAAAAAGAGGCCTATAAAATAGCCCATCAAGCTCAAGGAAATTACAATAAGGCCTTACATATTTTAAAAGAAGATAATGAAGAATTGCCTTTCGAAAAATGGTTTGTAGACTGGGTTCGGGCAGCATTTAAAGCTAAAGGTAATGCAGCGGCAATTCAGGAATTAATTGGGTGGAGCGAAGAAATTGCAGGTTTGGGAAGAGAAGCGCAAAAGAAATTTTTAAATTATTGCATTGATATGTTTCGCCAGGCTTTGATGTTAAATTATCAAGCAGAAACTTTAGTGTATATGGAACCTACAGTAGAGAAATTTAAATTAGAAAATTTTGCTCCTTTTGTAAATGGAAATAATATTTCGGAAATATTTAAAGAACTTTCTGATGCGTCTTACCATATTGAACGTAACGGAAATGCTAAATTAATTTTGACCGATTTATCAATTAAACTTACTCGACTAATTCATAAAAAATAATACCATGCACAACACCGCTTCTATTTTGATATTACTTTTTTTAGCAATTACTTTTATTATTTCTTGTCATGAAAAGATTTTTCATTGGAAAGAAGCGATGTCTTGGATGATTCCACATTTTGAAAAAACCATATTAAAAAACAGAGTGCCTCTTGCTACCGGAATTTTACTTGTTGTAGAGTTAATTGCGGCCATTTTTTCGATTATTGGGTGTATTCAATTATACATAAATGGGGGAAGAGAGTTTGGATATTATGGCGCTGTTTTTTCTTGTATTAGTTTGTTGTTAATGCTAATTGGACAGCGATTGGCTAAAGACTATGAGGGCGCAAAAACAATAGCGATTTATTTTATTACTGCGGTTTTTGGCGTATATCTTTTAGGTTAATTTTAAATTGTCTCCATAAAAAAATCCAAGCCGGTTAGCTTGGATTTTTTATTTATATCAGTTTGATTATTTTTTGCTAGCAGGTTTGTCTTCTGTCTTCGCTTCCGATTTGTATTTATCGTTAACCAATTTGATCATTTCTTTAGTGATGTCGTATTGGTCTTTAGCATATAATATGGTAGCAGCCTCACCGGTTCCAAAAACATAATCGTATCCTTTTTCTTTTCCGTAATCTTTAAATATTTTTTTATACTTTACTACAACCGAATCCATCTCTACACCATGTTGTCCTTGAATTTGCTGTGCTAATGCTTGTTGGGTATATTGAAGTTGTTGTTCTCTTTGTTGTAACTCTGAGTATTTTTGTTGCGCCCAAGCCTGTCCATTCTTTTGAGCATTTACTTGAAAAGCATTTTTTTCAGCCTCCAATTTTTCTACTTCAACTTTTAATCTTGATCCTTTCTCATCGGCAATTGATTCGTATTTTGCTTTTATATCTTTTGCTTCTGTAGATTCTTCTAATAATTTATTAGTGTCAATATATGCAGTTTTAAAATCTTTAGCATCCACCGATTTTTGACAAGATCCCATTGCAAATAAAATTGCAATTCCTAAAATAACTTTTTTCATTATAAATATATTTGTTTTTTCTATTTGCCAAAAGTATAAAATTTAAACAGTAAAAGCTTAAAACTTTAAAAAATGACTTTTATTTTGTGTTATAAGATTTTGTTATTATTGACTTTAATTAAATAATTATTCTCTATCAAAACTGACTTTAAATAAAGCGTTTTTAGCGTAAATTATTTTTTTGATATCAAAACTTATGTTTGGCGTTGTTTTGTTTAAAATTTGGTTGTTATTTTAGTTTTTAGCGTTTTTTAGAACATAAATGTGAGACGAATATTCCATATTTTGTCTTCCGGCCCAATTTGATCGTAAACCAATAAAAAAGGCGGTAATAAAATTCATTTTACCCGTTTTATATTTTTCAGATAATAAACTAACATAAAAACTATCAAATTTCATTGGAAGTACTTTTTGCAATTCTAAGTTTTCTTTAGCAAATAATTTTTTTATTGCAGTTTTAGAAAAATGCCATAAATGAATTGGCACATCATAAGCCGCCCAAAAAGAACCATAATATTTTGCATCAAAGGAATTAAAATTAGGTACGGCAATAAATATTGTTCCAGACGGTTTAATTAATCGCTTTAATTCTTTTATTTGATTTTCCAAATCGGGTACATGCTCTAATACATGCCACATCGTAATTACATCAAAAGAATTGTTTTCTAAATCGTTTATACTTTCAACAAAAGCAACTCCTTTGTTCTTGGCAATTGCCTTAGCTTTTTCGCTTGGCTCAACACCAATAATTTCCCATCCGTCTTTTTTTGCTACCGATAAAAAATCACCAACTCCAGCTCCAATGTCTAAAATTTTGCCTCGCTGTGATTCGGAATTTATAAGATTTAATTTGTTTTTTAAAGCAATTGATTTAACAAACTGATACATTTTTTCAAACAACGATTTATTTCCGTCAGTGTGCGAAATATAGTCTACGCTTTCATAATAACTTGGAAGTTTATCTAGAGACGGCTGCGGATGCGTAATCAACATGTCTAAATCTTTGTCATGCAAGAGTTCAAATGTTTCTTGAGAAACAGAATGATCTTTAACTTTTATAAAATGAATTGCGTTTTGAATATTCATTAAATAGTCTTTATTAATAAGGGTTTACAAAGTAGTTTCACGTGGAACATCTTATCTTCCCATATGAATTAACAGCACCGAAATATCGCTTGGTGATACACCGCTTATTCTTGATGCTTGAGATATTGTGATTGGTCTGATCTTGGTTAATTTTTGTTTTGCTTCAATAGACATCGATTTTATCTTGTTATAATCAAAGTCGGCCGGAATTTTCATATCCTCAAGACGAGTTAGTTTGTCGGCGTTATTTCTTTCTTTCTCAATATAACCAGAATATTTAACTTGAATTTCAGCTTGCTCTAATACCTCTTTGTCCAAATTATTATCGGCAACATATTGGGCAACTTTTTCAAATTTTAAGAAATCCTCTAAGTCAATTTGGGGTCTTGAAAACACTTTAAACATCTTATCCGATTGTACAATTGGAGCACTTCCTTTTTGCTCTAAAATTGGATTTGTTTCAGCTACTGTAACGCTTGTTTCTTTAAAAAAATTCACCATTGCGTCACTTGCGGCAAATTTTTCTTCCATTCGACGCATTCTTTTCTCCGATGCCAAGCCAATTTCATAGCTCTTTGGCGTTAATCGAGCATCGGCATTGTCTTGTCTTAAAAGCGTTCTGTATTCTGCACGAGAAGTAAACATTCGGTATGGCTCTTCCGTTCCTTTCGTAATTAAATCATCTATTAAAACGCCTATATAAGCCTCGTCGCGTTTTAATATCATAGGGTCTTTTTCTTGAACCTTTAATGATGCATTAATTCCGGCCATTAATCCTTGTGAAGCGGCTTCTTCATAGCCGGTGGTTCCGTTAATTTGACCTGCAAAATACAATCCTTCGACTAATTTAGTCTCCATAGTATGTTTTAATTGTGTAGGTGGAAAATAATCATACTCTATGGCATATCCAGGACGGAAAAACTTCACGTTTTCAAACCCCGCAACAGAGCGCAATGCTTTAAACTGAATGTCTTCAGGTAACGAAGTAGAAAATCCATTTACATAAACCTCACAGGTATTCCACCCCTCTGGCTCGATAAATAATTGATGTCTTTCTTTGTCAGCAAAACGATTGATCTTATCTTCAATAGATGGACAATAACGAGGTCCAAGAGATTTAATTCTTCCGTTAAACATGGGTGATCTATCAAATCCTTCACGTAAAATATCATGAACTTGCAAAGAAGTATACGTCATATGACATAATCTTTGATGCACTAAAGGTTTTGTTTCGTCGGAATAAGAAAATTTATCTGGCCTTTCGTCTCCAGGCTCTTCGTTCATTTTTGAATAATCTAAAGAACGACCGTCAACACGAGGCGGCGTACCCGTTTTCATTCTTCCTGCTTCAAAACCTACTTTAACTAAATCTTCGGTAATTCCATAGGCAGCGCTTTCACCCGCTCTACCTCCTCCAAATTGTTTATCACCAATATGAATTAAACCATTTAAAAAGGTTCCGTTAGTAAGAACAACTGTTTTAGCTTTAATTGATATACCAAGAGATGTTTTAATCCCTTCTATTTTTCCATTATTGATTATTAATCCGGACACCATTTCTTGATAGAAATCTAAATTTGGTGTATTTTCCAACATCATACGCCATTCCTCAGAAAAACGCATTCTATCCGACTGAACCCTTGGCGACCACATAGCCGGCCCTTTGGATTTATTCAACATTTTAAATTGAATAGCGGTTTTATCAGAGACTATCCCAGAGTAACCTCCAAGCGCATCAATTTCTCTTACGATTTGCCCTTTTGCAATACCTCCCATAGCAGGATTACAAGACATTTGAGCAATGTTTTGCAAACTCATTGTTACCAATAAGGTTTTCGATCCTAAATTGGCTGCCGCTGCCGCCGCCTCACACCCTGCGTGACCCGCTCCTACAACAATAACATCGTATGTGTTAAACATAAATTTTGATTTAGAACTGTTACTACTAAATAGCCCTTTTTATTTAAATGTTCCACATGGAACATTGAGTTTTTATATTCACTTTTAATGTTCCACGTGAAACATTTTGATTTTTTCGTCTTCTTTACTCCGCATCAAAGCCTCGTCCTCTTCTGTTTTATCTTTGTATCCACAATAATGCAAAACACCATGAACCATTACGCGTTTTAATTCTTCTTCAAAAGACACCTTAAAATCAGCGGCGTTATCTATGACGCGTTCGGTTGAAATAAAAATATCGCCGTGAATTTCATTTCCCATAGAATAATCAAATGAAATAATATCGGTTAATGTATCGTGATTTAAATATTGCTCATTAAGGTTTAATAAATAATCGTCATCACAAAAAATATAATTTATTTCTCCTTCCTTCTTTTCCTCTGAAGCAATAACTCTGGAAATCCAATTCGACAATTGTTCTTCGTTACTTAATTCAAAATCGTTCTCGTAATTAAAACTTATCATTTATTAAAATATTCTTGAACCTTCTGGTTAAAATTGGAACGCAAAGGTAAGGTTTGTCTATTTAAAATTTCTACACTATTTATATATTCTTGTAGGCGCAACGGCAAAGCGGTAGCGGTATTGCTAAACTCTTTTTTTGAAGTTTCCGATTGGCGTTTCTTTTCTTCACCTTGTTGCTGTAACGCCTTTTCAAGTTTTAACAATTCATATTTAACATTTAATATTTTTTGGAGCACTTCGTTGTTAAAACCCTTGTTAAGTAACTGTTTTTCAATTTGTTTCATTTGTTCAAGCGCGTTTTTTCCTTGATTTCCAACACCTTGTTTGTCTAATTCTTTTTGAAGCGCTTCTCTTAATTGTTGTTGCTCTTTGTAAATTTCCATAATCGCTTTAGCGTCACCTTCCCCGTCTTGACCGTTTTCGCCTTCAGAATCCCCTTGTTGTGATCCTCCCGAATGTGATTTTCCTTCATTTCCTTGCTTCCCTTTACCTTCCTTGCCGCCTTCTTTCCCATCACCTGGTTTGTCACCTGGTTTATCTCCGGACTTTTTCCCTTGTTTATCGCCCGGTTTGTTTCCAGGTTTCATGCCGTCTTTCATTTTCTTTTCTAAATCACCTTGCTTTTTTATTATGTCAGGTAATTGCGATTCTCCTTGAGACCCTTTTCCTTGTGAAGACTTCCCTTTTCCTTTTCCAGATCCCGACATTTGCATTGACATTTGCATGTTAAACAAAATGGAGGCTAGCATGTCGGCCAACTTATTTGCAGCGCTAATTGCAAACTGTTGGTAGGAGACTCCTTTAAAGACGTCGGCTTCCGCTAAAGTTTCTAAGGATTTTTCTATATTGTATTGCACATTTCCAACCTCAGCGGTTACCTCTTCGGATAGTTTTGGGTTTCTTAACGATAGTGCAAATAAACTATCATCAACATGCTTAAATTCTTGTTTTAAATCCTGCTGTATTTTTAGGTTTTTATTAAACGAAGGAGAGCCTCTTTTAAGTCCTTTAAACTGACCCATGACCGATTCTTGTGAAAAAGAATAGGCCAATAAATTGTCTAATATTTGTCGCAACATAGCAACATCCTCTTCCATTTGCTCCTGCTCACCCATTTCCATGCTTGATTGCATGTCTTGGCTCATTTGCTTCATTTTCTTAGAGGCACTTTTTTGCTTGGGCTTAGCTCCTTCTTTTGATTTTTTTTGCAATTGATCTGAGGCATTTTTCAAATCTTCATCAATACTTTTTTCTTTAGCATCAGTATCAGGGAGATCAACCGGGGCTTTTAACTCTTTGTTGTCTTTTTCTAATTCTTTTAATTCTTCCTGAATTTTATCAAATTCTTTATTGATTTCGTTTTGTTTTTCAGTACTGTTTTCTTTCTCATCAGAAGCCAATTTATCTTGCTTTTCGGATAATTTATCTAACTTATCAGCTATCTGCTCTGCCTTCTTTTCTACATAATATTTTTTAGTTAGCTCTACTAATTGTTGCAAACTTTTGGTTTGGTTTTTACTTTGCTGTTTTAATTTGTCCATTTTATCGAACAATTCTTCTTTTTGAAGTTTTTCGTTCAATTTTTGAAGTTCGTCCAGGAGCTTATTGTTCTTTTCTAGGTCTTTTTCTACTTTTTCTAAACGGTCTTTCAAAAGTTCTTTAACCTCATCTTTCTTTTCGGTTTTAACTTTTTCTAAATTCTCTTTCATCTTTTCAGCAAAATTCTTCATCAACTCATCTTGCTGCTTTTGTTTGTTTAGAAAATCTTCAACCTTTTGCTGTTCTTTAAATTCTAAATTGTCTTTTTCTTTACCCATTTTTTGCAACTTATCCATTTCATTAAGCTGCTTATCTTGAGCTTTCAAAGACTTCTGCATCGCATTGATATTATCATTTTGTTGTTGCAATAATTGATCTTCTTTCTCGGTTTGTGTTGCTATTCGATTTGAAAAAACAGAGGACTTAGCGCTTTTGTAATTATGAAACGCATCATTATCAAAAACTTCGAAATAATACTCATAGGAAACACCTTCTTCAACAGGAAGATTACTTGGGAAAGCAAACACAAACTGGTCATAAACATCTTTTTTAACAGCTATAGTCGCTCTTTTTGCGTTAATTGGCTTGTCCTTTGGATAATAAATTACTTGAAGCTTAGAAAGTCCGTAATCATCGGAAACCTGGCCTAAAAGAAAGTTTTTATCGATCTTTAAACTATCTGGAGCGTTGCCAACAGAAATTGCTGGAAACTGATCTTTAACAATTGTGATTTGATAGTTTAGCTTTTCGTAATTCTGAATTTTATTATTGGATGTTACAATTTGATAGTTGGTATTCTGAATAATATTTTTTGAAAGAAAAAACTGATTTTCGCTTTTTGTGAAACTGTATTTGGCTACTTCATTTTGCCATTCCACTTTTTGGGTGGCAACTGTATTCATTTTCCAGGTAACTCTTGTGCCTTCTGGAACAACAGCGTTTCCGGTTCCTTTAATTACTTCTGATTTTTTATTTAAATAATTCGGAAAATTCAAAACCATTTCGAAGTTAGCAATAGTTGGAACAGCAACTACATTCAGCACATAATCCTTTGAAACAACGGCATTGGCCTCAAGATGGAATTCTAAATTTTCCTTTGGTTTGGAAATCACAAATTGAAATTCACCTGGCTTGGAGGTCTCCATAAAATAACTCTCTTCGCCAATAAAAATCATAGTGTTTTCGGGAACTACTTTTCCAACCGTTTTAACTTTTAATATAAAATCTTGGTTTTGTTCTGTTTTTAAATCCGAATTCAAAACCTGAAATTCAAAAGGTGCTGGTGGTAAAAATTGTTCCTTATAGTTAACCATACGATGCAAACTTTGAGAAATAAAATTACTGTAACCTGTTATGTAGAAAAAGGCAAAAAACAAAATGGGGATTAAAGCAATTGGAGCATATTTTTTATTTTTACTAAAATTAATTGCTTTTACAAAAGGAATGGGTTGGAGTGTTTTTGCTTTTTGATCTATAGAAGCAAGCAACAATTCTGAGGTATTGGATTCTTGAGAAAGTTGCAAGAAATTAGTTAGTTTATCCCCTACTTCACTAAAATGATTCCCAATAATCTTAGAAGCATCATCATAGTTGATCCCGCTTTGAAGTTTAAATAATTTTGAAATTGGAAAAAGAATAAATCGAAGTAATAAAAACAGTTCTACCGCTACAAATGTCCAAAACAAAAGCGTTCTAGAGTTTGGTTTCAGCCAAAAAAAGTACTCAATACTAAGGGTAAAAAGAAAATAAAGCAGACCAATTCCAATAAAGAAAATACTTCCACGTAACAATTCGTTGGTGTAATATTTCTTTACAAACTGCTCCAGTTTATAATAAATTATGCTGCTATTTTCCAATTTAATTTTTGCCTTTTTTATAACTGATAAAAGTAGTAATTTCTATTTAGAATAAAAGTTAATTCTTTCTAAAACGGATTTTTTAGAAATATAGGCTTATTTAACTTCCAACTTCTGATTATCTTTGCGTCAAATTTTACTAAAATGTCTAAACAAGTTCGTGTACGTTTTGCGCCAAGTCCAACTGGGCCTTTACATATTGGCGGGGTAAGAACCGCTCTTTTTAATTATTTATTTGCCAAAAAAAATAACGGTGTTTTTTATCTTCGAATTGAAGATACCGATCAAAATCGTTTTGTTCCGGGTGCAGAAGAATACATTTTAGAAGCGTTAAATTGGCTTGGAATTGCGCCAAGTGAAACAATAGGAAAAAATGAAAAATTTGGTCCTTATCGTCAATCGGAAAGAAAACAGCTCTACAAGCAATATGCCGATCAGTTAATAAAATCGGGGTGGGCTTACTATGCTTTCGATACTCCAGAGGCTCTAGATGCGCATAGAAAACAACACGAAGCCGAAGGAAAAACGTTTATTTACAATTGGCATAACCGTGAAAAATTAGATACTTCGTTGGTGATTTCGGAAGAGGAAACCAATAAACGTATTGCTTCTGGGGCTGATTATGTTATTCGATTTAAAACTCCGGTAAACGAAACATTACATTTACAAGACATTATTCGTGGTGATATAAAATTTGAAACTAATTTATTAGACGATAAAGTTTTATTCAAGTCAGACGGCATGCCAACTTACCATTTAGCAAATATTGTGGACGACCATTTAATGGAAACTTCGCATGTTATTCGTGGGGAAGAATGGTTGCCATCAATGCCGTTGCATAGCTTATTATACAAAGCTTTTGGCTGGGAAGCGCCTCAATTTGCGCACTTGCCTTTAATTTTAAAACCTGTAGGAAATGGTAAATTATCTAAAAGAGATGGTGATAAAATGGGATTTCCTGTGTTTCCTTTAGAATGGAAAACCGATGAAGGTGTATCATCTGGATATAGAGAAAACGGCTTTTTCCCTGAAGCGGTCGTAAATTTCTTAGCTTTATTGGGTTGGAATGATGGTACCGATCAGGAGATTTTCACTTTGGAAGAATTGTGTGAAAAATTTGATTTAAATCGAGTTCACAAAGCGGGTGCTAAATTTGATCCAGAAAAAAACAAATGGTTCAATCACCACTATTTACAAGAACAATCTAACGAAAATTTAGCAAAAGCCTTTGCTTTAATTTTGTCTGAAAAAGGAATTTCTACTTCTCTTGATTTAATTAAAATTGTTTCTTTAATAAAAGAACGAGCAGATTTTGTTACTGATTTTTGGGAATTATCCGATTATTTCTTTGTGGCTCCAACATCTTATGATGAAAAAGCTACAAAAAACTGGAAAGAAGAAACGCCTGCTTTAATGCAACAATTAATTGCGGTTATCGAAACTATTGAAGATTTCACTTCTTTAAATATGGAAACCCTAATAAAAGACTGGATGACTCAAAACGAAATAGGAATGGGTAAAGTAATGCAACCGTTTCGATTGAGTTTGGTGGGTGCTTTAAAAGGGCCTCATCTTTTTGATATTGCAGAAATGATTGGAAAACAAGAAACGATTAAAAGATTAGAGAAAGCAATTAAAAGCATATAAATAAAAAAGAGGCTTACGCCTCTTTTTTTATTCTTTACTTTCAACTTTCGCCCAAGTATCTCTAAGGCCAACTGTTTTATTGAAAACTAGTTTATCAGACTTAGATTCTTTATCTACGCAATAATAACCCAATCGCTGAAATTGAAAATGATCTAAATTTTTAGCAGTTTTTAAACTCGGTTCTACATATCCGGTAATCACTTCTAAAGAATTAGGATTGATAAATTCTTTAAAATCTATTTCTTTATTTCCGTCTGGGCTTTCATGAGAAAAAAGGCGATCGTAAATACGCACTTCTGCAGGTACTGCATGAGCAATTGACACCCAATGAATGGTTCCTTTTACTTTTCTTTGACTTGCTTCGGTACCGCTTCCGCTTCGAGAATCTACATCGTAAGTACAATGGATTTCGGTTATGTTTCCGTTTGCATCTTTCACAACGCTTTCTCCTTTAATGATATACGCATTTTTTAATCGTACTTCAGTACCTAAAGTTAATCGGAAAAATTTCTTGTTTGCTTCTTCTTGAAAATCTTCTCTTTCGATATACAATTCTTTAGAAAAAGGCACTTTTCTATACGTTAGCACTTCTTCTTCTGGGTTATTTTCTGCCTCTAACCACTCTTCATTTCCATTTGGATAATTTGTTATTACAAGCTTAACAGGGTTCAAAACCGCCATAACTCGAGGCGCGATTTTATTCAAATCTTCACGAACACAAAACTCCAATAAAGAAACGTCAATTAAGTTTGTTCGTTTTGCGATTCCAATAGTTTTGGCAAAATTTCGAATAGATGCCGGTGTATAACCTCGTCTTCTCATTCCAGAAATGGTACTCATTCTTGGATCATCCCAACCTGTAACATGTTTTTCTTCAACTAGTTGTAATAATTTACGCTTACTTACAACGGTGTGCGATAAGTTTCTTCTGGCAAATTCTCTTTGCTTCGGCCGTACTTTTGTAACATCATAAACTTGGTCTAAAAACCAGTCGTATAATTCTCTGTGAGGTAAAAATTCTAAAGTGCAAAAAGAGTGCGATATTTGTTCTAAATAATCACTTTCTCCATGCGCCCAATCATACATTGGGTATACACACCATTTATCACCAGTACGGTGGTGGTGTTTATGTAAAATACGATACATAATAGGATCTCGCATCAACATATTGGTGTGTTTCATATCGATTTTAGCACGTAAAATATGGGTTCCTTCTTCGAATTCACCATTTTTCATGCGTTCAAATAAATCTAAATTTTCAGCTACAGATCGGTTTCTAAAAGGCGAATCGGTTCCAGGAGTAGTAGGAGTTCCTTTTTGTTTTGCCATTTCTTCAGAAGACTGACTGTCAACATAGGCCTTTCCATTTTTAATAAACTCAATTGCCCAGTCGTATAAATCTTGAAAATAATCAGATGCATAACATTCTCTATCCCACTTATATCCAAGCCACTCAACATCTCTTTTAATTGCGTCAACATATTCTTGCTCCTCTTTAGCAGGATTGGTATCATCAAAGCGTAAATTTACAAGTGCATTATAATCTATTCCTAAACCAAAATTCAAACAAATAGCACTCGCATGACCCACGTGTAAATATCCGTTGGGTTCAGGCGGAAATCGAAAACGTAATTTATCCTGAGACAAACCATTTTTTAAATCTTCTTCAATTATCTGTTCAATAAAATTTAAGGCTTTTTCTTCTGTAGACATAATAATTTTGTAATTTTAGCAAAGATAAAAAATTAGACATATAGATACTAGACAAATAG
>Ga0078894_10003135_pt1 | contig 12544 bp, 9 predicted proteins | sample LauGreSu1BDMLBSD_2_FD_67506 | JGI IMG/M metagenome (GOLD analysis project Ga0078894, IMG submission 67506) | Freshwater lake microbial communities from Lake Michigan, USA - Su13.BD.MLB.SD (version 4) (version 4) | ecosystem: Environmental > Aquatic > Freshwater > Lake | place: Lake Michigan, USA...
ACCCTAGCTAGGTTCTAACTCGCAGCTAGCAGCCCCACCCAAGACCGGTGCGCCAAGTTAGGCGCACCCCAGAGTCGCCACGTATTGCACACCCGGCTGCCACCGACACCCCTTCAACTACGGGGGAGCTCCCGCTCAGTCTAATGTGGAGAGGGTCGCCCACCGACTCCTTATTTAGCCCGATCTTTAAATACTGCCCTTCAGCAACGGTCTCCACTGGCTGCCCGAGCACCCACCCCGTGGACTCATACCTGACCGGCAAGGCGAAGTCTTTGAGTCGCAGTAGGCCCAGACGCCGCGGCAACTTGACCCGCGGGTATTTGAGCTGGAACTCGAGCTGAGCCGCGGACGCTGCCCAACTAGCGATCATGGCAGTCCCCTTCACCTGCATGGCCGCCGAGCAGCAGTCTACTGGCATGGCCAGTGGACCGGTTCCAGCCAAATTGATGTTGAAGGCCTCAAGCCAGGTCCGAAGCCTGACGTCTTTAGCCTGAATACTCACTTCAGTCGGAGCGTCAGCAGGCCTGGTACGTCTCGTCAGTATCCCCAATGCTGGCGCCGCGCTGAGCTCTATAGTCGCCTGACTGAGGGTGTCTCTCGCCTGTAACCTGATGCCAATCTTGCCCGACAGTATATGAGGCCAGATGGCGAAGCTCAGCTGAGTCCGCGTAAACTCAAGCCAAGGTTTACCCTGGCGCTCCACATTGATCGAAGGGAAGCCGACCGTGAGCCCCTGCGCCAGTGGCGGCGCCGAGGTCACAGAGTACTCTCGCCCAAGCAGGGCCACTGCCGCACGAATAGCCTGATCCGTGGATTTACGACCCTCGTTAGAGTTAAAGGTCGCGGCAACTATACGCCGCACGTAATAGGAGGCCGCCAGCGGCGAGACAACAAGGGCAGCGAGAGCACACGCAGCGACAACGGCCTTACGCACCTTGGCTCCCTTCAAAGGTAATGGCTAAGCCACCGACTGATGGTATCACCTTGCCAGTAGATAACCAGCGCCGATGATGCAGATAATATGACAGCTGAAAAACGCCAACTTTTTGCTGGCACTGGCACCGAGAGTAACACCGCATAGAGATTCATCAACGCCAGTAATGCGGCAACGCGCACCATCCCCATGGCTGGGAAGAGAACTAAGGGAAAGCTGAGAGCCCCAACAAATGAGGCCAGATAATCAACGACTAAAAGTTTAGTCACAGTACTCTTGACCTGAGCAAGTTCCCCAAGACGCATGAGTAGGGGCAGCTCCATACCGCTCAGAAACCCGATAGCAATAACGAGCGCCCCATGCGGGATCATAGCTACCATCACCGGGGGCGGCACTCCTTGCCAGGCCAAGTTCATCGCCTGTCCCATTAATGTCAGCCAAAGTGGTGCTCCACCTCCCAGTAGACATAGGCTCATCTCTACTCGGAAAAGGCGAGACTCAACCTCTTGCCTACCCAACTCGTCAACCGCAACCAAGGCGCCCACACCAAGAGCAAAGATGTAGACCCCAGTCGTCAGGCAGTAAAAGAGCACCGTGTGACCACCAAGGATCGACATCATCTGAGCCAATAGGAATTCGTAATTCAGGCTGCAGAAGGCCAGAATAAAACATGACACCGCGAGCCGTAGCCGCGGATTATTCAGAAGTGATCTGGAGGACAACATTGAAAGTTTTCATTTCCACAATTAAAAGTAAAACCCGGCCCCGTATTCTTCTTCGTCGGAGCACTCATGAAGGGAAGGCACTTTTTAAGGTCTGCCTTAGTCATGGAGTCACTTCCTGAACAAACTTTACTTGGAATACAGGCTCTTTGCTGAGAATGAGGCTTCTTACAAACCGGCTTCCAGTTTCCATCAATCCCATCATAGCCCACGATAACCTCATCGTTCGCACACCCATTATCTTCGCATCCGACGGGAATGTTTGAGTTTGGACGCATTTGGACAACGCCCATTACTTTTGTGGGATTATTGCTGTAGCAGGCACAAACAACAGCGCCGGACTGGTCGAACCCAGAGATGTACATCTTCGGTGGGCAGCTATGGGCCGGTGTATTACGGACGGCATCAACCGATACAGTTATGACGCGACTTAATGGATTTATGTTTGCTGGCGGATAGTCAAAAACAAAACCTTTGTTAAATGGGTTATCGACTCCGGTACCTCTAATGGAGAAGAGGAGATTAAGCCGACTCGGTGTAATACATTGGGTGGCTGGGGTAGCTGTTGGCGCGGAACGGTCCAGTGGGCAGGTAAAGTAAAAATAGGTGGTGACATAAAATGGACAATCCCGCACGCCGGGTTCAGGAACACAGTTTGGCACCCCATCCTTAGACCAATAGCCGCTAAGTCTGATGGTCACAGGCTGCATGCCTGCCGCCGTAGGCCCCGGCCGCGCCCATAGATGAAACGAGTTCTGCAAATAATTGCCTGGGCCTATATAGTTTGGCGGACATGTGTCCGATATGGTGCCGCTGTCGAAAACCCCGGCATCCATACATTTACCCATATCTCTATTATTCGCGCTGATAACGCCATCGAGATCCCGAGCATAGGCATCTTGCAGGTTCTCGTAGTTGGTCAACCCCTCTTCGACCTGGCGGATGATCCTGTCTTTCGCAATTTGCAGCGAGTTTAATCGATTTTCGCGCATTTTATTGCCAACCAAGGTCACCACAGTTGATCCTACGATGGACATAATGGCAAGACCGATCATGACTTCAATGATTGAGAAAGCTTTAGGCTTGATTTGCATCTCTGAATCTTGCCCTATTTTGGTTCCACACATTTTTGTTCGGCCGCACCGCACTGGGTTTGAGAGCCTCCGCCGCCGCCACCTTTTTTCTTACCCCCTCCACCACCCAAAATGGTGGTACAGCCGTTCATGGTAAGTCCAGTGGTATACCCATTTTGGCATATGGAATCGATAGATTGCGATTTTATCTCGTGCCCAACCCGACAGTCCACCTCTAGGCCTCCCGTATCAGTTATCCTGTATCCTTGAGCAACCTGCGGTGGTGTACATTTTTTGTCTTCTAAGTTGCATTTAGGATTGGTCAGGGAGCCACCTACCCTCTTAGTCCCAGGTAGACATTTACACTCTACACTCCCGTCGCGCTTGATCGTAGAAATCGCCGAATTTGGCTCGCATGGATTTAAGGTTTTCCGCAGGTCCTGCGGCACCTGCAGAGTGGTGAATACGCGGTTACCACCTGAAGCGGGATCAAGTCCGGAGATTCTCTTCTGTGATCCGGTGAAAAAACCATCGTCCTTCAGATAAACATTTTCCAACTTATGGCTAATACGGACTGCCGCAGCCTTAGGACATGTTGGAGTACCTAGCGGACAAATTGCCGAGAAATAGGCTGTGGTCCGCCACTCGGGACGACAGTCTCTTGCTGGGCTTTTAGGTCCACCGTCGTGACAAAATTCTACGGGTGTAGCCCCCCCAGCAATGATCACCCTCGCCAACGTTTGTTGAACTGGATAGCCCAAGATAAATGGGATAGGCGCGTCAGCGTTAGTCTGGTCACAAACGCCATTGCCACTGATGCAGTTTAGCAATTTTAAGTTTCCGGGATCATCGTTAGCAAAACTTTGAGCCGAATAAGTGACAATCGACATGGTGGTCAAACGCTTAAGCCTGAGCGTCAGAGCATCCCGCGTACTCATGGCCTCCATGCGGTAACGAGTCTTTTCCAAGTTCGCAAGATATATGGCCGTGCCAGCGCTGATAATACCGAGGATACCTAGTGAAACTATAGTCTCCATTAGGGTAAATCCGCGGACCGATCTAAAGCTATCCCTCATTGCAGCACCTATAATTAAACTGCACAGTGCACCGATAGGTGCCTACATCGCCGGGCTGTGCTTTTTTAGATGCTCCGCCTACTGAAACGCAATTTTGTGGATTGAATACCGGATCCATTTTGGTTAGTCGTCCTGGCCACTGTGTGTCGGGACTTATACCGCAATTCACAGCAAGACTTTCACGTTGAGTGCATCCTGAAAGGGTACAGTCGTAGCTCACAGGACGCGAAAAATCCGCGCATTTCCCAGTGACATTCTTACAGGTCGCCTTACCCTCAGAGTCTACTCCGATAAAGACCTGATTTTTACCACAGGATGTGGCGTTATTAAACTTAACACAGTGAACTCCTCCCTCGGTCGAAGCGCGAGGCAGATAGCCTGGTTTGCACGGCGTAACTATGTTTGCAACGTTACTTAGCGCCAGTTTATTGGACCATTTGCGCCGCTTTAGAGAGTCATCTAGTTCCGCCTGCTTCGGCTCATCGCCAGTCTTTCCCACTCTGAAGACTAGCTCCCCGTCTGCATTTTTTTTAACCACAGTGTCGATGGTTTTAACCTGAACCAAAGTCCTTAGCGTAACCTCGGACGGCTGACAGTAGTTAGGGTGAAAGGGTGGATCGGGGTTATTGGGATTAATTGTTTGTGGCAGTGCAGAGTCGCACTCAACCCAGAACCACGAAGATGCTTGGAAGATGCACTTTAGCGGGTCCAAACATGGGTCGCCGCGTTCGTCATATTTACCAAATAGATCGCTTGATCCGGACTGTGCCGTCATTTGCGGACTACCCGTATCTGGACCGATGAGAATAAAAGGTTGCCACTGCTCCGAAGTTTGAGCATCACAAGTCGGCTGTGGTGGCGGCGTTTGTGGCGGCTGTGGCGGCGGCGGTGGGTTATACCGGTCTAAACAGTTTTTAAGCAGAATGTTCTCAGGCCTAAACTTAGAATTGAAAATAGCGTCGTCAAGTGAAGCCGCTGTCTGAAGGCGGCGGCGCAGTTTATCTCGGTTTGATTTAAGTTTATCGCCTCGCGTCAACGAGGCCGACTGCTCGGACATCCTTGTGAAGTGCGAAATAGCAGCGGCAGTGATCGCCGCAAATAGCATTGCGTAGATAATCGCACTACCGGACTGGAGTCGGCGGTTTCGACGGAGGTCGCGCAGCAAGTAGTGGTCCTCTTTTGTTTTTCCTGTTTCCACAATTTTCAATTAATATGCCGATAACGTCAATGCACTAGGCGCCAAGATGCATCATTAAGTGAGCCCTCTATATGCCCAAGAGGATTAATATACTTTGCTTTTTTTATGCATCATTCAGCATGATGTATTATCTCCTGTTCACCCGCGCCCTAGCTGAAATGACTGGTGACATCACCGTTTGGAGCGCGGTGAGCAGCGCTACTTATCTTTGCTTTCTCGGGATCGGCATTGCCATCAGCCACAGGCGCAGCTTGGCTGGATCAACCGCGGCAGTGGGGAGAGTTGAGTCGTTAAATGCTGCTTGGGGAAGTGTGGCTATGCTCGCACTCTACCTGTGGCACATGGCCTACCGAATCCACATGTACACTTTTGGTTACGACCTACACCCAATGGGTGTCGAACCTAAGTTAGTGTTTGCGACTTTGGCACAACTTCTACTTGCCGGTACGGGCGTCATCTCAGGCATCGCCTTTGGTCTAGTCAGCCAGTTCAGTTTGGGCGAGAGGCTTGCGACCCTGCAGCGAACTCTAGCTGTGTATCAGGCGGGGGGACTAATGGGCAGCCTCGTGCTGCTACTCGCACTCCTACCTAAATTTGAGCCTATCTATATTTGTTTGGTAACGAGCGCCTGCAATTTAGGCGCTGCCATGCTTTGGCCTAAGTTGAGCGACAGGGGTAAGTCGAGGATCCGAGTCAATGCTTGGTACTCCGGCGGTGCCGCTTTAGTCATTTCATCAGTCGCCGCTTTTACCTGGGCAGCTGATCTAGTTCAGGTGCACTTGAAGAATTTTTACTATAACGACTACACGGTTCGCATGACGGGGGATGGCAGCCTCAGCTACGATTTCCCTCTGCCGCTAATCGCGTGGTTTCGTAAGGCGGCACTGTTTCCGGATATCGAACGGCACCGCGGCCTTTACCAAACTGCCGATATCGTCAAAAGTGATCCGCCGAGAATCCCCATGGCACCGCCACCGGAGCGCTGGACTTTATTTCTCGACGGTCATTTCCAAGCCTCGTCCGAATACGAAAACGACTACCACGAGGCGCTAGCCCACTTGCCGTCGACGGTACTAGATGCACCAAAGGGCCATGTGCTTATTATTGGCGGTGGCGACGGACTACTGACGAGGGAGCTCCTACGGTATCCAAACCCAGACTTAAAGATAACTCTAGTCGATATTGATCCGCTGATACTGGAGCTGGCTGTCCATCACGACGACTTGCGTCGCCTCAACCACAGTAGCCTAGACCACCCTCAGGTTGAGGTGGTGAACGCTGACGCGTTCCAGATGCTTAGGCGGTCCAAATATAGTGAGGACAGTGAGGGTAGGTACGACCGAATTTTTGTCGACGTGCTCTTTCCCTATAATTCTGAGACCTCTCGGCTTTACTCAGTAGAATTCTTTGAAGCTCTGAGGCGAAATCTTAAGCCATCCGGTACCGTCTCAATCCTGTCGCCAGTCGAGATAGGTTACGAACGCCTAAGCGACGAGGATGACGAGATCACCCTTAATCTCCTGCGAGATACGCTTCAGGAGGCAGGATTTACGGATATCTATCTTTACGGCGAGGAGCGGCACTCGTTCTTCCTCGCTAAGACCGAGCGGCAGCGCGACCTATCCCTCGTCGCGTGGGAGGAGTCCCCTTGGGTCAAATTTATCGACAACCCGAGTCACATGCTGGCGCCGAGGCGACTTGGACTGAGCGCTCCACCGCGTGTCGCTAATTCCATCCTTCATCCCAAATTCTTTGGCGTGAAGGACACCAATTTCTAACCCAGTAGCGTCCTGTAGACGGCCGAGTTCAGGACCGTAGCAGGAGGTCCTGCAGTCCTTAGTTCGCCATGGTCGAGGAGAAGCAAAATATCCGCGTGCTCGGCAGCAGCTTGTCTATGCGCGATCGTGACCACTACGGCACCGCGGTCAGCCAACTGACGTATCAAAGTATAAACAGTTCGCTCCACCTCAGGGTCAAGCGCTGATGTCCCCTCATCAATTAAGACGAACGGGCGCTTTAGGTACCAAAGGCGTGCCAACAGAATCCGCTGAGCCTGACCACCGGAGATGCCGATGCCACCAGCCCCAACCTGCGTCATAACACCCTCGGCCAAACCGGCGACCAAGCTATCTAGCCCCACTCGAGCCAGGGCGTCGGCCACTCGCTCAAGGTCCGGAGTCTCAGGATATGCCACGTTACCTGCGATTGTGTCGGGCCGCAAAATCACCTTTTGCGGCATGTAGGCCACGGCGCTACCTGAGGGAGGCACGTCAGCCTCATAGCGTAGGGCGCCAGACTCTGGAGTCACCAGACCAAGTAGAGTGCTAAACAGCGTTGATTTACCAGCACCCGACGGACCGGCCAGGCAGTAAATCGAGCCCGCATCAAAGTTAAAACTAAAGCCGCGCAATGCCGGACGACTGGCACCTGGGTAGGTCACCGTGATTTGGTCACAAGTGATTTGTGTTTTGGCTCCAGCTGCCGCTCTGACCACGACCTGGCCCTGCATGTGCTCGCCAAAAAACGTGAGGAGCTGCCTCAATCTATCAACCGCAGCCGCGCCCTCACGGTTAGAGTTTAGGTACCGTCCTAGCTTGGCGCCAGCCTGCGAGAGCAGCCCAAGAGTCGAGAAGAACGACAGGTCTACCGCACCCGAAGATTCGTGTGACTGAATATCACGCAGAGCGATGACTAGGACCACCACCATGGCGATGATCGCGATAATTTCAAGCATGGGTGAGGTGCGGGCCTTGACGCGAGCTGCCTTAAGAAAGCGCTGATAGAGCGACTCGGTCAGGGCCTCCATCTTGCGTATCTCGATAGGTTCCGTGCCGTAGTGCTTGATGGTTTCGATGCCAATAAGACGTTGCTGCAACCACTCGGTGAGCTGCGAGTAATCAGCAAGCGCTTTAGCTGCACGACGTCTAAGTTGCTTACCAATACGCCCGCCGATAGCGACCGCGGGAGCTACGCCGAGTAGAAATATCGCCGTCAGCTTAGGCGACAAGAGCACCAGCATGATCGCAAGAAATACTACCTGAAACGCCTCGCGCGGCAGTCCACCATAAAAATGCACGAGATACTCACGTACCAACTTAACGTCAGCCGTAACGCCACTCGAGAGCTGCTCTTCAATTGAGCGACCGGATTCGCTGCGACGCACCGACGGACTGAGGTGCAAATAGGCATCAGCCAAATCATCGCGCAGGCGCAGAGCGACGATCTCTCCGCCACGCTCCCAGATAAACCACTGCGCGACACCGAATACGCTTTTTAGTAAGGCAAGAATCACGAGCAGCAACGGCACCCGACCTAGCAACTCGCCGGCAGTGATGCCAGGCTCCGACATAACATGAGCTATAGCTGGGCCTAGCCACGCACCAAAAAGGTCGCGGTACTGCAGGTAGCTATCAGCGGGCGCTGTGATCACCTGAACACAGGGACCAACCAAAGCAGCCACCAAGGCGCTGACGACTCCGAGTGCCAATGCCATGCCCAGCGCTGCGATCAAGCCGCCTGCCAGTGGCCGCATGTAATAACGTAGCAGCGCCTGATTGCGCGCTAGTGCGGCCATGGGTATCGAAGGTAGTGTCTCCATAAACCGCTTCTAACATGCGCGAGCTACTACCGCAACTTATCCTAAATACTCGTGAATATTTGCTGCAACCAAACCTGCAGGACGCCCGGCGGCCATGCTATCATCAGGGATAATCTAGGGGAAAAACCGACACCTCCACGAAGGAACCAAGTTATGTCGCAGCCAGCTACCCGCAGGCGGCAGCAGTCTCCTTGGCAAGGCCTCGGCGAAAAATTAAGCCACGAGGTGCGCCGGATCAAGATCGGCAACCATGTGTTTCAGCTTAAATGCCTGGGCGACCTTGAGGAGGCGCTGAGCACTAGCCTCAAAGTTGTAGCGGCTCGTGACAAAACCGCGAGCGCCACTAATACCGCCGAGTTTAACCCATATTTTGGCATCATCTGGCCCGCTGCTATCGGTCTGGCCGAGCATCTGATCGCCCGATTTGAGGCTACTGGATTACCTCGCGCCACTTTTGAACTCGGATGTGGACTGGCACTACCGAGTCTTGTGGCAGCTGCTGCCGGTGTCGCTCGCGTTACGGCAACTGACCGCCATCCGATGGTGGCCGAGTTTTTGGCCGCCAACGCTGCGCAAAACCAACTACCAGGAATCACCTACCAAAATTTAGACTGGCGTGATGTCACTGAGACCGAAGCTCAGGCCTTAGGCGGCAAATTGGAGCTCATGATCGGTAGCGATCTCCTCTACGAATCCTGGCAGCCCGGCTATCTCGCGGCTACTGTGGCCAAGTTACTTGCGCCCAGTGGAACGGCCATCCTTGCCGATCCGGGTCGCCGCTATATGGATGATTTCTTGAGTCTTTGTGAGGCACACGGGTTAGTCTGCCAGCAAACCTGTGTCCGGAGCGTCAGGCTGAACGACCAGCGTACAGACGTCTTAATTGCCGAATTTGGCTGGGAGTGAAAATTTTCTTAAATTGACTCTTGCGCTCTTTCGGACAATTAGAGATAAAGAGTCGCCCGCGTTGGGGGATTAGCTCAGTTGGTAGAGCACTAGATTTGCATTCTAGGGGTCAAGGGTTCGAATCCCTTATCCTCCACCAGTCGGATCTCTTGGAGATTATCCGATGGCCCAAAGAGGTACTAGATCCAGTTACGGTCTAACCTCAGAGCAGGCGAAAGAAAAGCTAGCTCTATTCGGCAGGAATGAGCTTAGAGAAGCCAAACAGCGCCCTTTATGGCTGTTAGCCTTGGAGCAGTTTAGAAGCCCCTTGGTTTTACTGCTAATCGGAGCGACGTTACTCTCTATAGGTCTCGGCGAGATACAGGAAGCCGTTGCTATTGGAGCGGTGCTTCTGATCAATGCCATAATCGGCTTTGTACAGGAATATAGAGCCGATACGGCTATTGCTGCCCTCAGGCAGATGACCGCACCGCGGGCGACTGTAGTTCGTGACGGGAATTTACAGGTCGTCTGCGCCGCCACTGTGGTCCCTGGTGATGCTTTATGGCTAGAGGGCGGTGATATCGTCGCGGCCGACGCCGAGTTGTTAGAGGCGAGTCGTTTACAGGTTAATGAGGCCGTCCTTACGGGCGAGAGTCTACCTGTGGCTAAAACTCACCTTGGCGCATCGGTCGACGTCACCGACGAGAAGGAGGGGCGAGTCTTTATGGGCACAGCTGTCATGAGTGGCACTGGGCTAGCTCTCGTCAAGGCTACGGCCATGTCGACAGAGCTTGGGCGCATTGCCTCGCTACTTGAGACAGCCACCTCTGGCCCCACTCCACTACAAATACAACTGGCGCGAGTCGGTCGCTCGCTCCTTTGGCTTAGCCTTGGGATTATGGCCCTAGTTGGCCTGATCGGCTGGTATCAGCGCATGCCCATTCTTGATCTGGTCATTTACACATTGTCACTTGCTGTGGCCGCAGTACCGGAGGGGATGCCTGCCATAGTCACCGTTGCTCTCGCTCTTGGTGTGCAGCGTTTGGCGGCGCGTCATGCACTTATACGTAAACTACCAAGTGTTGAGACTCTGGGTAGCGTCTCCGTTATTTGCACCGACAAAACTGGGACGCTCACAACTGGGCGGATGCAGGTCCGCGAGATTTGGGGGGCCGATAAAACTGCCGTGCTCAGGTCGGCGGCATTATGCACGGATGCGGAATTTGATCCGCGCTCCGGCAAGGGATCAGGCGACCCCACGGAAATAGCGATCCTAGCAGCCGCTTTTACAAGCGGCATTAATCTAGCCTCGGCCGAGACCGAAGCACCGCGGGTGTCGAGCGAGCCGTTTGACACGGAGCGCCGGCGCATGTCTGTCTTCAGGATGGACGGTCGCAATTATGTTAAGGGTGCCGTTGAGGCGATTATCAGTCTGTGCAATGACGCTGGCTCGAGCACCGTTCGAGCCGTAGCGGATGAAATGGCTGCGCGCGGACTTCGCGTACTCGCAGTGGCCATAGGCGAGTCTCCAGCCGAGACCGATCTAAAGCTTGTAGGACTTTTGGGGCTTGCCGATCCCCCTCGACCGGAGGCGGCAGCGGCGATCGACGAGGCTCGCCAGGCTGGAATTGTACCGGTAATGATCACGGGTGATCATCCATCGACGGCAGCGGCGATCGCGAGAGAACTTGGTCTGATTTTGGCCGATGATGACATCAGTAAGAGGGTGCATGCCAGGGCCACCCCCGCCGACAAGCTAAGGCTGGTAAGAGAATGGAAGTCGTTAGGCCACGTAGTGGCGATGACCGGTGACGGCGTAAACGATGCACCCGCCTTAAAAGAGGCCCACATCGGTATCGCCATGGGCCGTGCCGGCACAGAGGTGACTAGACAGGCTGCCGACATGATTCTGGCCGATGATAACTTTGCCACCATAGTGGCAGCAGTTCGCGAGGGTCGCGCCATATTTCAAAACATCCGCCGCGCGCTCGTCTATCTTCTGACCGGTAATTTAGCCGAGTTACTTGCAGTGATCGGCGCCTTACTTTTAGGCCTACCCTTACCGCTGCTAGCTGCTCATCTACTCTGGATAAATCTAGTCACCGACAGCCTGCCAGCAATCACCTTGATTATGGAGGAGGCTTCGCCTGATTTAATGAAGTCGCCACCAAGGCCCAAAGACGAAGCACTACTTGGTCCGACTCAATGGCGCTGGATCGTCGGGATCGGCCTAGTCGAAGCACTATCGGCGCTGCTGCTTTATAAATACGATTTGGTGGCGGCAAGTGCTCAGCACGCTCGCGGGCTTCTCTTCACCACAATCGTCTTCAGTCAACTTTTGCGCTCGTTTTCAGCTCGCTCCACGAGTGCTAGCCTACTAACAATCAATTACCGCGGGAATTTTTGGCAGCCGGCAGTCGTTGTATTCACTGGGCTACTCCAAGTGAGCTTGCACTACTTGCCGATTACTCAAGATATATTTGGCCTCGACGCTTTGAGCGCAGGTGATTTCTTAATGATTGTTCCAGTCAGCCTGGTATCGACCATAGCGATGGAGTTAACTAAACTCTATAGCCGGACACTGACTCACAGGCCTAGCGTCGACGGCAAAGCGCCGACGAAGCAACTTGGCTAAAGCCTCTTGCGCCTCCGGCACCCCGTGATTGATTAGGATCTGCTTAGGCAGACGCCTGATACGTTCGATATAGGCGATGATATCCAACTGGTCGACATGCGACGACAGGTGGTGCAAGGTGACCACCTCAGCGCGGACAGGCACTTCCTGATGATGGATCCTGACCGATCCTTCCTTTACTGCTTGCTCCTGGAGGTAACGACCTTTTGAACCCTCAGCTTGATAGCCGGTGAACAAAACAGTGTTTTGCTCAGACGACAATCTTGCCTTCAAATGATGCAAGATTCTACCGCCACTCAGCATACCCGAGGCCGAGATGACAATCATGGGACCACTACGCATACAGGCAAGCATCGATTCGTCTGCACTCACAAGGGCTTCAAATTGACGCGGCAGTAGTGGCTCAACACTGCCATGAAA